>Ga0315289_10009110_pt1 | contig 14305 bp, 9 predicted proteins | sample YL17G11_40_MG_FD_203452 | JGI IMG/M metagenome (GOLD analysis project Ga0315289, IMG submission 203452) | Sediment microbial communities from Yellowstone Lake, YNP, Wyoming, USA - YL17G11_40 | ecosystem: Environmental > Aquatic > Freshwater > Lake > Sediment | place: USA: Wyoming | collected...
TCTAAAAAACGGTTCCCTCTTTATTTAAAAGAAATGGAATTTAGATATAATAATCGTAGTAGAAATATCTTTCATTTGTTGGTTAAAAATATCTGTGATTTAGTGCCAGATCATTTATAATTACCTATTTTAATTATAAGATCCCAATTGGTAACCAAAGGGAATAAGAAAATAATTTTAGAACTAAAGGGAAAGGCTTAAGTCCCTGGATTAGGTAAACTAATTTTGAAACCATTAATAATCAGGTATAAGGTTATAATTTCCATCATAGTTTTGTCAATAATCTATCTCTATACTTTAGACAATTACTGGAAACCCTTTTGGGATAGTGCAATATATATATGCTTAGCTAAATCAATAGCTGCGGGTAATGGATACCACTACATGGGACTACCCCATGCGAAATATCCTTTTATCTTTCCTCTCATGCTCTCACCCATTATCAGTGTATGTGGCTTAAACTTTTTATTAATGCGCCTTTTGATAATCATCCTTGCCATTGCGTCTTTCTACCTTACCTATATCCTTTTCCAAAAACTCACTGATGAAGGAACGGCTCTCGCCATAATGCTCCTCACGGGTTTTTCTTCCATACTATTGCACCTATCCACCTGGGTTTTATCAGAAGTGCCCTACATGTTCCTTTCTCTTTGCACGCTCTACTTTTTTATCGATTATAGAAAAGAGAGTAGATGTTTCACTAAAACAGGTTTTTTCTCATCAATCTTTCTTATAGTTACAATCTTTACCAGAATGATTGGAGTAACCCTGGGTATTGCCATCCTGCTTGATCTTCTGTTGAGTGGAGGTGCAAAGGGATACTTCACCCATAATGTAAAAAAGTTGGTGTTGATTGGCGTAATCATCTCAATACCTCTATCACTTTGGTTTTACAGAAGCTATCTCATCAACAAGCATTACCCCTTCCAACCCGAATACAGAGGTGTGTTGAATTATCAGAGAGAGTTTTTTGTTAAAGTACCTGACAACATCCACGCCCCATCAATAACACTTGCAGACTTCGTCAAAAGGATACAGGATAATGTTAGAATATACATCGGGATCACATCAAATGTTTTGGTTAATAACATACCCTTTAAAATAGTTAGATTTATTACTATGCTGCTTTTTCTCTACGGTTTCCTCTGGTGTTTTTTTAAAAGGAGAACGGTTGTTGAATATTATTTCAGTCTTTACCTCACTGTTTGCATTATCTGGTGGTTTAATCTACATTCAGTAAGATTCATCACACCAGTAATACCTTTTGTGTTCTACTACCTTCTCACTGGTTTAAAGAGAGGGTTGGAACTGTTATCTTATCGAGAACACAAAGGAGCAAAGAATACATTTGAGATGGTGAAAAGAGCGACTTTTATACTTGTCGTATTCGTTCTTGTCATCAACAACTTCTCTTTTAACCCAAGTGTAATAAAAGGAGAACGGGGAAAGCAGTTTTATCCTCCAGAGCTCCTTAGCGAATTCTTCAGCGCGATTAAATGGATAAACGAATACACCACACAAGGCACTGTTGTTATGGCTAGTGAGGCACCTTGGTTTTTTATGCTCACAGGCAGAAGAACCCTTACTTGGCCTCTGTTTGAACCTCTTTCATACATTATTGATTCACTCATTACAAATCACGTAGAGTATATCGTAGTGAGCGACATAGAGGATGCAATCTATACTCTTCTCCACAATTTCGTTGAAAGTCATCCTCAGCACTTTTTAAAGGTTTTCACTAACAATAAAACCTCCATTTACAAAATTGAATTAGAGAATCTTTCCATCCTGAAAGACGAAATAAATAAAAACTCCAGGTAATAAACATCATGGCGAAAATGGCATTTGTACAACACATATGTTTTGAATATCTAGGCGTAATGTACGTATCATCTCTTTTAAAGAAAAATGGGCACCAGGTAGAGATGTTTATTCCCAAGAGAAGTCAAAAGATTGGTCATATTGTAAAAGAACTATCTGCTTTTAAACCGGATCTGGTGGGTTTTTCCTGTACTACAGGAACTCATAAATGGGCTCTAAAATGTGCAGAAGTTATAAAACATATACTCCCTACTAAAACAGTTTTTGGGGGTCCTCATCCTACGTACTTTCCTGAGATTATCGATGAGCCACCGGTAGATATTATTTGTAGAGGAGAAGGGGAATACCCCTTATTGGATATAGCTAATAAGATTGATCATAATGAGGATATAACCGGCACCCTAAGCTGTTGGTTTAAAGAAAATGGAAAAATCATAAAAAATGATCAAAGGCCTTTGATAGAAGATTTAGACCACTTACCCTTCCCAGATAGAGAATTCTACACTTCAAAATATCCCTACCTTAGAAAATCTCAAAAGGTATTTATCGCGAGTAGAGGATGTCCATTCAACTGTACCTTTTGCTTCAATCATCAATATAAAAAGCTCTATGAAGGCAAAGGTACATTTGTAAGATATAGAAGCGTAGAAAATCTTATTCAGGAAATAAAAAAGGTGAGAGGTAGAGAAAAAGAATTGCGAACGGTGTATATGCAAGATGATAACCTTATCCTCGACAAAGAGTGGGTGAAGGAATTTACAGATCGCTATGCGAGAGAAATACATCTCCCCTTTATCTGTCTCATCAGAGCAGATTTGGCTGATGAAACTATTGTAAAGAAGTTGAGTAAGGCCCGTTGCAAAAATGTCTTTTTTGGAATCGAAACAGGATCTGAGTATTTGCGAAACACTCTACTCAAAAAAGGAGTCACTGATGAACAGATAATTCATACCGCAGAGCTATTGAAAAAATATGGAATTAAATTCCGCACCTACAATATGATAGGTCTCCCCGGCGAAACAATGGGGGAAGCATTTAAAACAATTGAAATCAATATGAAGATTAAAACCGACTATCCTTGGTGTGCCTTATTCCATCCTTTCCCAGGTACCATATTGGGCAAATATGCAGAGAACCACCACATGCTAGAATCGCCTATAGATAATAGCCCACCCTCTTTTTTTAAAACGAGCAAGATAAAATCTATACATAAGAATGAATTAATAAATTTACAGAAACTGTTTTTTTATGGGGTAAAATTTCCCAGACTAATGCCTTTTATAAAAATAATGATCAAGTGGAGGCCTAACGTACTGTTTGAAATCCTTTTTCTGATGGGGTATGCCTGGTCTTATATGAGAAGTGAAAATCTCACATTAAGCGAGGTGTGGTCGATTGGGTGGAGGAACCTGATGAGATTCTTTTTTGAGACTAAATAACGATGAACTATAAGATAAAAAGAATAGTGGGAAATGAGTATATCTTCACCTCAGGTATTTTGATACTACTGATCTGTATTTTTTTTAAACCTGTCATTTTTGGAAATCGTACCCTTTTCCCGATTCTCCCAGGCGTGACGCCAGATGGTCCTTATGGATATCGCGGAGAGGGACAATTCACGGTGGTCGATCCTTGCTCCTATATATGGCATGAAGTTCCACTCACCATAGCTGCCTCCAAAATGATCAAATCAGGTATGCTGCCGCTTTGGAACCCCTACATCGGGTGTGGAACTCCATTGGCAGCCAACCTCATGTCAGGCATCTATAATCCCTTAAGGTTCTTTCTTCTATTATCCCCCCAGCCCTATATCTTTGATCTTTATTTATTGCTGAGAATATTTCTAGCTGGCTTCTTTACCTTCATCTTTCTAAGAAAGATACCCATTTCTAAGATGGCGTCTCTTGTCTCATCAATTGCCTATATGTTTTCTGGACATTTCATCTGCTACCTAACCCTATGGCATTTAAATGCCGATATGTTACTGCCTCTTCTACTCTTCCTCTTTGAATGTAATGTCCAAGAGAAAAAGAGAATCCATACCATTTTTGCAGGTGTAGGAGTAGCCTTAGTGGTATTATCAGGGAGCCCTCAATCTGCACTACTATGCGTAGCATTTGCTACCCTCTATTATTTTTATAGAATAGCTGCTCTCTATGGTATGGGGTTCAATACCATATCATTGCACAAGGTTACTAATCTTATACTTATTATGAGTATAGGTTGTGCCCTCTCTGCCTTTATGTTGATGGATTTTTATCAATTCTATCAATTGAGTATCCACCAAATTAGTGTTTCTGCATCTGATTGGGGAGGAGAACTTAATGCCTATTCTCCTTTGTCCCTGGTATCCTTTTTATTCTCCCCTTTGCAATTCTTAGGAACTCCCCTCTGGAAGAATACATCCAACTTGAGTCGTTTCTCTCATCTATTTCTCTTTCCTTACATCGGGGTGATTACTATCATACTGGCGGCTATGTCATTAGGAAGAAACTGGCAGATAAACAGGTTGAGTATCTTTTTTATAGTCTCTCCTTGCCTATTGATACTCAATATTGTGGGGGGAGGAATCTGGCTTTATCGCCTGATAGGAGATTCTCTGTTTCCAGTGACGAGATTGTTTTGGGCGAAATATCTGGGAACGCTTTATCTTTCTATAGCTATTCTGGCTGGCGTAGGTGTAGAAAACCTGAGAAACAAAAAGTTGCTCCCGCAATGGAACATTTTCTTCATCGGGTGTGTCATTCTATTTGTTGCCGTATGTTACTATATAGACCCTGTAGTGTACAGAGACACATTTGAGATCGATACACCACCTGAAGGCTTATTAAGTAAGCTACTGCTACCTATACCTTATCCATTAACAATACGTGCTCTTTTGATAGCTACGATCTTTATAGCTTTGGTTCTATTAGTATATAACTGGAGGAAGAAGCACCTCATCTATATGATGGCAGTACCCCTCCTCATGGAATTATATATTTATCACCAGCCTCTCTATGCAGTGAGACATCATCCCTATACCAAAGCACCGTATATTGATTACCTTCTTAAAGAGCAAGAAGGGGGGGAACTGTTCAGAATCTGTGGATTGAAAGGCTGGATGATACCTCAGATAAGTACTGTTTTTGGACTTGAGGATGTTAATAACATAGATGCACTCTATGTAGAAAGGTACTACTATTTTATGGTAAAGTTAATTCTCGGCACGCCCTGGTACTATGGAGTATTTTCACTGTACCCGGTAGAGATTGAAACAGTAAAAAGTAGGTACCTGGATCTACTGAATGTTAAATATATTATCAGCAGTGATTCCCTCAATCCCATTGAGAGTGGATTATTTGATTTAAATGGAAACGCACTTTCTCAAAGAGACTTTTCCTTGGGCAACATCACGAAGAGATTTTTTTCTCTCTATCCTCATACCAGAGATAGCACAGGTTATATAGATACAGCATATTACCACTATACCATTCCACCAGAAGGAGCACTTCTTTATTTTACTCTAGGGACAGATCCCTCTCAATGGTCAGGTAAAGGGGATGGAGTAGAGTTCTCCGTACACCTAGAAGAAGCCGCTCAATCAAAAGTGCTTTTCCAGAAATATATTGACCCTAAGCACAACCGCGATGACAGGCGTTGGTTTTCTGAAAAGATAGACCTTACCTCTTATAGGGGCAAGGAGATAAAAATCATTTTCAAGGTTAAAGCGGGACCCAATGATGATAATAGATATGATCAATGCGGTTTTGCAGACATTGAAATAGTACCCCGAGGAGATAATAATCAGAAATTGAGCCTTGTCTATAATGAAGAGGTCAAAATTTATCGCAACAAAACAGTAATGCCAAGGGTATTTATTGTTCATCGAGCGGAAAAGATATTTCAGAAGGAGAAGATATTTACCAGATTAAGGGACAAAAACTTTGATTTTAGGAATAGTATAATAATCGAAAAGGATCTCCCTGAGGAGATACTATCCTGCAATTATTCACCACTCTCTGATAGTTCATCGGTTAAGATAGTTGATCATCAACCAAATCATGTTGATCTTGAAGCGAGTATGGAAAATGATGGGTTTCTGGTCTTAAGTGACACCTATTATCCAGGATGGAAGGCTTATGTTGACGAAAAGCAAGTAGAAATCTATCCCACAAACTACATGCTCCGCTCTATCTATCTCACCAAAGGGAGTCATCAAATAAGATTTGTCTTTGATCCCTTACCCTTCAAAGTAGGATTAGGAATAAGTATAGTGGCTTTGCTTGGTATGGTTGGCTTTTTATGTTATAAGAAAAAAGAATGAATCTATCGCTCTTCAGACTACAAAGGTACTTGATTCTGGATGCTAGATTCTTGATGTATATACTGTTTTTATTTTATCCAGCATCGAGCAACCAGAATCAACTATCGCTTTAACTATAATACTACATCTTATGAGCACTGGATAATTTCGTGAAGAGGTAATTTCTTAAGGCACTCTGTTATAATGAAGCACAATTTAAATCGTAAAAAAAATAAGTATCTTTTTATTTCGTTACTATTCTTCCTTCAACTTGCCTTTGTTCATGCTTACTTACCCATAGGAGAGTGGTTCTCTCACAACGCCATTTATACAGATGATTTTAGTTTTCACTACGGGCACGTCTTGGAGAAAATAACCTACCTTAAAGAATTCGGAAAAATGTGGGGATACAATCCTTTTATCAGGGCAGGCAGCATAGCCAATGCCAATACAACCATCGATAACAATGGCTGTGTTCTTTTTTGTTTTCTTCTCTTTTTCCTGCCTATTGAGGTTTCTTTTAAACTCTATTTTATCTTAGGAATAGCACTAGTTCCCATCCTCTGTTATAAGACTGCCCGTAACTTTGATCTTACTCATGAGATTTCCCTCCTTTCTTCTCTGATAGCAACGCTTTTGATGCATGTCTCCGTTATGGTAAATTTTATCTATTGGGGAACCATCTCCTTTATCTTTTCCGCCTATATCTCCATCTTAACTGTTTCATACTTTTACCGCTTTTGTTTGAGAGGGACGTTAAGAGATTTTACCTATGCTACTCTTCTCTTGACAGTAGCACTCTGGATACACGCTTTTGCCGGGGTTATACTCTCTGTGCCTCTACTACTCTGCTATGCTCTCTTTTTTGTTCGAATGAGTTGGGTCCGTCACGCAGGCATCGCTGCCGCATCTCTATTTACTGTACTAGCTACTATACCCTGGGTATATCCTTTTCTCACTTTTCTAGACCATATCGAAAAGGATACAACTACTCTTTTTTATAAAACAGCGTCTCTTATAGAACCGTTGAACACCTACCTCTTTCGCCATAATCTTTTTAATACCTATATGAACATGGTTTTTCATAAAGAGGAATGGGTAGACATCCTATTACTTTTAACCGCTCTCTTAGGCTTGTATCGTTGGAACAAAGATAGGCAACGGCATAAAGCAGTCCTCTTTCTTGGTTCTATAGGGTTCCTCTTCATTTTGAGCTATTATGGTTCATTTTTTGAAATCATTGATATAACACCTATGCGGTTTTTGATGCCGCTCAACATTTTTCTGGTTTTCCCCAGTGCGGTGGGCTTAGAGTATCTATACAAATTATTTTTCAGTGATAAATCCCTTAAAATCAAAGCAGCATCTTTAGCGGTAGCAGGGTATCTACTTATCGCCGTGTTAGCCGTTCCCTACTATCATCTATTCTATAAGAGAGATTTTCGTTTAGTGTATCAGGTGCCAGCGCAGTTTAATCAATTGATTTCATGGATCAAAAACAACACAACCAATGAAGGAAGAATCTTAATAGAAAATTCAGACTTTGAAAGCGAACATCAGTATTACGGAACACATCTGCCATTTTTACTGCCCATGTGGACTGATCGTGAGTATATCGGCATTTATTCCTACTATGCCGCTAGTAAAGATTCCTTCACCACCTATAATACGGGGTTCTTATTTAGGAAACCTATTGGAGATTATCCTCCAGAGGAACTTCGGGCATATTTAGATCTTTACAACATTAAGTGGATAGTCTATTGGTCAGAAGCATCAAAGAAAGTCTTTGATTCAGGTCAGAAAGGGTACACTCATTTGACTCGTATCGATAAATTTCATATCAGCCGGGTGGAAAGGGATCCAACCTTTTTCATCAAAGGGAGTGGCTCTGCCCGTGCCAGGCAAAATGAAATCCATTTGAAGGATGTACAATCAGAAGATGGGGAAATAATCATCTCCTACCATTGGATGAAGTATTTAAAAACAGAACCACCCTTAAGATTAGAAAAAGCTTATTTGTTAGATGATCCCATTGGTTTTATTAAAATCAAAACTCCCCCTTCCTCCTTGTTGATATATAACAGCTATCAGTCGGTAGAATAATGCAACGGTAACTATAATAGGGAGATAGCGGTTGCTAGTTTTTAAATTATTAAGAAGTTTTTTTCATGTATATATCTTGAGAAGAAATGTTCCCATCTTCGTTAACCTTTCGGTCACAGACCGCTGCAATTTTCGTTGCGGCCACTGCAAGATACCAGAGAGGAATAGCAAGGAATTAACTCAAGAAGAAATTTTCTCCATCGTCGATGATCTCAGTCAATTAGGCACAAGGAAAATCGGTTTATGCGGTGGGGAACCACTCATGAGAGAGGATATTGGAGAGATTATTAACTATATAAAATCTAAAAATATACTCGTAACGATAGTATCAAATGGAGCTTTGGTAAGCCAGAAGATAGAAAAAATTAAAAATCTGGATCTTCTTATGATAAGCTTTGATGGTTCCCCGCACGCACAGGAAGAGGTGAGAGGAAAGCGAGCCAGCAAGTTAGCGATTGAAGCAATCGCAACAGCAAGAGCGCATAATTTGAAAGTACTTATGGTCACAGTAGTTACAAAAAATAATATAAACGAATTGGACTCCATTTTAGAAACAGCTGAATCAATGGGCTGTTCCTGTCTGTTTTTCCCAATCTATCATTATGCCATGTCAGGGAACTTGGTAAGAGACCTTTACCCTGATAGAGAAGAATTTAAATCTGCTATTGAAAAGCTAGAAAAAATTAAAAAAAGCGGTAGGGGGCATCTGATTACTAATTCCATGGTGGGTCTAGATTATTTAAAATCATGGCCCCAATTCAAAAAAGTACCCTGTTGGGCAGGGAAATCCTATGTGTATATTGATACTGACGGACGAATGTATCCTTGTATTCAGATGATTCAACGGACAGGGGGGAGGTCCATTTTAGAGGTAGGCGTAAAGGAGGCAATGAAAAGAATGTCGAGGTTACCCTGTGCGGGTTGTTGGTGTATATCAAACATTGAACATAACTATTTTTTTTCTTTCAATCCTGGAATCTTGCTCCACTATTATAAATTGGCAAAGACAATTTAAAAAAATGCGCTCTTTAAACTATCATCGAACTCTTCACCCATCACCGCCGGTAACACTGTGCTAACAGTGGGAGTTTTAAATTCTGGAGACTTGTCACCGCTGCAGTTAGTACGTTCCTCTCACTTGGTGATCAAAAGCTTAATAACAGTAAACAGACCTTTAAGCAGCATTTTAAGCTGAGCAGTACTTTTGATCCTTTTTAGGTAAGACAAAATTATTCTCGGTCTTACATAAAACTGAAGAATAGCCTTTGTTCTTAAGGCAAGCATCTTTTCCTTGGTTAATCCATGAGGGACAAAGCAGGGTTCAATAAACAGGCTCATTGCCTTCCAATCGTTTGTAAACATTCCATACTGGTCAACAGATTGGTATAGCTCAGTTCCGGGGAACGGAGTCAGAAGAAAAATACTGATATCATCTAAGGGGAGTCTTTTGGCAAAGGCAATGCTTTCCCTAATGGTCTGCTCTGTTTCGGTCGGGAACCCTATCATAAAGTACCCCAGCGTTCGAATCCCCTCTTCCTTAGTCCACGTAACCGCCTGAAAGACATCTTCTAATTTAATATCTTTTTTTACTAAATCCAATATCCGTTGTGAACCGCTTTCTATCCCAAAATTAATTTGTCGACAACCTGCCTTTTTGAGTAAGCGCAGAAGCTGGTGATTTATTGTGTCAATACGTGCCAGACAAGAAAAGGTAAGGTTTAAATTCTCTTCGATGAGCAGAGTGCAGATGCGCTCGGCTCGGGTCTTACTGGCTAAGAATTGATCATCAACAAAGCGCAAATCTCGAATACCATAGTGGGAATAGAGATGCTTAATAACAGCTAATACATATTCCGGGCTGTGAAATCGAAGAGACCGGCCCATGGTTCCCTGAAAACAAAAGGTACACTTGTGACCGCACCCACGACTCGTCACAATAGAACACGATGGACCCTGATAGATTGAATAGGGTGGGACAGGATAGTTGTCGGGAAATCCGGGAATAGCATCCCACGCCGGTGGCGGAAATGAATCCAGATTATGGTTCACTTTACGAGGTTGAGTGAAAACTGTTTCACCATTCGGCCGATACATCAGTCCCTTGACTTCTGTGAGATCTGTTGTAACATCCAACGTCTGAATAATTTCTAACAGGGTTGTTTCCCCTTCTCCAATGACTCCTATATCAAATTGAGGAAACTGTTCCATAGTTTCCACAGGAACTGCGGTTACATGCACTCCTCCAAGTATAGTGATAATCTCTTTATTCCTCTGTTTTATTTTATGAGCCAATTGAGCAGCGCTGTAGATATTTAAGGTCACTGCGGTAATGCCAACATAACGTGGGGCCTTTGTCATGATGAGATCAACGAGTTCATCACAGGTTAATCCCATAGCATTGGCATCCACTATTTCCACGCTGATGTGATACTTCTTTAGATTAGCGGCAAGGTACGCAAGGCCTAATGGGGGGTCGTAAGCCCCAACATCTGACATTATACCATAGATCGCCTCCCTCGAAAGAGGGGGCGTAGCTAATATAATATCTCTCATAAGATACTCTCATAGTATTCCTTTCTGAAACGCATCCCCATAATTTATCAATATAAATTATTTACTTGACCCTGTCAAATATATGTATAAGTCCTTTGCTGGGCTACCTCATCTCTGCCGAATACCCTGAGACTATAGAGCATTTTCTTAAACCTCCTATAGCCTCGTATTCTACTAAATAAAGGGTAGGCTTTGGCATAATGATCCATTAATTATCAACGTCGCATATGTATCTTAACTTTTTCAATATATAGAAATTGCTCCTTTCTATCCTTTCACCTCAGGAAGGAATATTTTGTCTATTCATTTGAAATATGATATGATTTTTTTGTTTTAACAGCACCACTCTTTATCTCAGGCATAAAGGAGTACCACAGATATGGATGTTTCCTTGATTGTTCCCTGTTATAACGAAGGACCTTATCTAGAAGGAAACTTGAAGGAATTATATGATCTACTCGATTTTCTCAGAGTAGATTTTGAAATGATTATTATAGATGATAAAAGTGAAAACGATACACTAGAAAGGGCAAAGAATTTTGTGAAGGCAAATGGTAAAGCACAGCTCTTGAGTCATCAAGTCAATCAGGGCAGGGGATATACTGTAACTGAGGGAATAAGAAAAGCGAAAGGAAAGGTAGCAGGATTCATAGATATCGATCTAGAGGTTGCGTCTCAGAATATTATCCCCCTGATCCTTAAAATATTGGAGGGGTATGACGTGGCTACTGGTAAAAGGATATATAAAATGAAGGGAGATCTTCGGTGGATTCTCTCAAAAGGTTATGTCTATTTAGTAAAATTTATCTGTAAAACACCCTTTCAAGATACGGAGACAGGATTAAAATTCTTTAACAGGGAAAAGATACTTCCCATTTTGGATGAAATTGAGGATAAGCATTGGTTCTGGGACACAGAAATCTTGACTAGAGCATATTATCACGGATTAAAAATAGCTGGGGTTCCTGTTTTATATATTCGAGGATCTCCAAGTTATACCACCGTCAGATTTACTAGGGACACCCTATATTACTTTAAAAAATTGCTATGCTTCAGAAAAGTAATCAATCAGTATAAGAAGAAAAATAGATGATAGTTCATCTGGAATTTTAAGAAAATTATTTAAGCTGAAATTTGCCACATAAACTAAACAATATCAGGAGTGTTTATTAAATGAACATAATGGGCATATCGGCTTTTTATCATGATAGTGCTGCCTGTATGGTTCAAGATGGTAAGATAATTTCTGCTTCTCAAGAAGAACGCTTTACACGAAAGAAGCATGATTTTTCCTTCCCGAAGAACGCTATAAATTTCTGTTTGCAGAATAGCAGATTGCAAGGAAAAGGCTTAGATGTTGTCGCTTTTTACGACAAGCCCTTTATTAAGTTTGAACGCATACTGGAGACCTATTTAGCCTACGCCCCAGTTGGAATTCAATCGTTTATTAAAGCAATTCCCCTGTGGGTAAAACAAAAACTCTGGATAAAAGAACTTATAAGGAAGGAACTTGATTTTAAGGGAAAGATTATTTTCCCTGAACATCACGAATCTCACGCTGCATCCGCATTTTTCCCCTCACCTTTTCAGGAAGCTGCCTTCCTCACCATAGATGGGGTGGGAGAATGGACAACAGCAAGCTATGGTGTAGGTAAAGACAATGAGCTACATATTATAGCAGAGATTCATTTCCCCCACTCTCTAGGCCTGCTTTATTCTGCTTTTACCTATTATACCGGATTCAAGGTTAATTCAGGTGAATACAAAGTGATGGGGTTGGCACCATATGGTGAACCACGGTTCAAGGATCTGATTCTCTCTGAACTTATGGATTCGAAAGAAGATGGTTCTTTCAAGTTGAATATGAAGTATTTCAACTACTGTGCTGGTTTAACCATGACCAACAGAAGATTCGAGAAGCTGTTTGGAGGCCCTCCGCGAAAACCGGAATCCCGATTGACTCAAAGAGATATGAATTTAGCCCGTTCTGTGCAAGAAGTAACCGAGGAAGTGATGTTGCGTATGGCTAGGCACATTTACAAAGAAACTGGACAAAAGAATCTTTGTCTGGCTGGTGGTGTAGCCTTGAACTGTGTCGGTAATGGAAGGATTTTACGGGAAAGTCCTTTTGAAAATATTTGGATACAGCCTGCAGCGGGAGATGCAGGAGGTGCACTGGGAGCAGCCCTATTGGTCTGGTATCAGTATTTAGATAACCCTAGAATTACAGATGGCAAGAAAGATTTTCAGCAGGGATCCTATCTGGGACCGGAGTTTGAAAATGGTTACATTGCTGATTATCTAATAAGAAATAATATACCTTACACCGAATTAAGTGATGAAGAAATTCCTGAAAAGATTGCCGATCTGATTGCTGACCAAAAGGTGATTGGCTGGTTTCAAGGACGCATGGAATTTGGCCCCAGAGCATTAGGAAATCGCTCAATTATTGGTGATGCCCGTTCTCCCAAGATGCAGGAACTTATGAACCTGAAAACAAAATTTCGGGAAAGCTTCCGCCCCTTCGCGCCTTCAGTAATTAAGGAGCGTGCTACCGACTACTTTGAAATTGACCGAGAAAGTCCATATATGCTTTTGGTAGCCCCGGTGAAAAAGGGAATTTGCCGTAAGATGTCTGACCAAGAACAAAAGCGATTTGGGCTTGATAAATTACATGTTGTCCGTTCTAATATTCCTGCAGTTACTCACGTTGATTACTCTGCCCGGATTCAGACAGTTAACAAAGACGATAATCCTCTATATTATAGTATGATAGAAAAATTCGAAGAGAAATACGGCTGTCCTGTAATTATTAATACCTCCTTCAATGTGAGAGGTGAACCCATTGTGTGTACCCCGGGGGAGGCTTACCTGTGTTTTATTCGGACCAACATGGATTGCCTGATTATTGGTAATTTTTTAATAGAAAAAACAGAGCAAAAACCATTGGACAAAGACATCGATTGGCTTAGAGAATTTGAGTTAGATTAGCACGATTATGATTGTTGAAGAAATAAAAAGTATCAAAAGCGAGAAAAAAGAACTTCGGCAATTCGGAATAACCATGGGGATTGTTCTTGGTCTGCTGGGATGGTTGCTTTTGTGGCGAGAAAAAGACTACTATCCATACTTTCTCATGCTCTCCGTAGTGCTTCTCTTCTTTGGTTTGGTTCTGCCTGTTCTATTGAAACCTCTACACAAAATATGGATGACTTTAGCACTCCTCATAGGTTGGTTTGTGACAAGAGTAATCATGATCATTTTGTTCTATCTGCTGGTTACTCCGATTGGTCTTTTGGCAAGGTTGTGTAGAAAGAACTTTCTAAATACAAAAATTGATAGGAATGTGAATAGCTATTGGATTCCACGAAAACCCATCAAACTTGATAAGAAAAATTATGAGAACCAATTTTAATTATAAACTAGATCATGAATGTCCCAAAGTGGTGCAGATGGAACCTCTGAATTCCTTATCTGGCATACGTTTCCAAGTATTTTTAGATTTATCGATTTCAATTTCTACAAAAAATCGCACCGTGCAAA
>Ga0315289_10009113_pt1 | contig 14304 bp, 9 predicted proteins | sample YL17G11_40_MG_FD_203452 | JGI IMG/M metagenome (GOLD analysis project Ga0315289, IMG submission 203452) | Sediment microbial communities from Yellowstone Lake, YNP, Wyoming, USA - YL17G11_40 | ecosystem: Environmental > Aquatic > Freshwater > Lake > Sediment | place: USA: Wyoming | collected...
GCATTCCCTTCATCATCAAGAACTAAATCGGCAGGCTGATTGAGATTTTTCCCGCTACCATAATTCCCACGCCATTCTTCTCTATTAGCATTGTATGCTGCATCATAATCATAACCAATTGTCATAAACTCTGTATCATTAGCCGTAAGATAACTATAACCTGTAACAATCACTTTCACATTCGCCAAATCGGCATACTCCACAGCAATAGAGGTGTCATTCTTGGGCGCATTATATCCTGCGACCCAACCGTGCAGGACTAAATCAAGATCCGCTGCTCCATAGTCTTGAGTAACAGGATTATATATTTCTTCGTTCCATAAATTATATTTGAGAGTAACATAATCATAACCCGTGTTAGTCCCTGTTCTTCTACCTGTAATATATACTGTTCCTGGCTCTGAAACACTAAGTGGATATCCCGGTGGAACTAATTCTAAATCGAACGGTTCATCATTACTTAAAGCTGGACCATCATAAATATCAGCCCAGAAAATAATTATCGAACCAATAGGTATTGTAACGTTTGTATCGGCTGTATCGGCTCCATAAAGGGGATTTATATACTCTGTAATATAAAATACAATCGTTGGTTCAATATTATACACTTTGATAGGTACTCTCCCATAAGCCCTTGGTCTAACTTCAAAAACAAGTCGTGCAATTTGTTGGTTATAACCACTCACAGATTTACCATCAGAAGGGGCGTAGGCTTTTATCCTACATTTCCCATACCCTTGTGGCACAAAGAATATTAAGGGAACTCCATCACTTGTCCAAGTTGACGTAGCAGAACCAAGTGAGGGCCCACGAAATAGTAACTTAGATTCGTCATATTCAAAATCAAAAGAAAACATAACGCATCCACTTATATTATCTACTACCACAGGTATACTAATAATATCCCCTGTAATATCCCCTTTAATATCCCCTGGTTTACCATACCCTGAACCTATTTTTAATAAAATTGGTTCAATTATTGTAATCTTACCATCTTCAAGTAAAGCTTCACTAAGATCACCAACTGGATTTTGTGGTGTAAGTATTATTGTGTCACCAGAACTACCTGATATTATGTCAAATGTAATCTCAACAATTTCTTGATCATCGCCATTAATTGGTGATCCCCAAATTGCAAGATATCCAACAATATTAATCCCTGATCCTGTCTCAGATCCAGTAATATACCAATCATCTACATCAGAACCATTATCCACCTTTATAAAATCTAATTTAGATATATCATAATCTAAATCAAATCCGAAATAGCCAGCTAAACTTCCAATATTAATTGCATTATCTACTGTTACAGATATGGTTACTCTACTTCTTACTGAACCACTGTCAGAACCTACTTTTAATACAGGTTTTTCAGTAATTAGAATTTCTCCGGGTATAATATCAGCACCAATTATATCAGGTTGCAAATTAGAAGGTATTAGGTATGTTTTTCCTTCATCAGCACTTGGGTCTATTTGAAATGTAATCTTCACAATTTCTTTATAGGAATTGCCATCTAATTGTGTACCAGAACCAACAGTTCCTGAGATTCTTAAAACATTCGAGCCAATTAATGTAGTACTAATTGGATTCCAATTATTGTGTGCTGAATCTAAATCAGTCCCATTAACTGCAATTACATAATTTAGAACATTCGAATTAAATATAAGGTCAAATCCAAAAGCATCTAATGGTTCACCTAATCCATTATTTATATTTGCTAATTTTACAGATATATCCTTATTCTCTCCGATTTCACCTGTAACTGATTCAACAGTTAATAATACCCGATTAATAGTTATAGCACCCTCATTTAAAATTGCAGGAGGACTTAAATAGCCTGTACCATTAGATGGGGTTAGAATAGCTGTACCGCGTGCATATTGATTTATTTTAAAAGTTATCTTAGCGATTTCTTGACCACTGCCAGTCACAGGAGTTCCTGAACCCACATTCCCAGAGAACCTTATAGCATTTCCCACAATCATATCAGAAATTGGATCCCAATTTGTAGTAGCACTACCATTTGCAACGCTAATATAATCTAATTTGGTCGTATCAAAAGCCAAATCAAAGCCCCAATTAGTGCAATTGTCAGCATTATTCAGAGTTACGGGCACTGTTACCTGCTCACCGGGTTTACCCGATTTGGGTCCGAAATTTAGAGTTGGGTCGTTTTGTTCAGGAATGAATAATCCTTTATTCTTTGATACAATTTGGAACTGAGAACTTGTAGGAGGAGCTATCTGCTTCCAATAATCAGGATATTTAACAGTTACGATTTCCCAATCACCAGTAACAGCATTAAGACTATGAACTGCAATATAAATATCATTTAATCTCATTACCATATCTATATCAGGGTCAGTATAATTTGGACATACATCAACTTTCTTGGCTATATCATCAGCTCTATTAGGCTTACCATCTTCATCTTTCCAGAACATTGGAATACGATCGGCAATTTGTGGGGGAATATTTTTCAAATTCGGGTCATTTGGGTCAGAGTACTTTAATTCATAATCCTTATCATATCTTAATATAATACCATCAAAATCGTTAGCTGAAGGATATGTATGAGAATTTTTATAAAAAGTTTTTCCCACAACATAAACAGCATCATATTTAACAACCATATCATAAGGTTCATCAATAGGAGTCGCAAGACCTACAGACTTACCACAATAACGTGCACACCAGTTTGGGTCAGGATAGGGGTCACCATTCGGGTCAATGACTCCACCATTAATGTCATATTTTAACGTAACGATATTGCTATATTGATTAGAATCCCAACTTCTTCCTGTGATATAAATACTTCCTTGCTCATCAATATCCATATCAACAGGGTCATCATAGTAGAAATCAAAACCGTTAAATACTCTAAAGGGTGGTTCAATCACACCGGGACGTAAGTCAAGAGGATCAGGATGATCCCATCCTAAATTACCATCCAAATCATACCTTAATAAGAAATAATCTGTAACTAAATCATGACCCGGTTCGCCGTTTTGAGCTTTTGCTGTGATATAAACAAATCCATTATTATTATCAATAGATAGAGCATAAGGTCTAAATTGTTCATAAGGAGGATATTGCATAACATTGGTAACATCCCCAATGGGTGTATTAATATCAAATATCCTTGTCCATAATTCATTACCGTCGTTATCATATTTTATGGTCAAAATACCTGATTGATTCTGTTCGTTGAAATATAAACCAGTCGCATAAACGTTGCCATCACTATCCACACCAACTCTGATTGCCTCTTCATAGCCCATAGTAAGCTCAACAGTGATTTGTCCACTAATTGGTGTAGCACCAGTAATATCACCTGCTGCATTAGAAGGAATAAGGAAAATCACACCACTTGCATCCTGTCCTATCTTAAAAGTAATTTTAGCAATTTCGAATCCACTACCTGTGAGAACGGTTCCAAAGCCAACTGCCCCAGTTACTGTTAAGACATCCCCTGATAAATCCCCACTGACAAAGCCCCAATCAGTTGTAGATGAACCGTTATCTACAGTTACATAAGACAATTTCGATGTATCAAAAATCAAATCAAATCCCCACTCTCTGCAGTTGGCAACATTATCCACTGTTACTGAAATTGTAACTTCATCCCCTTTCTTTCCTGAACCAGAGCCTATAGTGAGGGTCGGTTTGCCAGTTACACCAACAGTAATATTTCCATTTTTCAATGTAGCACCGAAAAGGGAACCCGTTCCATTTTCGGGAATAAGAGGAACATTTCCAGTTGTTCCTCCTTTTATCAGGAATATAATTTTGACGATTTCTTGTCCTTGACCACTAATAGGCACGCCTGTAGTCCCAGCAGTTCCTGTTATACGAACTATACCCGAAGAAACTTCATTACCGGATACTGACCAATTTGTAGCCGCATCTCCGGGCTGAACACTCATAAAATCTAATTTATTTGAATCGAATTTCAAATCGAATCCCCAATCAATAGCTTCAACCGCATTATCCATTGTGCAAACTATAGTGACATGGTCTCCCGGTAATCCCTGACCAGAACCAACATTCAGAACAACGTTCTCAACTTGTGTAACAAATCCTTTAACCCAGACTTCCTGCCCATCTTGGTTATATCTGATAGTTAATAAATCAGAGACATTCGAACCATTTAGAGTACTTCCTGTGACATAAATATTACCTATATCATCAATAGATAAAGCCACAGGCGCCTCATTCCCCTTATTATATCTTGCTAACCAATCTTTGGTCCCATCAAGTTCATATTTTATCAAAACATAGTCATATAATTGCGCTGTTGAACCATAACTTTTCCCAAAAACAAAAACATTATTGTTATAAACTGCGACATCAACAGCGTCATCATTATAACTAATTGGACCGTCAAATTTATTGATCCAAAGCTGAGTTCCAGCCGAATTGTATTTAACAGTTGTCATATCATTAAAATTCGGAAAGTTATCACTATATCCTGCCACATATACATCACCAGCAAAATCGACGGCTATCGAACTTGGTCTATCATTGCCATCGACTGTTCCATTATATCTTTTTCCCCATTGAAGATTTCCATTAACGTCATATTTAAGGGTTGCCCAATCTTCACCCGAAGCACCACCATAACTATATCCGGTAACGTAGATGTTATCATCCTCATCCACAAATAGTTTGGTGGGAATATCATAATCACCGCCTGTACCATTATAAGTCTTAACCCAGGATTGCGTACCCGTATTTGTATATTTAATTAATACATAATCTTCATAATTACTCGCCGTAAGAGAATAACCTGTTACATAGACACTTCCATTAGAATCTATGCCGATATCTACTCCCACGTCTTTATCGTCTGGTGAACCGCTATAAGACTTAGACCAAAGTGTGTTACCATTGGTGTCATATTTTATAGTCATAATATCATTATCATCACTACCCACACCTAAATTTGTACAAGTCCCAGTTACATATACACTCCCATTTATATTTACAACAATTGCCTTAGCTTCATCGGTATATGCGGCAGGACCATTGTAAGTCTTTGCCCATTGACGTTCACCATCATTACTATACTTCAAAGTAAGGTAATCATAATTAGACGCAGTGTTCAAAGTTTTACCAGAAATATAAATATTTCCGCTATCATCAATATCAATATCAGAAGGTTCATCATTCTTGCCATCAGGTCCATTGTAAAACTGTGCCCAGAGTTGAATGCCAGACGCATTATATTTAACCAAAAGCACATCACTATCATCCGCTGTCGTATACCTTTTACCCACAACAAAGATATTGCCAGCACTATCCAACTTCATACCAACAGCCTGATAATTTTGAGAGAATACACAGATAGAAAGCAAACCAATAAAACATAATACAACAAAAGACTTAGTTAGATTTAAATGATTCAGGTTCATTTTCATTTTTTCCCCCCTGAATTATGATTTTATTCTATTTATCGACAAATTTGTATAATTTTTAACATAAATTTCAAAGCAATGTCAATATCTATTTATAGAGGGAAACTAATAATGCAAAATCATAAAAATTTTAACCGCAAAGAACGCAAAGAAGACGCAGAGAACACAAAGAAAACTCGTTATTTACAATTTATGCTTGTAAAACCTCCTTTTGTTATATATTGAAATTGTTTTAAAAGTCATATTATTAAAATGGTCTAACAAAATGAAGTTTATTGATGAGTATCGAGACAAAAAATTAATCACAGCAGTCCTTGAAAAAATAAATTCTCTTAAACTTAATTTTGTCCCCACATTAATGGAGGTTTGTGGGACACATACAATGACAATATTCCGCAATGGCATTCCTAAATTGCTTTCGGGGAAAGTGAAATTGATATCTGGTCCTGGATGCCCCGTTTGTGTTTCTCCTAATAATTTCATCGATAGGGCAATAGCTCTTTCTAAAAATCCGAATCATATTATTACCACATTTGGAGATATGATGAGGGTTCCCGGCTCAACTTCGAGTTTAGAAAAAGCTAAAGCATCTGGAGGTGATATAAGAATTATCTATTCACCTCTCGATGCTATGAAAATCGCATCAGAAAACAAAGACAAAAAAGTAATATTCTTAGGTGTTGGATTTGAAACCACAGCCCCTACAATCGCTATGACAATATTGGAAGCAAAGAAATATAATCAAAAAAATTTCTTTGTTTTAACTTCTCTCAAAACCATTCCACCTGCGATGAAAGCACTTGTGGAGTCCGGGGAATTAAATATCGATGGTTTCATTTGCCCAGGACACGTGAGTGTTATCATTGGCGCAAAGGCTTATGAATTTATCACAAGAGATTATAAAATACCTTGCGTTGTTATTGGATTTGAACCTCTTGATATACTTCAGGGAATTTATAAGCTATTAAAACAGATTACTCAATTAGAAGCTAAAGTTGAAATACAGTATAATAGAGCAGTGAATTATGAGGGAAACATAAAGGCACAAGAAATTTTGAATGAAGTTTTCGAGGCTTCTGATGCTGAATGGAGAGGCATCGGTAGTATCAAAGGAAGTGGTTTGAAAATTAATGGCAAATACAAAGAATTTGATGCAGGAAACATTAAGGTTGATGTTGAACCCACTAAAGAGGCGAAGGGATGTATATGCGGTGATGTGTTAAAGGGTATTAAAAAACCTTCAGATTGTAAATTATTTAAAAAAATTTGTAATCCGATGAATCCTATTGGAGCGTGTATGGTCTCGACAGAAGGCACCTGCGCTGCATATTATAAATATTCAGAAAAATAAATTAACCACGAAAAATAAAAAAATTTTTAGACAGGATATACAAGATTTACAAGATATATTTTTTGTAAATAGAAAATCCTGTGTATCCTGTTAATCCTGTCTAAAAATTCGTTGAGTTGTTTTGTCGTCGTGGTAAATTCATATTATCCGTGTTTATCAGCATTCATCCGCGTTAATCCGCGGTCTATTAGTATTTTGGAGAAAATGATGCTGGAGAATGAAAAAATAAAATTAGACTATGGTAGTGGTGGATTACTAACTGATTCGCTGATAAAAGAATTATTTCTAAAAATTTTTGATAATAAATACCTGAGTCGTTTGGATGATTCAGCAATATTTAAAATTGGGAAAAATATTTTTGCTTTTACTACAGATTCTTATGTGGTGAATCCAATCTTTTTCCCCGGTGGAGATATAGGCAAATTAGCTGTCTGCGGAACAATAAATGATTTAGCTGTGATGGGTGCAAAACCTCTTTTTCTCTCTTGCGGACTCATTATTGAGGAAGGACTTGAAATGAATGTGCTTAAAAAAATTGTTCAATCAATGCAAAAGGTTGCAAGAGAAAATGATGTCCAGATTATTACTGGTGATACAAAGGTTGTGAACAAAGGCACTGCTGATAAAATCTTTATTAACACATCAGGAATTGGAATCATCGAAGGAAATTATTTACCTCACAAAAACAAGATAAAACCAGATGATGAAATTATTATCAGCGGTTATATTGGTGACCATGGAATTGCTGTTTTAACTCAGCGTGAGGGTTTCAAATTTAATACAAATATCAAAAGTGATTGTGCGTCCTGTTATAATTTAATCAGGGATGTGATGAGTGTCTCCAAAAACATAAAATTTATGCGAGACCCAACAAGAGGCGGATTAGCAACTGTGTTATGTGAGATATGCGAGCGGTCAGGTTATAGTGCTATTATTAAAGAACAGGAATTGCCGATTAGAAAAGGAGTTAAAGGAATTTGCGAGATATTAGGATTTGACCCTCTATATATTGCAAATGAAGGCAAAGTAGTATTTGTTGTAGACAAAAAAGATTCGGAAGTTGTCCTCAATATTTTAAGAAAAAATAAATTGGGCAAATCGGCTAAAATAATCGGGAAAATTCTCGATGAGAAAAAAGCTAAACTTTATCTTGAAACCCAAATCGGTGGAACACGAATAATTGAGAAACTTTATGGTGACCAATTACCAAGAATTTGCTAATTATAAACATATCACTAAATCATAAAAAAAGCGGGGTAAAAATTCCCCGCTTTTATTATATAGAATTTCCAGAATTACCTAAGGATAAGTTACTTCATGATCATAACCGAGCACTTCTGGTCGCGCTTGCGACCTGATAACATCTCCTTTAGAAGATGTTCCATTTGTTGGATCATAAATTTGCCATAACCAATCATCCTGTTCATCACCCTGTTGAGCACTGCTTAGTCCCCAACTTGTAGGCATAGGACCAAGCCAGTTATCCGGTCCCCTCGACACTAAGAACCATGCCCCAAAAACATTTTGAGCATATGCATTGCCAGGTGCGCCCTTGTCAGGAAAACTACTCCACCCATATTGTCTTATATAGTTTTCATTAAAAGCTCTATACCTAAATCTTCTTTGAATATTGTCAAATTGTGGAAATCTACTATCTGCAATAGCAAATGGGTCAATCAATCTTGCTATATTGCTTATATAAGCAGTAGGAGTAGTTAATCCCGGACTCAAATAATATGGAAAACTACCTGGTGCATCAAAATCGAATGGGCAATGATTATAGTCAACTGCATATGACTCAATTGCAGTGGCGACGCTTCTCATATCTGCTTTTGCTCTCGAAACCTTTGAACGAGTCTGTGCCTCAAGAAAGTTGGGAACGGCTATCGCTGCTAAAATAGCTATGATTGCTACAACAATCAATAACTCAATAAGCGTAAATCCCCCATATAGGTTTTTCTTTAGCATAAATTATTTCACCTCCATATTGTTTATTATGTTTTTATATATAAATTTTTTAATCCATTAAAAATACTTTTGTCAATTTAAATTATTCAATCTTTCATAAGTAATATTTTTTATATTCTTTAAAACAAAGAATTCTTGCATTTAGTTTTTATCAGCAATAAAAATATTGCTCAAATTATTGAAATCGAAAAACTTAATCATTATAAAAAAACTATGCACGAATTATCAATTGCAACAGAACTATTTAAGCAGGTAGAAAAAATAATTGAAGACGAGCATCTCAATAAGGTAATATCAATCACCTTAATGGTAGGCAAGTTGCATCAAATTGTGCCTGAAGCTTTTGATTTCGCAACCGAAGTAATTACCAAAGGAACTAAAGCTGAGGGCGTTAAGATAATCTATAATGAAATGCCTATTACTATAAATTGTAATCAATGTCACATACAAAATGAAGCAAAAGATTATTATTTTATCTGTGAAAAATGTGGTTCATCTGATGTGGAAATCTTATCAGGAAACGAATTGATTTTTGAGTCTATGGAGGTTGAATAAAATGGAGATTAAAGTTCTGGAAAACATTCTAAAAGTAAATGACCAATTTGCCCTCGAAATTCGTGAAGAATTAAATAAACATAATATTCTTACCATCAATATGATAGGTTCTGCAGGTTCAGGCAAAACCACATTACTTGAACAAACGATTAAGCAAATAAAAAATAAAATTAAACTGGCAGTAATTGAAGGGGATATTGAGACAACAAGAGATGCTGAACGAATAAAAAATCTTGGAGTCGATGTCATTCAGATAAATACAAAGGGTGCCTGTCATCTTGATGCTCATCTTGTTCATAAAGCAATGAAGAACTTTAATCTTAATGAGATTCAACTTATCGTTATAGAAAATGTAGGCAATCTTGTTTGTCCTGCGAGTTTTGATCTGGGTGAAGACTTTAAAGTCTGCGTCCTGAGTGTGCCTGAAGGCGATGACAAACCTGAAAAATATCCAAAGATATTCAGAGAAAGTAAATGCGTTGTCCTAAGTAAAATTGATTTGCTCACTCATACCCCTTTCAATATAGAAAATTTTTATAGGGATATGAAACATATAAATGGGAAGGCTATTATATTTGAATTATCCGCTTTAAAAGGTGATGGAGTTGATGAATGGTGTAATTGGTTATTAAAACAAACCAAAGGAAAAACAGGAGAGCAAAAATGAAAGAAAAAGTCATAGTTATAGGCGCAGTTGCCGCAGGCACAAAATCGGCAGCTAAAGCTCGGAGAGATAATCCCGATTTAGAAATAACAATTTTTACGGAAGAAAAATACATCTCTTATGCGGGATGTGGTCTCCCCTACTATCTAAGTGGAGTTGTGAAGAGAAGAGAGCAACTTTTTGCACGAACTCCTGCATATTTCAAGAAAATAATGAATATTGGTATATTTACAGAACATCACGTCTCCAAAATTAATCCAGATAAAAAGACAGTCACCGTAATAAATTTAAAAGATAAGAAAGAAACAGAGCATTGCTTTGATAAACTTGTCATTGCCACTGGTTCGAAGGCTATCAGACCTAAAATCCCAGGAATCGATTTAAAAAATATCTTTCAACTCAAGACTGTCGAAGATGCTATTGCAATCAGAGAATTAATTGAGAGTGGAAAAGTTAAAAATGTTGTTATAGTTGGTGGCGGATATATCGGACTCGAAGCCGCAGAGAATCTTATTGAAAAGGATCTGAATGTTGCAATTGTAGAATTGAAAGATCAATTGATTCCTAGCTTTGATAAAGATGTAGCGCTGAATGTAGAAAAATATCTGAAAGAAAAAGGAGTTAAAGTCTTCACACAAGACCAGGCTATAGAATTTATCGGTAATTCAAAAGACGAAGTAATTAAAGTCAAAACAAAAAATAATGAATTTCCTGCAGAGCTTGTGTTAGTCGCTATCGGAATTTTCCCGAATACAAAAATTGCTGAAGAAGCCGGTATAGAACTTGGACCTACCAAAGCAATAAAAGTTAATGAAAAATTACAAACTAATTATCCCTATATTTATGCAGCAGGTGATTGTGTGGAAACAATCCAGCTTGTGACAGGAAAACCAGTCTGGGTGCCATTAGGCTCAACAGCTAATAAACAGGGAAGAGTTGTAGGAGCTAATATCGCAGGTGGTGATGAAAGATTCTCAGGAATTCTTGGAACAGCAATTTTCAAAGTCTTTGACTGGAATATAGGAATAACGGGACTCACCGAGAGAACTGCGAAAAATGAAGGTTTTGACATAGAATCTGCGATTGTTCCCGTAAACGACAAAGCTCATTATTATCCCGGAGGGAAAAATATTAACATCAAATTAATCGCTGAGAAAAAATCCGGAAGAGTTTTAGGAGCTCAAATATGGGGTGAAGGAACTGTCGATAAAGCTATAGATACTATCGCAACAGCAATAACATTCAAAGCAACTGTTAATGATTTACTAAGTTTGGATTTATGCTATGCCCCACCATATTCTCCTGTTTTAGGACCTGTGATTGTAGTGGCAAATGTTCTACAAAATAAATTACAAAAAAAAACTGAAGGAATATTACCGTTAGAAGTAAAGGAGAAATTTGATAAAGGAGAGAATTTCACTTTCCTTGATGTGAGAAATCCGATGGAATTCATCGAAGGAAAAATAGAGCCTTGCACAAATATCCCTATCCAAAACTTAGCTGACAATGTGAACAAATTAGACCCGAACTCTGAAATAGTAACATCCTGCAGAGTTGGCAACAGAGCTGTCACCGCTTATCGCCTTCTCAAGAATAAGGGCTTCAAAAAGGTAAAATATATGGACGGCGGAATCATTGCCTGGCCCTTTGAGACGAAGAAGACAAAAGATTCATCTTAGGTTATATTTCTATATACTGATATAATTAAAATAAATTTCACAAGAAATAAAGAAGGGCAATCAAATATGATTGCCCTTCTTTTCTAAAAATCAATCTTTGAATAATTTCACATAATAAAGTTTTTTATATAAAATCCACTTTTCAATATTTATTCTTAAGAATTGAAATCGGTTAAAATAAATTAAATTACTCAATAATACTATTTCTTTGGAACAACTTCTTCAGCCGCTTCGTGTGGTCGTGGAATGACATGTGTTGAAATCAGTTCACCAACTCTTGCGGCAGCTGCTCCTCCTGCTTCTACTGCAGCTTTTACTGCTGCTACATCTCCCCTGAATACCACCGTAACATATCCTGAACCTGTTTTCTGCCATCCTACAAGTAAGACATTCGCCGCTTTTACTCCAGCATCAGCAGCTTCTACGAGTGATGTGAAGCCTTTTGTTTCAATTAATCCAATAGCTTCAAGAGTTTGCATATCTTCACTCCTTTTCCTTTTTGATTAACTTGTCTTAAAAACAAACTCCACTTTTGTCGTTTATAAATTTGATAATGAATGTGTTATACTATTCTAAAATAATCCACAAGTGTACATCTTCTTCTTCTTGTAAATGTTCGAGCTGTGCAGATGCCTTCTCCTGTAGGACTGGCTATACTAAATGAAATATATCCTTCCCCACCTATTGCAAGCCCGGCAAAGGATGGTCCATTCTTTACAAATATCGAACAATCACAAAGCCTTGCCATCCTATCAAGTACCTCAAGATTTTTTGAATGCATTATCGCTGTATGTTTATAATCTCTTTCAGCCTCAATCGCCCAATCTATTGCCTGATTGACATCTCTCGTTCTCACCACAGGTAAAAATGGCATCATTTGTTCTTCAAAAACAAAAGGATGGTCTTTTTTTGTTTCACCAAAAAGCATCAATACTGAATCATTTATTTTTAGTCCGACAATTTCTGCCAATACTGAAGCGTTTTTACCGACTAATTCTCGATTAAGGATAAATTCATCGCCTTTTTTTGTAAAGGCTTTCTCAGTTAATTTTGCAATTTGTGGTGGTGTGAGCCTGATTGCACCAGCCTTTTCGAGTTCTCGCATAAATTTATCAGCCACTGAATCAACTACAAAAACCTCTTTCTCTGAAATACATAACAAATTATTATCAAACGTTGCGCCTGCAATAATACTCTTTGCCGCTTTCTCTAAATCAGCGGTTTCATCAACAACCACAGGTGGATTACCGGGTCCCGCTGTAATACATTTTTTACCGGATTTTAAGGCGGCTTGAACAACACCCGGTCCTCCCGTTACAACAATTAACCTTATATCAGGATGGGTGAATAAAATCCTTCCTGTATCAAGCGTGGGATTACTCACTGTCGTAATAATATTTTCTGGACCTCCTGCCGACACTATAGCCTTATTGAACAATTCCATTCCATAAGCGAAAACTGCCTTCGCTCCGGGATGACCATTAAATACAGCCGTATTACCACCTGACAACATACTAATAGCATTATTAATTAACGTCGGAACAGGATGTGTCGACGGAGTAACTGCACCAATCACACCAAAAGGAGCGAGTTCTTCAATTGTCAGACCGTGGTCACCGCTCCAGGCTTCAGGATGGAGATCTTCTATACCTGGTGTTAATTTTGCTGAGTTAATAAGCTTTTGAATTTTATGCGAGACACGACCCATCTTGGTTTCTTCAACAGTCATCTTTGCAATAGTCTCGGCATTTTCAATCGCAGTTTTCCTAATCGCATCAATAATAACTCTCTTTTTTTCCAGCGGTGTACTTGCCCAGATGGGTTGAGCCTTTTTCGCAAAAGCAATTGCGTCTTCCATTTTCTCAAATATACCATTCTTCCCAGAAATTGAAGATGGCGTAATTGTTTGAGAAAAACGTGCATCACGTTCTATTTCAGATAAAACCTTCTCAACAATATTTTTAATCTCATTTTCGCTAATTTGCATTTTTGTGTTCTTGAATTTTTTTATAGCAACTTTCGATTCCCCTTTTGGGAATAATTAATTAGAATTAAAAGGACAATTTAAGAACTCATTTTGCTTTCTTAACAATATCTGCTAATCCAAGAGGAAGGATTTCCTGGATTTGCAAATGCGGTCTCGGAATTACGTGAACGTTGAGAACATCGCCTATTCTTTTTGCAGATTCAGCACCAGCTTCGATCGCAGCTTTAACAGCCGCTACATCTCCTCTAAAAACCGCCGTAACCATCGCAGCACCAACAATAACATATTTCACAAGATACACATCTGCCGCTTTGGCTCCAGCATCTGCTGCTTCAACCATTGTTACAAATCCTCGTGTTTCGACAAAGCCTAATGCCATACCCGGAATAATCTCAGCGTCTGATTTACCCTTTTCGATTATTATCTTAAGCACATCTGGATGAGCATTAGGAATAACATTAACTGTTATTAATTCACTAACCTTTTTTGCCGCAATTGCTCCTGCATCAACCGAAGCTTTCACCGCTCCAACATCCCCTTTAACAATTGTGGTCACATAGCCACTACCAATCTGTTCCTGTCGAACAAATTCTACGTTTGCCGCTTTATTCATAGCATCTGTTGCCTCAACCAGGCCGGTAAAACCTCTTGTTTCTACAAATCCAAGCGCTACTTTTGAC
>Ga0315289_10009114_pt1 | contig 14303 bp, 10 predicted proteins | sample YL17G11_40_MG_FD_203452 | JGI IMG/M metagenome (GOLD analysis project Ga0315289, IMG submission 203452) | Sediment microbial communities from Yellowstone Lake, YNP, Wyoming, USA - YL17G11_40 | ecosystem: Environmental > Aquatic > Freshwater > Lake > Sediment | place: USA: Wyoming | collected...
TAGGGTCGCCGCCCGAGGAGGCGCCGGAAGCGCCCGGCTTCTGCACGGAATGGGTGCAATCGAATATCACCGGATAACCGAATTCCGCCATGATGACCAGGCCACGAAAATCCACCACCAGGTCATGATATCCAAAACTTGAGCCGCGCTCCGTAACCATGACCTGCCGATTGCCGGTCGCCACTGCTTTCTCGATAATCGGCCTCATATCCTCCGGAGCCAGGAACTGGCCTTTCTTGATGTTTACCGGGAGCATAGTCTTGGCAGCCGCCGTAACTAATTCGGTTTGGCGGCATAAGAAGGCCGGGATCTGAAGGCAGTCGGCAACCTCGCCGGCGGCATCTATCTCATCGGTATTGTGGATATCGGTTAGAATCGGGAGCCCGTATTTGCGTTTGACGTCCTGCAGAATGGAGAGGGCCTTCCCTATCCCGATGGAGGAGAATGACTGACCGGAAAGACGGTTTGCCTTCTTATAACTTGCCTTGAATATCATCGGCATTTTGAATTTATCTCTGGCGCGCGCCACAGCCTCGGCGGCTTTGAAAGTAATCTCCTCGGATTCCACGGCGCAGGGCCCGGCGATTAACACCAGGTCAGCGCCGCCGACAGTGACGTTCCCTACTTTGACTTGCTCTCGGGCCAACTTTTTTCCTCCAGCTTGACGATCTGCCAGATTGAATTCTTGCCTTTTTCCTTGTAAAGGCGCTCCATGGTCAAGATCAATATCTTCGCCGGCAAGTGGACCTCAACTTTCGCGTGGAACAGCCCTTCGCCGAGGATGACGACGTCGCTCGTGGAGACCGGTTTTTCGACGTTCATCTGATCGTTGCAAAATGCCGATGCCGTCGCCTTGACATCCGTAAACCAGGTGTATTCCGATGAGTCGACTCGCGCCTGAATCACGGGCGCAACCTCATTTGCCGGGTATGGAATTTGTGGCGGCTCGACCGGAGGTTCTTTCTTGAGATTGCACGCCAGGGCCAAGAGCGCCAACGCCGGCAGGGCACAATAACCCCATTTGATCTTATGATGGCCCGGAGTGAAACTCAGCCCTTGATTCAGCATCGAAATGTCTCTGTCACCTTCGCAGGGATTTTTCGATATCCGGGGCCGTCACAGACCTCGACGACCTGTAATTGACGGCGGCTTCGACGAGCCCCACGAACAGCGGGTGCGGATTCATGGGCCGCGATTTCAATTCGGGATGAAACTGGCCGGCGATGAAGAATGGGTGTCCGGGGAGCTCGATCATCTCCACCAGGTTACCCTCCTGGTAGATGCCTGAGCAGGCCAGGCCTCCTTGCTCCAGCCTCTCACGATAATTGTTGTTGACCTCGTAACGGTGGCGATGCCGTTCATTGATATTGAGCGAGCCGTAAAGTCTGTGCGCCAGCGTTCCCCTGGTAATCCTGCATGGGTAACTTCCCAGGCGCATGGTGGCTCCCTTTTCAGTCACCTTTTTCTGCTCTTCCATGAGGTGGATGACGGGGTTTTTGGTATCGGGGGCAAACTCTGAGGAGTGCGCGTCGGGCATACCGCAAACATTGCGCGAGAATTCGATGACCGCGCACTGCAGGCCCAAGCAGATGCCGAGAAAGGGGATATTGTTAGTCCTGACGTATTTGACGGCCTCGATTTTCCCCTCGATGCCTCTTTCTCCGAAACCGCCGGGCACCAGCAGGCCATCGATATCCATAAGGTGCGCCTCGGGGCCGTCCTCGGAAATCTTTTCCGAGGAGATCCAGACAAGCTCTACCCTGGCGCTCCTGGCCCCGCCAGCATGGGTGAAGGCCTCGATTATCGATTTGTAAGCATCCTTGAGATTTATGTACTTGCCGCATATTCCTATCTTGACATGGTGTTGAGGGTTCTTCATGCGGTTGACCATGGCCGCCCAGCTCGAGATATCCAGGTCCTTGCAAAGAAGCTTCAGGTAATGAACCAGGAGATTATCCAGCAATTCGCGGTGAAAGAGAATGGGGAGCTCATAAATGGTTTTGACATCGATATCCTGAATAACCGCCTCCGGGGGGACATTGCAATAAAGCCCGATTTTTTTCTTGGTTTCTCTTGTCAGCGGCTGAGAGCTGCGGCAGATAAGTATATCGGGATCGATACCGATTTCGCGCAAGGCTTTTACGGAGTGTTGGGTGGGCTTGGTCTTCAATTCGCCCGACCCTTCAAAATAGGGGACCAGGGTCAGATGAATGAATAGCGTGTCATTGTCTTCGTCCTCTAATGCCAGCTGCCTGATGGCTTCCAGGAACGGCAGCGATTCGATGTCGCCGACGGTGCCGCCGATTTCCACGATGATGACGTCGACCTCACCCAAAATCTCGGCCGGCTGCTTGATGCGCGACTTAATCTCGTCGGTGACGTGGGGGATGACTTGCACGGTGGCGCCGAGATAACCTCCCTTGCGTTCCCGTTGTATGACCGCGTCATAAATCTGCCCGGAGGTGATATTGGAGAGACGCGACAGCTCCCTATCGAGAAAGCGTTCGTAGTGGCCCAGGTCGAGGTCGGTTTCGGCGCCGTCGTCGAGCACGAACACCTCGCCGTGCTGAAACGGGTTCATGGTGCCGGGGTCGACGTTTATATATGGGTCGCATTTAATCATCGAGACGGTCAGCCCGCGTTGCTTCAGAAGCAAGCCCATCGATGCCGCCGCGATTCCCTTTCCCAGCGACGAAACCACGCCGCCGGTGACGAATATGTATTTGGTCTTCCTATTGTTTTCCATGGCTCGAATTCCGTTGGCTTAGAATCTCCTCGGCTTTGGCGAGGTCGGCCGCGGAGTCGATTCCCAGGAATTTGAATTCAACCGGTATTACTCTGATCTTAAATCCGTGTTCTAGAGCCCGAAGCTGTTCGAGGCTTTCGCTGAGTTCCAGGGGAGTGCGTTTCAAACTTGCGAATTTCATGAGGAATTCACGCTTGAAACCGTAGATTCCGATATGCCTGTAGACGGGTGCCGGGGCTTCCATGGATCGCTCATGCGGGATGCGGCTGCGCGAAAAATAAAGAGCGTCACAATTTCTATCCAATACTACCTTGACTACGTTAGGGTCATTTGCCTGGGACAGGTCCTCCATCGCTGAGCAGGCCGATGACATAACAACACCACTGTCGTCGAGGGCTTCGACGACTTCATCTATGACCCTGGCGGTGATAAACGGCTCGTCCCCCTGGATATTGACTACCTTTTCGCAATCCAGACGGGAGGCCGCTTCCGCCACCCTGTCGCTGCCGGTGGCATGCTGACGTTCGGAGAGAATGGCAGAGCCGCCGTACTCCTTGACAGCCTCGGCGATTCTAATGTCATCCGTGGCGACGAGAACATCCGAGAGCCTTCTCGACTGGCGCGCTGACCGCATGACCCTGACAACCAGAGGCACTCCACCTATGAGGGCCAACGGCTTGCCGGGAAACCGGCTGGAATGGTATCGCGAGGGGATTATTCCGATTACTTTCGGCACAAGCTATTTTACGCTACGCATCACACCCTGTCAACAAAAACCTTGTTTTGGGAATTCAAGAGCCATATAATCCAATTGTGCCTCGCAAGACGCTGCTGATCTTCACAGTTGTTTATTTGCTCACCTGCGGTCTCTATTTTGGCTGGTCGCTTTTTGTCACGGAGCCAGGATATCCGCTTGACGATTCCTGGATTCATCAGGTTTTCGCGCGCAATATCGCCACCGGCCACGGGTTCTCATTCAACCCGGATAAGCTCGTCCCCGGCGCCACCGCCCCACTCTGGACTTTGATGATGGCTGCTTTCTGGCCAATCTCCGGACCGATCGCGGCGGGAATAATCGTGGGCGCGTTCCTCTTGTGGCTGGCGCTTATCGCAGTTTACAGAATTTCAATCATCTTGACCAATCAAGAGAGGCTGGCTTTTCTGGCATTATTGCTTTCCACCGTTTGCTGGCCGCTCATATGGGGTGCGCTCTCAGGCATGGAGGTGGGATTATATTCGGCTCTGTCGCTCTGGGGTTTATATTTCTATCTGAGGGCGGGCGGTATCGGCGACAGAAAAAATTATCTTGCCTATGCTCTATTTGCGCTGTCCTTTCTTTCGCGGCCGGAATGCGCTCTCTTTCTCGCTGCCGCTTTCGTAGCGGATTTCAGAATTTGGCTGAAGTCGGAAAACAGGAGCCTCATCCCCTGGCTCTGGCGTCTGATTCCCGTTGCGATTATTCTGGCCCCGTATTTTGTATTCAATTACTCCATTACCGGCTCGCTTTTTACGCAGACCTACGCCGCCAAGGTGCAGGGGAAAGGCTTGATTCCCGCGGCCATGAACGGGGATATCAAGCGAGTGGTCAAATCGCTGTCATTCTATCCTTACCTTTATCTCCAGGGTTTTCTTATTAGCCTGTTGGGACTGTCTCCGATCCTGTTCCTGTCTTTCGTTGCAGGCGCTGCCAAGATGGCCACTGTTGAAGACGGCTTGAGGCCAAAACGAATCATGTTTCTGGCGCTTGTCCTTCTCTACGTTCCTTTGATGGGCACCTTTTCGCCGGTCCTGACGGCAACCTACCATAACTTGCGCCTGGTGGATAATATCATTCCCCTGATTTTCCTAATAAGCCTCGCCGGGCTGTTCTGGCCGGTCCAGACCGGGCCGCTCAAGTATCGAGTTCATCTAATCGTTGGAGGAGCCATATTGGGATTAATAGGTGGTATCCTAATATTCGCAAAATCCTTCATAGTCAGCCACAGCGCTCGTTACCTGATGCAGGATTTCTCGAAGTACACGGCCAAGGATTTTGCCATTTCGGTCCGACAGGTCAGCGACAATGGAAGGAATTTGATAGTCATGGGAATTGCTCTTCTGCTGGGGGCATATTTGTGCCTGCCTTCGCTGCAGGCGGCGCTTGGACGATTACCGCTCAAAAGGGTTCTCATCGCTATGATCTTCGTCTATTGCGCCGCCTTCCTCGTCTTTAGAGCTCCTTACTATGCTAATGACGTCAAGAATGTTAACGACATGGATAAAGCCATAGGCATTTATCTACGCGACCTCGACCAGGGCCGCTCCGTGGCGGTCGGCGATATCGGAGCTATAGGGTATTATTCGGGAATGCGGATAATGGATCTAAAGGGGCTTGTCTCTCCGGAACTTTCGACCGCCATGATTCAGAACGATTCCCTGGCCTTCGAATACATGTTGCATCACGACCGCGTGGATTACCTGGCAGTATTTCCGGCATGGTTCAAGTATATCGTGACCAGAACCGACATGCTTCAACCAATGCGATATTTCGTGGTAACCTGCAATACGATTCTGGCGGACGATACGACGATCGTGTTCAAGGCCAACTGGCCCGATTCTACCGGGCGTGATCCCCGAGGGCCTCGATGAGCTTTTCCATTTCCCCGGCGCTGTTATAGAAATGTGGCGAGACCCTGATTCCCCCCTCGCGAAAACTCAAGACAAAGCCCCTGGAGACGAGATTTTCGTAGAGCCCTCTGCTGTCGGAGGTCTTTAATGTGACTATTCCCGATCTTCTTTTTTCGTCCGCCGATGATACCAGTTTGAATCGGGTGTCGCCCTTCAGGAAAACGATGAGCGCATCGATAAGCCCGCTGATATGCCTCCAGGCTTCAACGGGGTCGAATGAGCGAAGTATATCCACCGATGCGTTGAGGGCTCGCAAATCCTGGAAAGGGTAGGTTCCAATCTCGTATCTCGATGGTCCCGGGCGCGGCGGGAGGTCATAGCGCATGAGATCGCCGAATTCCGCTTTCCAATCCACGCTCAACCATCCTGAGAGAGGTGGGTCTATCAGCTCTTCGGCCCGTTTGGAGAGGTAGAAAAAGCCGGTTCCGCATGGACCCAGCATCCATTTCTGGCAGCCGCAAGTGAAGTGGTCGATTCCCAGAGAGGGCACATTTATGGGAACCACTCCCGTGCCCTGAATGCCATCGACGCTCAACAATATTTCGTTCTTCCCACAGAATTCGCCCAGCTTTTTCAGATCGACGCGGTAGCCATTGTTGAATTGCACCCAGCTTGTGTGAATCAGTCGAGTGCGAGAGTCGGTTGCGGCTATGATCGAATCCTCATCGATGAAGCCGTCGCTCGTTCTCGCAAACCTGATTTCGACCCCCTTATCGCGCAGCCTCAGCCATGGATAGACGCTGGCGGGAAACTCCTTTTCCGAGAGCACCAGATTGTCGCCCTTCCGCCAGGGGATTCCCGCCGCCAGGATATTCATCCCGAAGCTGGTGCTGGGCTCGAAGCCGATTCTCTCCGGTTCAGCTCCGATGATCCCCGCCAACTTAGCCCGCAGTTTTTCGAAAATCTGGAACGACTCCGCATCGTGGTTGTGGGCCGTTTTTTGCCAGCTGTCGAAAAACAACTCGTACTCGCGTCTTGCCGGAAGCGGCAGAGGCCCGTGGGCGGCGTGATTGAGATAGATGATTTCTTTGCTCAAATCGAAGTAAGATCGAGCCTGCTGCAAATCGAATCCGCTCATAGCCAGCCCTTTTCCTTGTACCAGGCGACAGTCTCTGCCGCCCCGGTTTTGAAATCGGTCCAATCGCCGAAGCCGATCTCGCGCTCGATCTTCGATGAATCAAAAAGCCAGTATTTGGCGGAGATCTCCCGCGCCTTGTCCCTGGTAAAAATGGACGGCTTGCCTCGCAAACGGGCGATTTTTTCGGACACTCTACCCGCTAACTCAAGAATATATTGAGGCACATAAAAATCATGCGCCTTTCTGCCCAGGATGCCGGCGACGATGTCGCCGGCTTCGCTGTAAGAATAAGACCTTTTTTCAGTGACAAAATAAATCGAACCGGATTCGGTATTTTTCTCGAGAGCCTTGACGACCGCCCTCGCCAGGTCTTTGACGTATGTGAAATTGATGTAATTCTGGGAGCATCCAAACGCCGGCTTCAAGCCGAACTTGACGCATTTGAAAAAAGACAGCATCTCCTTATCTCGAGGGCCATATACCGCCGATGGCCGTAGAATCACCACGGGTAGGATATTCTTGCGGCTCAGCACGATTTCTTCCGCCCTGAGCTTGGAGCGTCCATAAGGTGTCAAGGGACCTGGAACGTGGCTCTCATCCAGAGGGGACATCGACGACGACGGCCCGCATGCCGCCGTCGAAGATATATGAATGACTTTCTTGATCGAGGGATTGCTCGAGGCGACAGCATTGAGAACGTTTTCGGTGCCCCGGGCGTTGACATTGTAAAAATCATCGGGATTATTGGCTTTGATCAGTCCCGCATTGTTGACCGCCGCCAGGACGCCTTCTACCGCCTCCGAAAGCGAATCAACATCTTCAAGACTGCCATAATGAAGCGATACTGGAATGCCCTGCAAGTTGGTGAGGTCGGATGTTTTTCTAACAAGCGCCCTGACGCGGAATCCGCTGTCAATCAGCGCTTGACATATATGCGAACCCACGAATCCGTTCGCCCCCGTTACCAGAACATCGCCCACAGGCTTTATCTCCTTGACTTCCCCACGGCCTTTGGATAAGTTTATTTTTCTGACGGGTATAAATTAGGCGTCATCGTGACCCGTTGCAAGCTGTTTATGTTCTATCGGAGAATTTGATGGATCTATTTGAAAAATGCAGGAATTTCGGGGCGGCGAGGGAGGTTGAGGCGGCGGGGTTATATCCCTACTTCAGAAAAATATCTTCTCTACCCAGCACCGTTGTCATTGCCGAGGGTAAAGAAGTCATAATGATAGGCTCGAACAATTACCTGGGGCTCACCGACCACCCATATGTTATCGAGGAGATTCACAAAGCGGTCAACAAGTATGGCTCCGGCTGCACCGGGTCGCGCTTTTTGAATGGGACGCTCGACATCCATGTGATGCTGGAGGAAGAGCTGGCCGATTTCATGCAGCGTCAGGCCGCCCTGGTCTTTTCCACCGGGTTTCAGACTAATCTCGGCACCATTTCCACGCTGGTCGGCAAGGACGACTTAATTTTTGGCGACCGTTCCAATCACGCTTCGATCGTCGATGGTTGCCGCTTATCGTTCGGCGAGCTGCGCAAGTACAAGCACAACGATATGGTCGACCTGGAACGCCAGCTGCAGCGCAATCACAACGCCCGCGGCAGACTCATCGTCACCGATGGCGTTTTTTCCATGGAAGGCGATATTGCGAAGCTGCCCGAGCTGACCGAGCTTGCCAGCAAGCACAACGCCCGCGTTATGGTTGACGACGCCCACAGCATCGGAGTCCTCGGAGATAACGGGCGCGGCACCGCGGAATATTATCACCTTGAAAACAAGGTCGACATTATCATGGGGACGTTCTCGAAATCGTTCGCGTCGCTCGGAGGCTTTATCGTCGCCGACGAAGACGTGATCCATTATATAAAACACTTTTCCAGAGCGCTGATATTCTCGGCCTCGCCGCCGCCGGCAGCCGTTGCCGCCGTGCGGGCCACTCTCAAAATCCTTAAAGCCGAGCCCGATAGACGCAGGAGACTGTGGGAGATAAGCCGCCGGGTCCACAAGGAATTCAAGTGCATGGGATTCGACATCGGCACCACCGAGACCCCCATAGTCCCGGTTCATATCGGCGATGATATGAAAACATTCGCCATCTGGAAAGCCCTGACCGAGGCTGGCTTGTTCACCAACCCTATCGTCTCGCCGGCGGTGCCTCCAGGCATGGCGTTGATCCGCACCAGCTATACGGCCACCCACACGGATGCCCAAATAGACCACGTTCTGCAGACGTTTTACACCGTAGGCAAGCAGTTCGGGATAATCTGATTTGACCGGCATCGAGATCAGAGGGGTGAACGGCAGGCGCGACCTGACGAATTTCATCGAGTTGCCGAACCGGCTGTACAGGACGGAGAAATTCTATATCCCTTATCTTTCCGCGGATCGCAGGAAATTCCTGGATAAGAAAAAGAACCCGTTTTTTCGCCATTCCCAGGCAGCCTATTACATGGCTTATAAGAACGGCACTCCAGTCGGCCGCATAGCCGCGATTACCAACGATCTTCACAACCAGTATCATGGCGAGAAAGCCGGTTTCTTCGGCTTCTTCGACTGCCCCAATGACCTCGATCTCGCACGCTCGCTGCTATCGGCGGCCGAAGACTTCGTCCGGCGCCAGGGGATGAGCCTTATACGAGGCCCCATGAATTTTTCAACCAACGACGAGATCGGGCTGCTTATCGAAGGTTACGAGTCGTACCCTGTATTCATGATGACGTGGAATCCAGCCTATTACATTGAGCTTTATGAAAAGCTCGGCTTCAAGAAAGTTGAGGATGTGCTTGCCTACTACCTCGACGAAAAGACATTGCCGTCAGAACGTATTTTGCGGGTAGTGAATAAGATCAAGGCCAGGAGCCGCATCACCGTCCGCACCGTGAACATGAATGACTTTCACCGCGAGTTGGAGCTTATAAGGACGATATACAACAACGCCTGGAGCAAGAACTGGGGCTTTGTGCCGATGACCCCCGAGGAATTCAATCACATCGCCGGCGATTTTAAGAAAATAATCGATCCGGAGCTGGTGCTCCTGGCATTTGTCGATAATGAGCCGGCCGGGTTCTCGCTTGCTATGCCGGACTATAACGTCATATTCAAGAAGATGAACGGCAAGCTTTTTCCCCTGGGCCTCTTGAAATTCCTGTACTATACCAGAATCCACAAGATAATGACCGGAGCGCGCATAATGACTCTGGGTATCGTCCCCAAGTATCGGAATCTGGGACTCGATATGGTTCTATACTATGAGACATTCACCAGGGGAACCCGGCGCGGTTTCCATTGGGGGGAGCTGTCGTGGATTCTCGAGCGCAATACGCTCATGAACAAAGGCGCCGCCGTCATGGGAGCCCGCATCTATAAAAGGTATCGCATTTTCGATAAGCCGCTTTGAGCCGCGCCTAAGCCGAATATAAAACGCCCATGACAAGGGTGTCATGGGCGTTGAATTCAAGAAGTATAACTTACGACTAATACTGTTCTTCTTCTTCGCATGGCCCGGGGCCGATAGTGCCGTTGTTGTAGCCGTCGAGCGTATCTTTCCAGCCCAGTACCATCTGCCTTTGCTCCCGGCTGAGGCTGCTCCAATCCTGCCAACCGTGCAGTGACAGGAATGCATCGGCCGCCTCGATAACCTCGGCGACGTCATCCCCGCTGGCTCCGTTGGCGATGTTTAGCTTGGCGGCGAGGAGTTGAGCATAGAGCTTGGTGATGCCGTTCGAGGGCACACCGTAGACATTCTGGCTGAGGACGTCATAGGCGATCTGGGCCGTCGTTACCTGCAGGCTCGAGCTGCTGTCCGGCTGACCCAACCACAGGGGAAGAAGGGGCGTGACGACATCCGGCTGGGGGCCGAAGCCGGCGTGGTTTTTCCAATACCCCTTCGATCTCGTGCATCCTTCCTGCTCCTGCCCGAACATGCCGGCATCCCAGGAATGGTCGGTCTCCCCGGAATCGAGAACGGTGCAAATCGTGTTGCCAGTCAGGGGATCGGCATCGCTATCGATGTTATCGTTATCGCCCTGGTCTTGCGGGCTGAAAGTCCAGCCGTCCGGAAGGATAAAATGCAGATAGTACTCGCCGGGCATGAGCTCATCGAAGAGGTAATGGCCGCTGCCGTCGGTGACGGTTTGGGCCAGCATGCTGTCGACGCAGCCGAATAACTGAACGGTCACATCCGGGATTCCCGCTTCTCCATCATCCTGGATTCCGTTCATATCCCCGTCGCTCCAGACAAAGTCGCCGATGGCCGCGTTGACGAACAGTCCCGTGAGATCGAATTCGACGAGTGTCTGTTTTTCCAGGGTGTCTACGAGGCCGGAATAAAGAAACTGCGAGGCGCCGTAGTTGTCGTTCGGAAATGACTCCCAGATAAAAGCATCGGACACGTTGCCGTGAGTGCCCCTCTGAATAGTCAAGCACTCCGGCGTTCCATCCTGGGTGAAACAGAGCTTCAGCATGGGATGCGTGGCAATGGTGGTGTCTTCGCTGCTGAGATACATGGTTGCCGGCGTGTCTCCCTGTTCCAGAAGGAGGCCGAAGTTGAACACCGAGCCGTTGAGCCAGGCCTGGGCAATGGTCGTGATGTCGACCGAATACCATCCCATGTGGCTGGCGACAAATGACCCGGTTACTGCGTGCGAATAGCTGCCCGCAAAATTGCTCCAGGTGACCGTACCTTCATCCCAGAATGACGTTACGACATGGGCGTTGACTGTCTGCTCGCTCGGCTGCACCACATAGATACTGAAGATGGCCGAGTCAAGCGTCACATCCACCGCCGAGCCGCCATAATTGGAGATTACGCCGTCATAGGGTCCCTGCTGGGGTGGATAGATGGACCTGTCCTGGCAACCCATGAAGACCGCGGCCGCCAGAACTCCCATCAACATGAATCTTGAAGTCCAACGCATCTGCTCCCCTTTCTTTCTAATCAGGTTAAACGAAGTCTCTATTGAAGATTACTATGCAAGAACGATTTACATCCTCAAATGTTAAATTTAACCACCTTGCAGATTATGTCAAGAATTATTTTCACTAAATCGCGGTAGACTGGCGCAATATAAAGCCGCCCACAAGCTTAGCTCATGGGCGGCCGGCGGGAGATGGCTTTTCTTTTGGAGCTTATCCTGCCAAGAGAATCAGCTCTCAGTTGCAGTGCTCAGGGCCGATTAAGCCATTGTTGTAATCATCGAGATTGCCCTTCCACTGATTCACCGTCTGCTTCTGCGCCTTGGTTAAGGTTGACCAGGAGGTGAAGTAATGAGTGGCCAGGAAAGTATCGGCTGCCGCGATTGTAGCGGCTACGGCGGAAAGGTCTGCGCCGTTGGCTCCGTTAAGCTTAGCGCCAAGAAGCTGAGCGTACAACTTGGTGATGCCATTGGACGGAACTCCGTAGACATCCTGGCTGAGAATGTCGACAGCAATTGCGGCAGTAGTAACATGAATGCTCTGGGCTCCGCCAGCTGTACCGAGCCAGATTGGCAGCAGGGGTGTCACGACATCGGCCTGCGGACCGAAGCCGGCATGTGTCTTCCAGTAGCCAATCGTCCTGGTGCAGCCGCTCGGTGGGTTAGGAACAAAAATCCCTGCGTCCCAGGTCAGATCGGTTTCGCCGCCGTCGAGATGGGTGCAGATCGCCAGGCCGGTGTTGACATCGGCGTCGCTGTCAAGGGCGTCATCGCTGCCCTGATCCTGGGGGCTGAACTGATAGCCGCCAGGCAGAACGAATTCGATGTTGTAATCGCCGGGGGTCAAGCTGCTGAAGAGGTAGTAACCGCTAACGTCGGTCACATCGGTGGCAAGAATGTTGCCGTTGCAATCCATCAGGTGCACGGTTACGCCCTGGACACCAAGCTCGCTTAAGTCTTGAATGCCGTCTTGGTTATCGTCATACCAGACGAAATCGCCGATAGCGGCGGTCTCGGGGAACGACGGCAAGTCGAAACGGAGCAGGCTATATTTCATGGTTCCGTTGACGAAACCTGTGAACAGGCGGTCGAGCGAGCCGTAATTGTCGTTGGGATACAATTGGGAGACGTACGCATCCTTAACAATGCCGTTGATTCCCATCTGGATAGTCTCGCATTCCGGTATGCCCCCCGATGTCCAGCAAATCTTCAACATCGGCCTGACAGCGACATTGATGTATTCGCTGCTGGGATAAGCCGATCCCAAGGACGAGCCCTGCTCGATAAGAAGGCCATAATTGGGGTAAGTGCCATCGATCCAGCCCTGCACCAGAGGCGTCACATCCACTGAACGCCAGCCGAGGCCATCGGTCAGATAGGAACCGACCACGGCCGGGTCGTAGGCGCCGCCGAAGTTGTTAAACGTCACCGTATTGTCGGCCCAGTTTGCGGTTATGCGGTGCACGTTGACAGTCTGAGTGGACAGCACTCCACCGATGTAGATGCTGAAGATGGCCGAATCCAATGTCACCGCCGGAAGCCCGAACTGGGAAATCCCTGGTGATGTCGGCATCTGCGGCTCGACTAAGGTACGGTCACTGCAACCAACCGCCAGGATCGCAAGCAGAAGCGAAACCGCGGCAAGCTTGAGCAGATTCGATTGATTTGTCATACTGTTTGCCTTTCTTCAAACTAAGGGTTAAGTTGTTCAAACATAAAGAGCTATTTACGAATCGGCAATCGTTCTCGGTGTTGATTCTGGTGAATCATCCAACATCGAGCATTTCAGCTAAGGGATTGAATCCTGTATGGCCCGCCTTTTTGGGGTGTCACCCCTGATTAAAAATCCAGATACACCTCTACAACCAAATTCCGGTCACACTTCCGCAATTTTCATTCCCATCGATATGATAATGTCGAATTATCAAATGCGTTTTGAAAACCGATGTCAATATTCCACTTATGGGCGTGGCCCAACCATGATTGTTCCCAGGGTCAACCGGTTCTATAAATTAGAGGTGCAAGGTTATACTATTAAGATGAAAGTGCCTGCATATGGCAAGATCATCAGCTTGAAGCGTTCGGGCAGTTGCTATCTGATAAGTAGCATCTTTTTCGCGATCGAACCGCTTTGCAATTTCAGCCTGTAACAATGAGACCCTGATGCAAAGTTCCCGGCCTGAAGTGTAATTTCATGATAACCGATTGGATAGTTGCTGTTGCCAAAGGCCCGATCGTCATGGGCGTCTGCAGACAGGCAAAGATACCAGCGCCGATAAAAGGATTAGGCTTTATGTAGAAAATCAAGCGTTATTCTTGCGCTGGTGGCGAAAAGATGGCGCGGCGATTCTCTTCGCCGCGCCTGGTATCATGATTCTGTTTTTGGTGTTTACTTCAGCAAGACCATCTTCTTGGTGGCTTGTTTGTCTGCGGCCTTGATAGAGTAGAAGTAAACTCCCGACGATACCGCCCGGCCGTTCCTGTCTTTGCCATCCCAGATAACCCGCTTGTATCCGGCCAACTGATACTCGTCCACCAGCGTCCGCACATTCTGCCCCAGGATGTTGAAAACGTCAATCCTGACCCTGGCATTGGCGGGCAGGCCGTAGTCGATAGAGGTCAGGGGATTGAAGGGGTTGGGATAGTTCTGAGAGAGGAAGAACTCCCTGGGGATCATGTCCGAACCATCGTCTATACCCACGGGAACGCCAACGAAACCGGCATCCTTGTTGGAGGCGAACGACTCCGCCGACCAGCCGTCGGCGGAATAAGCGGCTGTGACGTAATACCAGTAAGCCCCCCTGCCGGGGAAACTGGAATCGACATATTCTGTTTCCTGGACCGGCTCGCTGTTGAGCTTGATGAATTGGCCATTTTCCCAGCGGCTGC
>Ga0315289_10009115_pt1 | contig 14303 bp, 5 predicted proteins | sample YL17G11_40_MG_FD_203452 | JGI IMG/M metagenome (GOLD analysis project Ga0315289, IMG submission 203452) | Sediment microbial communities from Yellowstone Lake, YNP, Wyoming, USA - YL17G11_40 | ecosystem: Environmental > Aquatic > Freshwater > Lake > Sediment | place: USA: Wyoming | collected...
GGTTCCATGACCCAACCCAACCAGTGGGAAATCCGCGGCCTGGAATGCGATAAGATGAGTGTCGAGGCCACCGAGTTCCATGTGAAGCACGTGCTGGCGGAGATGAAACGGAACCTCGGCGATCTCGTCGGCACCGGCCTGCGGCATGTGCTCTTCGACAGCTACGAAGCCGGCACACCGTCCTGGACGCCGAAAATGCCGCAGGAATTCGCCCGCCGTCGCGGTTACGACCTTACTCCTTTTCTCGCCACCTTCGCCGACCGGGTGATTGGCAGTGATCGCGAAACACGACGATTCAAAGAAGACTTCGCCCGCACCATCGCCGACCTCTATCGCGATAACTATTTCGCGACCGTGTCGCGGTTGCTCCGGGAGGCGAATCTCCGCTTTGTCTGCGAGCCGTATGGCGGCCCTTGGCACACCGGCGAGGTGACGCCCCATGTCCATCGCGTCATGACGGAATTCTGGAGCGGTCCCTCGTTCCAAAATGCCGTGGAGGGTGGCATCATGAATGCCGGCGACGGCGGACGGCACAACATTCTTGAAGCTGAAGCATTCACCGGGCAGCCGGGTGAAAGCATGTGGTCGGAATATCCTGCCTGGCTCAAGCCGGTGGGCGACGGCGCGTTCTGCGCGGGCATCAACCGCTTTGTTTTCCACACTGCCACCCATCAGCCGTGGGACGACCGCTATCGTCCCGGCATCACGATGGGGCGGTGGGGCACGCATTTCGGTCGTCTGCAGACGTGGTGGGAGCCGGGCAAGGCGTGGGTGCAATACCTCGGCCGCTGCCAGGCGCTGCTGCAATGGGGAAAGTCCGCGCCGAGCGATTTCGCCGTCGAGAGTGGCCTCTCGGTGCGCAGCGTCCATCGGCACGGTGAGAATGCGGACCTCTTTTTCGTTGCCAATCTCGCGCGCACGGGTGGGGTGGCGCGGTGCGTGTTCCGCGTCGCCGGACGGCTGCCGGAGTTGTGGGACCCGGTCACTGGAGCGATGCGCGAGTTGCCGGACTTCGAGGTGGCGGACGGCAAGACATCGCTGACGCTGGAGTTCGCGCCAACGCAGAGTTTCTTCATCGTGTTCCGCAAGAACGCTGGAACGAAGGTGGCTGAAGGCCGCGCGAATTTCCCGGCACTGACTCCGCAGGCTGAACTGACGGGCCCGTGGGAAGTGAGTTTCGATCCCAAGTGGGGCGGGCCGGAAAAGCCCGTGCGGTTTGAGAAACTTGAAGACTGGACCAAGCGGGCGGAGGCGGGGATCAAGTATTACAGCGGGGCCGCGGTGTATCGGAAGACGTTCAACGCGCCGTCATTCAACCCTCAACCCTCAACCGTCCACCATCTGGACCTCGGGGCCGTCCACCATCTCGCCCGGGTAAGGCTCAACGGCAAAGACCTCGGCGTCGTGTGGTGCGCACCGTGGAGCGTGGCGATTCCGGCGGGTCTGCTCAAGGCCGGCGCCAACCAGCTCGAAATCGAGATCGTGAACGTCTGGGCCAACCGGCTGATCGGGGACGAGCAGGAACCGGCGGATTGCGAGTGGCGGCCGGGCGAGATGTGGGGCGACATGGAAGCAGGCGGTTATCTGAAGCGGTTCCCGGATTGGTTCGTCAACAACCAGGCGCGCCCGTCCAAGGGGCGGTATTGCTTCACCACCTGGAACTACTTCACGAAAGACTCGCCGCTGATCCCGTCCGGTCTGCTCGGACCGGTGCGGTTGATGGCGGAGGATTGGAGCGTCGGCGGGAGCGCGCGCGGGATGAGTGATTAATCTTAAAACGAGAAAGCAAACTGGGATGGAACAATGAGCAAAGCGATAGCAAAAATGCTTCTGATCGGCGGGGCACTGGTTGCCGGTATGGCAATCGGCCAGGCAGAGATTGCCGAGGAAAATGCGGGCAAGTCGGGCGGTCCGAACGGGATCCCGTTGCAGCCGATCTCCGACAATCAGGTGGGCCTTACGCACCCGGCACAGGCTGCTGATCCTTTGGCGCTTGGGTTTCGCGAACCGCCCAAGGAGAGCGGGCCCGAGACCTGGTTCCATCTCATAGGAGGCAACGTTGCAAAGGTCGGACTCACCGCCGACCTGGAGGCCATCGGCGGCGCCGGAATCAGCGGCATCCAGTTGTTTCACGGGCAGTTTGGCGGCCCATGGCCCGGCGTCGAACCCCAGGTGTCCTGTCTGAGTCCACAGTGGGATGGGATGATCAGCCACGTGGCCAATGAATGCCGCCGTCTCGGACTGAGCTTCACCATGCAAAACTGTCCCGGTTGGGCCATGTCGGGCGGCCCTTGGATCACGCCCGACAAGGCCATGCGTCATCTCACATGGAGCCGTGTCGAGGTAGCCGGCGGCAAGCAGGTCTCGCTCATGCTGGCCAAGCCACAGCCCAGCTCCGAATCTTGGCGCGACTACCGCGACGTGGCTGTTATCGCCTTTCCCACCCCAGCCGGCGCCGACGGGAAGAATCTGCTGCCGACAAGCGTGCGCAGTAATCGCGAGAAATTGCCATGGGGAGATCTTTTGGCTGGGAAGAAAGGTGCGAACGTTCGGATCGAATCCGGTAACGAGCGGGTTTGGGTGGAACTGGGTTTCGCCGCGCCGGTGACACTGCGTTCGCTGGAGTTGCCGCCGGTTGGAAGAATGATGGCCGGCGCCTTTTTCGGCCGTTATTTCGATCCGGGGGCGGCAATCCGTGTCCAGGCGCTTGTCCGGAATGACTGGCGGGACGTGGCCCGTTGGGAAATCCCCCGCAGTAGCTGGCAGGACGATCGGCCGTTGACACTGGCCCTGCCGGCTAGCACGTCCACAACCTTCCGGCTGGTTTTCGAACTAAAGAGTCCTATGGATCTGAGCAATCTTGGACTTTCCTCCGAGGCTCGGCTCGACAACTGGGAGGGAAAGGCGGGCTTTGTGCTTCGCAGCCTCGAACCTACACCCCCGCCAACACAGGATCCGAAAGCATGGGTCATGTCAGGACGAATTCTGGATTTGTCTGATACAATGGGTGGCAATGGCAATTTGAACTGGGACGCGCCCGCTGGAAACTGGACGATTCTGCGCTTCGGCCACGTCAATACAGGCGCACGTAATGGCCCGGCGCCGGCAGAGGCCACCGGCTTCGAGTGCGACAAGCTATCGGCCGCGGGGGCTGACCAGCATTTCGCCGGCTATATCGGGCGTATCTCCGCGCCCGGCGGGCCGGCCGACAAGGGACGCCTTCAAGGCATGTTGACCGACAGTTGGGAATGCCATACTCAGACGTGGACCCCGGCGATGGAACGGGAATTCGCCAGCCGCCGCCGCTACGCTTTGCGTAAATGGCTGCCCGCCCTGGCCGGTTATGTCATTGACGACCCTGGCCGCAGCGAACGGTTTCTGCGCGACTGGCGCGCCACGATCAGTGATCTTGTGGTTTCCAACTATTATGGGCGACTCGCCGCTCTGGGCCGGGAACGCGGGCTGAAGCTTTCCTTCGAAACAGCCCTTGGTGACACTTCTCCCGGCGATATTCTTCAATACTTCGGCCAGGCCGATATCCCAATGTGCGAGTTCTGGCAGCCCAACGATCCAGACTGGGGCGGGCTGGAAACCAAACCCATCATTCCCTGCACGTCGGCCGCCCATATCTATGGCAAACCCCGCATCGCCGCCGAAGCCTTCACCTCGGGCGAGCTGCGCTGGAACGAACATCCGTTCATGCTTAAGCACTTCGCCGACCGCCATTTCACCTACGGTCTTAACCACCTGATCTTTCATACCTATACGCACAACCCGCGCCCAGACGTCGTTCCAGGATCATCCTTTGGCGCCGGGATTGGCACGCCGTTCCTCCGGAACCAGACATGGTGGAGGCACATGCCCACGTTCACCAAATACCTGGCCCGCTGCCAGTTCATGCTTGAACAGGGCCGGCCAGTGGCGGACGTGCTGTGGTATCTGGGTGACGAATTGGACCACAAGCCGCGGCAGGAAACGCCATTCCCCGCGGGCTTCCGCTTCGACTATCTCAACCAGGATGTTCTCTTGAATCGCCTGTGCGTCGTAGATGGCAATCTGACGACGCCGGAAGGCGTCGCATGGAAAGTCTTATGGCTGCGTAATTACCCGCGATTGACTCCAGAAACACTTGCCGGGATTCGCGGTCTGTTACGCGATGGTGCGACCGTGGTGGGTGAGCCGCCGAAGCAAAACGCCGGCTTGAGCGGCGGCCCCGAAGCGGACGACCGCTTCACGGCTCTGGTGCGGGATCTCTGGGGTGACAACCCCGCCGCCAACGGTGAACGGCGGATCGGCGCCGGCCGCCTGCTCTGGGGTGGCGATTTTGGTTCAATCCTTGCGCGCCTGAAGCTGGAACCCGACGTGACCGGCGCCAGCTCGGCTACCTGGTGCCATCGCCGGACTGATGACGCTGAAATCTACTTCGTCGCCGCCGCCCGTGATCAATCCCTGCGCGCCAATCTGAGTTTCCGAGCCCAAGGCAGACCGGAGTTCTGGGATCCGTTGACCGGGACGAGCCGTCCCGCAGCGATCTTTCACCGCCAGGATGCCCATACACTGATCCCCCTTGATCTGCCGGCGGCGGGATCGGTTTTTGTCGTTTTCCGTAAAGGCGAGGCGACGCCTGTCGTCACGCGCATCGAACGTGATGGCATGGTGCTCGTGGATGCCCGTGACACCACACGCATGGACAAGGGTACCCCGGAGCCCGTTCAAGGGCTCAAGTACGGCGAGATCGTACAACCCTGGGTCGGACATCCTCTGGCGGAGTGCGCGATTACGGACGAAGGAGCCAAGTTGCTGGCGTGGGAGCCTGGGCGTTATCGTGTTCTGCGTGGGGATCAAACGGTGACCGAAGTGACCATCGAAGGCCCCCGCGATGTCCCGCTTGCCGGTCCGTGGTCATTGTCATTCCCGCCCGGCTGGGATGCCCCGGAACGGCTGGAGTTGCCGGCACTTAAACTGTGGTCGGAATTGGAGGATCAAGCCGCCCGATCCTTTTCCGGTTCCGCCACCTACAGTTACGAGTTGAAGCTGGATACCCTGAGGCCGGACGAGCGCGCCCTACTCGACTTGGGGCAGGTCGCCAACATTGCCGAGGTCTCGGTGAATGGGAAACCGGCGGCCACTCTCTGGACGGCGCCGTTCCGTGGCGAGATCACCTCATTCCTGAAACCGGGGATCAACCGCATCATGGTAACGGTGACCAGCACCTGGCGTAACCGCCTGGCCTATGACGCCGGTTTGCCCGAGGCGCAGCGCAAGACCTGGACCATTTCCGGTCCGCCTGCCGACGCTACCCGGGAAGAGGCCGGCTTGAAAGGCCCGGTTGGACTTCGCGTCGGCCGCGTGATCGGCTTTGCCCAACCGGCCCGTTCGAATTGACAGTTGTAATCCGTGGTGAAGTCATTCATGATCGATGGATTCGGAAAGAACAAGGTCGGAATCGCAGGGCGTGAAAGAAGAAAGAAATGAATAAAACAACGCGAAACGTATTGATATTGATTCTTCTGGTTTCGAGCGGGGTGCAGGCGGTTGATTTGTCCATAGTGCCGCAGCTTCATGAAACGAAGGAACAGCGTGATGAGCGCATGCAGTGGTTCCGTGATGCGAAGTTCGGGATGTTCATTCACTGGGGACCCTGCTCCGTCGGCTCGAAGGAGATCGGCTGGGGTCGCAAGGCGAACCGTCCGTGGGATATCAACGGCGTCCAGACCCCGCGCACGGAAGATCCCGTGTACGACAATTACTACAAGCGGTTCAACCCGACGAAATACGACGCCGACGCGTGGGTCCGCTTGGCCAAGGAGTCGGGCATGAAATACATGGTGCTCATCGCCAAGCACCACGACGGCTTCGCGCAGTTCGACTCGAAGGTCTCCGACTACGACATCATGGCCACCCCCTACGGCAAGGACATCATCCGCGCCTACGCCGACGCCTGTCATAAGCAGGGGATGAAGCTCGGGCTCTATTACTCCACCCGCGACTGGTATCACCCCGATTACCTGGTCGGCGACAATGCGGAATACGACGCGTTCTACCGCGCGCAGGTCAAGGAACTGCTGGCCAATTACGGGGCGGTGGACGTAATGTGGTTCGATCACGTCGGCGGGCGCGATTGGGGCAAGTGGAAATTCGACGAACTGTTCGCGATGATGTATCAACTTCAACCCAAACTGATCGTCAACAACCGCGCGGCGGCTTTCTGTGGGCCGGAAACGCCGGAAGACCGCGGCCCGGCCACGCCGGAGATTGCGAAGATGACCCGGGGCGACTACGACACGCCCGAGGGCTTTATTGGCGCAATGGACATTGCCAAGGACTGGGAATCCTGCATACATGTGGGGCGTCAGTGGGCCTATGGCGGCGAGGACGGCTTCAGGGGGCCGGAGGATTGCATCAGGATGCTGGTCAGTTGCACGACCGGCGGCGGCAATCTGCTGCTGAACTTCGGCCCGCGTCCCGACGGGACTTTTGCGGAGGGCGAGGCCAAGGTTGCCCGCGCCATGGGCGAGTGGCTGAAGAAGTATGGCGAAGCCATCTACGGCACCCGTGGCGGCCCTTACCGCAACGGCACTTGGGGAGGTAGTTGCCACAAGGGCAACAAGCTCTACCTGCACGTTTATGAATGGCCGAAGGAAGGTCTCGCATTTGACCCGCTCCCCTTTAAGGTTTTTTCCGCCCGTACGCTGACCGGCGCGCCGGCGACATTCAAGCAAAGCGATGACGAACTCTCAGTTCAAGTTGCCAGGAAAGATTGTGACACGCCGGTGACGGTGATCGAGCTGACGCTGGAGAAAGCGGTTGAATCAGGACGCATAATAGGTGCCGCGCGGGCGCCGAGGGCCTACATCTCCGAGTTTGGCGCGATTCTCAGCCAAAATGCCAAGCTGGAGCTCAGTTCCAGCTCGGGATGGGATCAGGCCGGCGACCACGCACGGCAGTTCTCGGGCGATAGGCCCGCCAGCGGCTTCGCGTTCCATACCGGCGACGAGAAGAACCCGAAGAGATAGTTTCTGGCGGCCTGGGTCTCCGGCCCGATGTCGTACCAGAGTGCCGGGTAATATGGCGTCGGGCTGAAACCGTGGGCGGCCAGGAATTTCGCGTTGAACCTGTCCGTCCATAAACGGCCTTCTCCCCGGTACATCGTGGGCTCGTCGTAAAACGCGCCGGAGATTGTTGAGCCAAAGTCCTTGCCAAACCTGTCGTAATAGGGCTGATAGACCATGCCGATGTATTTGGCGACTTGATTCGGTTCGAGGTAATCCACATTCGGATCCCCATCCAGCACACAGACAAACGTCATGATTTTCCATGACCCATTGGGAACGCTCCAGGAAATGGAACCCCCGCTCACTTCGCGGCCGCGGGAATTGCCTGCAGTTCCTGAAAAGCGGTGTTTTCTCCTCCAATCTCGCCGGTCACGGGTGAAACCGCCCAGACCAGCCAGCGATAGCTGCCCAGCGGCTTGCCGGCGCTGTGGCGAATGCTGGTGGCCTCGTACTCGGTCAGCACAACCGGACGGGAATCGACTGCGATAACCCGCGTGAAAACCGTTGCGTCGGCGACGTTCCAGCCCGGATCGGATGCGGCGTTACTGCCGTAAAGCACGAAGGACTGCCGGGCACGCGTCCTGCCGGACGAGAACGAATTGACCTGGGCAATGCTTTTCACCGCGGCCAGATCGAGCTTGTACATCCCGTTGTCAACGCCGTTGGCAAAGATCGGGCCGAAGCCCTTGGTGACTTTGCCATCGGTGAGAGGCTCAACGGGATCGTTGTTGGGGACAGCCCCGCCGGCGAACACTTTCGCAGACACAACGGCCGACGCCGCAGCCAGGGGGATCGTCTTGAACTCAGGAGCTTCCAAACGCTCGGCGACGACATACGCGTAGTCACTCAACTCGACGGTCAGCGACTTCTGCCGGCGGCTGACCGCGAGGGCCAGCTTTTGTCCGGCGGCATGATCCCGCAAAACCTGCAGATCATCGCCCGTCCGCACTTCCTTGCCGTTGCAAGCGAGGATCACATCGTCCTTCTGCAGTCCGGCCTTGGCAGCAGCGCTGCCGGCGGGCACGTTGATCAGCAGCACGCCGCATTCAGCGGGCAGGCCGTAGGCGGAGCGATCCTCAATGCCTGATATGTTGCGAACCTGCGCCTGCCACAGAAGCTTGGCCGCCGGCTTGAGCTTCGGAATCGGCCCGGAGAACTTCAGTTTGATCGGGTAGGCACAACAAGCATAGGGGGCCTTGGGCGGCAAGGTGATCCGCAGTGCCTCGGTATTCTGGCTAGAGGTCAGTTTGTCCGGCGACCCCACCAGCGACACGCTCTCCAGGCGCTTCAGGTCGATGCGGGATTTGTTGAGGGTCTTGATTTTGAGAACAGCCCCATCTCCGGGCCACCCCAGAGCCGTGGCGTAGAGAATGGTGTTTGCCTTGTTGCGGGTAAACCGTATGTCCCCCGCCGAGCCGCTGGAAATGCCGTTGAACCCCTTTTGCCCCTCGCCCAAAACCTCCCAGGGTCGCGTCGAGAAGACGGCTTCTCCAATGAGATCCAGGTAGCGCCCCATATCGGTGAGCATGGTCACGGTCTCCTCTTCCAGTTCGCCCTCGGGCGTTAGCGGCACATTCAGCAGCAGGTTACCGTTCTTGCTGACGACATCAATCATGGTATGCACGATCTCATGGCCCTTTCGGTAATTCTTCGTGTCATTGCGCCACCAGTACCATTCGCTGTTCATGGTCTTGTCCGTCTGCCAAGGGCGCTGCTGGATGGTCGAGGCGTATTCGAACTCGTAATTCTCGATGCCGATGGGGCCACCCTTGAATGTGGCCACGGCCTGCAATCTGCCGCCATTCCACTTCTGGTTCTCATTGTAGAGATACGAGACGATATTATAGCCCGCCTGCTTGAAGGGGGGGCCGCCGTCGGTGTAGTAGAGATCGGGGTGATACTTGTCGATCAAGTCCTTCATCCGGTTCTCAAACTGCTTCTCGAATTCCGGCGGTCCCACGTCCTGCGGCCCTTCGTATCCTGGATCGTCGCTGTTCCACGGCACGCCGTAGAGATCGGCAAATGCCGGATCCTGGCCATCATAAGGCACCCCCGCCAACGGCCCCGTTTTGTCGGACCCATGCGACGTCTGAAACCACCGGTAGGTTCTTGCGACGTGGGAGGCCACGCCAAAACGCAGCCCCTCTTTCACGGTGGCGGCTTGCCACATCCCGACCACGTCCTTGCCGGACGTAACCACGGAATTGAACCTGGGCTGGTATTTCGAATCCCACATGTCGAAATTGTCGTGGTGAACCGCGACCGGGACCACGTAACGGGCGCCGGCCTGCTTGTAGAGCCTGACCAGCCTGTCGGCCTGGGCCTGGTCAAACTTGGGCGCCTTGAAGAGCTTGACGAGGTCCTTGTAGCCAAATTTGGAAGGATGTCCGTACGTGGCGCAATGATAGTTGTAGGCCGGGTCGCCCTGCTGATACATCCTCCTGGCATACCAGCAGGATACCACGCCGGGGATGCTTTGCGGGCCCCAATGCATGAAGATCCCGAGCTTGCCATCCTGAAACCATTCGGGCGCCTCATACTGCTTGAGCGATTCAACGGTCGGCTCGTAACGAACCTGGCCCGGAGCCGCCGGAGCGGCAGCCTGGGCAGATGCCAGCGGCGTCAGGAACATGGCGGCCATCCCGCACAATACAGCGAATCGGCCCACCATCGGTTTCCGCCTTTTTGTTTTTCCAGAATATAGTTTCACCAACTGCCTGCCACTCACCTGATCACTGATAACTGATAACTAATAACCGATAACTGATAACCGATAACTCATAACTGATAACTCATAACTGATAACTCATAACTGATGTCTGATCACTTCTCGTCGCACCTCGCGGTGATCACTTGCAGTTCCCGGATGGTCGTATCTTTGGACGTGTGGCCGCTCACAGCGGCTTTCGGCGCACGATCTTGAAAACGAAAGCATAATCGCACGGCTTCGTCTTCGGGGTTTCAATGCTCAGACCTTCCTTCGTCATCTCCCACTTCAGCTCCTTGCCATCGCCGAGCATCGTGATGGAGGCGATTTCCGACGGATACAAGCCTGCCCAGGTTTGCCCTCTGGCGGCCAGGCTCTTGATGAGCACCTTTTCGCCGGGCCAGTCGAGTGCGGTGGCGTAGAGATTGTTGTCCTTAACCGTGAAGCGGATGTCCCGGCCCGTGTAGCGCAGCGCGTTCTGCTCGTTGAACCCGCCGCCCTTCGACAGTCGGGTCGGACCCTCTCCGGCAATAACCCAACAGGTCGTGCCGTAGATGGCCTCCCCGTTGACCTGGAGCCATTTTCCCAAACCCAGCAACCGCTCTTTGGCCTCGTCCGGGATGGTGCCATCGGGCTTCGGGCCGACGTTGAGCAAGAGGTAACCGTTCTTGCTGACACGGTCCACCAGGTTATCAACGAGGTTGTCCACGCTCTTGAACCCGAGGCCCTTCACATACCCCCATCCCTGTCCATCATCAACTGAGGTGTCGGTGATCCACTCGTAGTATGTCAAGTCGGCTTCCTGGCCCAGTTCCAGGTCGAGGAGGCCGGCGCCCGGCGGCAGGTGATTGTCTTTGTATGAAACCGTCACTTCTTTCTTGTGCGCCGCGGCGTGGTTGAAGAAATAGGCCAGCATCTCCTGCTTGTAGCTGTCGGTGATCAAGTTCAGCCCGAAGTCGAACCAGAGGAAATCCGGGTCGTATTTATCAATGACCTCGACGATCTTGCCCTTCCACTGGTCGAGAAAGGCTTTGGTGGGCAGGGCGCCCTTCTCATGGATGGGGCCGTAGAGGCCCGAGTATCGCGGGTCACCGCAGTCCCAACGCTTGTCCCAGGTCGGGAAGTAGAACCAGTTCTCGGCATGATGGAAGGCGGTGACGAATTTCATATCGCGTTTCTTGATCGCCTTGGCGAGTTCGCCCACCACGTCCCGCTTGGGACCCATCCTGGCGGCGTTCCACTCCGAGTACTTGGTGTCCCACATGGCGAATCCGTCGTGATGCTCCGCCACCGGTCCGGCAAAGCGAGCGCCCGCCTTTTGGAATAGATCGGCCCACTCATCGGCGTTGAACTTCTCGCCGGTAAACATCGGAATGAAATCTTTATAGCCGAATTTCTCGAGCGGGCCGTAGGTGGCCTCGTGATACTTTCGTTCCGCCCCGTTGGGATCCGTGTAAAGTCTGTTGGCATACCACGTGGCGTTCGGGCCCTGAGCCGGCACGGCATACACGCCCCAGTGGGTGTAGATGCCGAACTTGCCGTCCCGGAGCCACTGCGGCGTGCGCCAGTTCTTCAGGGAATTCCACGTTGGCTTGTAGGGTTGCTCGGGCGCAGCGGCCTCGCCAGCCCTCCCGGCAAATGTGGCGAAGGTGGCAAGCACTAACGTCGAGTGCAGGACTTTTGTGGAAAGCAATCGCGTCATTTCATTCTCCTCCTTTATTCGGTTTATGTTCATGTGTTCAATTAACACCAGAATACAGCTTCCCCAACTGCCTGTCAATGATGACGATCACTTCTCGTCCCCCCTCGCGGGAATCACCTGCAGTTCCTGGATGGCCGTGTTCGAGCCGTTATCGTAAGTAATCGGGGTGACGGCCCAGATCAGCCAGCGGTATCTGCCCAGCGCCTTGCCGGCGCTCTGCCGGATGCTGGTGGCGGCACATTCAAACCCGCCCGTTTTTCTGGCGACCAGATCAATGATCGGGGTGAACACGCTCGCGTCTTCGACGTTCCAGCCCGGATCGGACGCGGCGGCGCTGCCATAGAGCACGAAGTTCTGCCGGGCGCGAACGCCGTCGTTGCCGCGCGAAAACGTATTGACCAGGGCAATGCTCTGCACCGAGCCCAGATCGATCTTGTAAGCGCCCTTGGTGACACCATCGCCGAACGCATGGCCGCGGTTCCGTTCCAGCTTGCCGTCCGTGATCAGGTCGAAGGGATCATCTGTGCTGCCCGGGGGGACGCTCACACGCTTCGCGGGCAGGATCGCATCAGCAAGCGCCAGCGGGACAACCTTGAAGTCGGGAGACTCCTGGTACTCCGCGATGACGTACGCATAGTCGCCCACCTCAACGGTCAGCTGCTTCTGCTTCCGGATGATGGAGAGGGTCAGCTTGTTACCGGCGGCCGCGTCGCGCAATTCCTGCAAGTCGTTCATCGTCCGGACCGGCTGACCGTTGCAGGCGATGATCACATCGTCCTTTTGGAGTCCGGCTTTAGCCGCCGGGCTGGCGGCGGGAACGTTCAGGAGCAGGACTCCGGACTCATCGGGCAAGCCATAGGCCGACCGCTCGCCCAGGCCGGAGATGTCGCGAATCCGGGCCTGCCAGGCGTAATTCACGGGCTTGACGAACTGCACCTTCCTGGTGGGGCCGTCGGGTTTCCGGAGTTTGGGTATTTCCGGGGTGCGGGCGATCGCCTTCAATTCCGGTTTCTGTACGCCGAACTGGTCCATCGGGAAATTCACAAATCCCAGCTTCAGCGCCGGCGAGCCCTCCTTCACACGGAAATCGCCTTTGTCCGGATCGACAAACATCGCGTCGGCGAGAATGGAATGCGCGTCGCGCTTGGATTGTTCGGCGAGGTTCAATGCAGGGATCGGTTCCATCAAGCCCGGATAGTGGACAAGGTTGTAATCCATTTCCTTGCCCCACGGGGTAGCCGGCATGCCGCCCGCGGGCATGTAGCCTTCGACGCAGCAGATGTTCCGGCGGACGACGTCCTCGCTGTGCTTGTACCAGCAATGCGGGTGAAAGCTCCCGCATTGGTTGTCGATCATGATGTTGTTTTCCACGACTCGGTAAAATCCCTCGCGGTTCTTGAGGCCGCCGCGCAGGCAGAGATTGTTGTAAATCCGGTAATTACTGGAACCGTCGTCGAGATCTATGTCCCAGCCGTGGTCGCAGCGCCAGCGGCTATTGCGAATGATTGTGGTCTTCCAGGCATCCAAGATCACCAGACTCTTGTTGGTTTCCCACGCCTGGTCATTGTTCAAGTCGATGCCGCGCAGGCCCCAATAGCGGTCGCGGCCCCAGGAGTTGAATGAGCCGTGGTCGCCCGTTTCCTTGACCGTGTCGAAAACATCGCAGAACTCGATCACGTGGCCGCCCCAGCAGCCATCGCCGAAGTTGATGCCCGCGCGCGGCATGTCATAGATCGAGCAGTGGCGAATGGTAATCCCCATCGCCATATCCAGCGTGACGCCCGCGGTCTGCTTTTCCACCTCACCGATGTTATGGATCAGGCAGTCGTCCACCACACAGTCGCCCGGGTAGTTGCTCGTCTTGGGACCGGGAGTCTTGTCGATTTTGTCCAACTGATTCTGTTGGTTCCAGCCGACGGGGTTGTAGCAGGCATTGGGATCGCCGATAAAGGCAACGCCGTTGCCGCCCGCCCTGGCAATGTGACAGCCGCGTACCGCGACCCTGCGGTTGTAGTTGTTCACGAACACGGCGTTGCCGCCCACCTGGTCAATCAAGCAGTCCTCAATCGTGCAGTCTTCCGCGCCATTCAGGAACACCGCGCCGCCGCGATAAATCGCCCAGTCCGTGCGCAGCAGCGGTTCCCTGGTGTCCATGAAGGTCCGCGCGGCGTGGCGAAAGGTCAGCCCTTTGAAACTGATGAACCGCACCGGCGACTGTTCCGTGCCACGGAACTCGACGAGATGCCGGAGACGGACCGCCTCGATGGCCGCCGTGGCCAGGTCAACGCCCGCCGGGGGATAGAAATAGAGGACGTTGTTTTTTGAATCAAGGAACCACTCGCCCGGTGCATCGAGTTCCTCGAAGATGTTCTCCACGAACCGGCGTTCCTTGTTCATGCCCATCGGGCGGTTGTTCTGCCACCCGCCTTCATAGGTGACCTTGTTGTCGGCGTCCTTGCCTGTGATGACATAGTGCATGCCGCCCCACGCGGCGGCATGCAGGGCATGGATGAACCCGCCGGCAGGGTCTTTCCATCGCGCCGCCCGCTCCGGACTAAAGGCATCCGCCGCATAGCCGCTGTAAATGCGCTCCTTGGGGTTGAAGTTCGGATACCGCGCCATGGGCTGGCGTTCGCCATTGACGAAAAGCTGGTCCGTGGCAAAACCCGCAGGCACCCTGGCCTGCATGATACCGTTCTGGTAAGGGTCCCACTTCAGGTCTTTCAGCCGGACACCGCCGCTGATCACCGCCTGCTCCTTTTGATAGGCCTGATACACGACCGGAGCCGCCTTGGTTCCGGAATCCTCCGCGGTAAAGATCAAGGTCTCAGGCAGATAG
>Ga0315289_10009116_pt1 | contig 14303 bp, 16 predicted proteins | sample YL17G11_40_MG_FD_203452 | JGI IMG/M metagenome (GOLD analysis project Ga0315289, IMG submission 203452) | Sediment microbial communities from Yellowstone Lake, YNP, Wyoming, USA - YL17G11_40 | ecosystem: Environmental > Aquatic > Freshwater > Lake > Sediment | place: USA: Wyoming | collected...
CAATCTAGTTCGATAAAATGAAAGCATTTGCTATCTAAATCTTCCGCATACCCTACATTAACACTATTAGGATCAGTCTCATAATCATCTATTGTAAAATGATAGATACCACTTCTCCATTTTCCATCTCTACAAAATACATCCACTCTTTTATGTTGCAAAAACTTAAAACAAGTGACTGATATAGCATTAGATTGGCAATCCCAACTCTCCAATAAAGAGAGTCTTTTTTGCTCTTCATCAGATAGTACATCATAGTCATCAATGTGCTGAAAAGCAGATATAGGCATATTCCACATAATAGCCCCTATTTTAGATTGGAAATGAAATAACATAGGGTAGTTGATAACAGACTTCACCCCAAAGATAAATCCTGAAAGATCTTCTTCTAGTCCTATAAATTCTTTTCTTATCTTACATTCTATGTAAGGAGTGTTTGCGTTGAGTTGGGACATAATTAATTGGCTTTAATAAATTTACTGTTATTGTTTTCTATTTCACAGCAATAGGCTAATTTAAGATAGTTTATTGCGTCTTCATAGGAATCAAGAAGAGATTCATTCATAATATCTTTTCCTTCTTTTTTTAGATTCCAAATTCTTACAAACTTCAATATCACCATTAGTGTAGCATAACCTTCTGGTGCTGAAATATCTATGCCTATTGTTTTAACAACATTACTCACTATTTTAAAGTTAGAGAGTACGTCTTCTGATGCATAGTCATTTGCTTTTAACTTAATGATATTTAAAGTTTTAGCGTCTAATTTTTCTAAAATTTCTAATTGTTTTTGTGATGTCATATTTTTATAATTTAAAAGCTTCTATTGTGTGTTTGAAAGGATTACCTTCTATATTTTTTACTAATTCTAACATTTCTTGTGCCACTTCCTTAGTCTCAACTTGAGTGTCTGGTTTTAATCTCAAATTCCATAAATGTACAAAAGATAATAAACTCCCTGTCCAAATAAATGTTGTATTTAAATTCAATGGTAAAATAGTTCTAGCTTGTTCTTTTGAAACACCTAATGATAAAAGCATTGAATATGCTTCTCTACAAGTATCAATAACTCTTTGTTCAATATGTTTACAACCTAATTGATTTTCAACCACACCTTCACTACCTTGTTTTGAAGACGCAGATTGTTTTCTCCACTCTTTAATAGTTGTGTAGCTATCAGAAAAGTCAACATATCTTCCACTAATACTATTTGCAGATAATCCAACTTGATGTTTAAATAATTGTCTTTCTACATATATAGGACAATTTATTCTAAATTGAAGTTGAGGATGCCTAAAAGGTGCTATATGTTTATGTTCAATTAAATATTTAATCAACTTTTCATCTTTATTATCAAACTCTTCTTTTGATTTCCCGTAAGAAACTCTTGCTGCGTTTACAATCATTAAATCATTACCAAAATGGGATAATAATTCTACTGTGTTATTCATATTTTTTATTTTAATGCAAAAATAGATATTTTATTTTAAATCTATAAAAAAAAATAATCCCCACAGTGTAGTGAGGATTATTTTAGATAAGATAATTAAAAGTTAATCTCACATGCTCCACCAGAACAAGCTAGGCCACTTAATTCATCTGCATTGAGATATTTTTCTGTGTAGTCTATTTTAGAGAAGTCAATAGGTTTGTATTTTAAAACTCTATTAATTTTAACCCATTTGTGATACAAGTGAATGTCTTTTAAACAGTCTGCAGCTTTAAATAAATCTCCTTTGAAATAGTTTTTAGCAAACTTTTTGATCCTGCTTACAATGTCTTTCTTCACCATTACAGTGATTCTATCTCCTGTCAAAGCAAAAGATTTGTCAGTTACAGCAGAACATACATCCCAAAGATCATTATTAAAGCAATGCAATGCATCTACAATTAATCCAGAGGCAAACAAAGCAGCATCTCCATATTTATTAATTAGTTGCTCTTGTGTAAGAACTTCTGTAAATGGTGCCTGCTTGTATATTTTATCTCCTGAATTAGGGAGGAAAGAAAGGCCACAGAAGTATTCTTTATTCTCAAAGATGTAATCAAAAGCTTTATCCCAATCTGATACACTCACTGTATTTGATACGTTATGGGAGATTGTTTCACTATATCCAAGTTCTTTATTGGTACCTGGCAATACCCAATACTTATAAACTAACTGTACTGACTTCAAGAAATCTATCTCATCTATTTGAGACTTAACAATAGTGTTTGGGGTTTCTTCCATTGGAATAAAACAAGCATAGTCACTATTAGTAGGACTCCACACACCTTCTTCCAATAACTCAGGATAAGACTCATTTAAAAACTTAGCCATAGGAGTATCTTTGTTTAGCTGAATAGTTCTAAAATACTTGTGAGCATGTGCAGGGTGAATTCCACTAGCGGTTTTAGCTAAAACACTGGCGTTTCCACTTGGTTTTATGCAATTTGTTCTTGCCGCTTGGTTAATACCTATCAACTTAGCCACTTCTTTATTTATTTCTTTAACTATTTCCGCTCCTTTAGTTAATATTTCAGGATTTAATAATATGCTAGGATTGTTCATAATTCCTGTAATAGAAACTCCTAGTAAAGCTTCCCATCTAACCATCTCTTCTGTGTCTTTTCCTAAGAATCCAAACTCAGTGTAAGAAGCTTGAAATGTTCCTAAGATAGCGGCCGCTTTACAAGCATCGTAGAATTCTTCCTCTGTTTTGCAGTGTGATCCAATAATCTCATTTAGATTACAGAATGACCAACAAGATTTACCTGTAAAAGGATTGATTGGTTTAAATCCAATTTCAACACAAGGATTCACCATCATATCAATATCATCAACTAATACTACTCCTGGCTCTCCGAATTGCTTAATAAATTCTTTATAAGCGTCTAATTCTTCCTTTGTAAGTGCTGATTTAAGAATTTTAGCTGAGTTATTCGCTCTTGCTCTCCAAGGGGTATCCATCCACCAACTACCTGTCTTAGATTTTAGCATTAAGTCATCATCTTTGTCAAACAAAGAAATCAATGCACTTCTTCTAACTCCTCCCGATAAAACTGCATCCGATAGAATACAAATAATATCGTGACAATCTAGGGAGCTTAATTCACTCTCATTATTAATTGTTTTGCCTTCTAATAGTTTCTCTATTAACTCCAAAGATTTTTTCAAACCATCTGGGCCAGGAGCGATAAATTCTCCTGCAATAAGAGCTCCTTTATCTCTAATGTTTGAGAAATCAAATAAGACTTTTTGGGTACCCATGAAAAAAGAGTTCATAAGTACATCTATTGCCATAGCCCAACCTTCAATGGAGTCTTCAATTACATGTACAAAGTGAGAATTGTTATCTCTCTTTCTAATTTGCGGAAGTTTTTTTATGAATCTTGACTCTACAGAGAATCCAACTCCTGCCCCATTCAATAGCACCCACATAATTTCTTTAAACACCTCTTGTCTATCTACATAAGTAACTGAACAATTTCCTGTAGGAATTCCATGTTCTAAAATAAAAGATTTATCATCTTCTACTTCTAAACACCAAACTTCTTCCTCTAAAACATCTTTTTGTATTTCATTAATTTTAAAATGAGGAGCTAGAACTCCTTGTCCTTGAGTAATACTAAAATTAATAGTATAAGGCCTAGTACCAAAATTAGTTTGTTGTCCAGTTAATTCTTTTTCTGAGTTTATATGAACTCCAGCAACAGGAAAACAGTTTCTAATAAAATCTATATGTGATTTTTCAGAAGATTGAATAGTTAAATAAGCACTAGGAGACTCATTAGTATTTTTTTCTCCATCTGCTTGTAAATATCCTGCAACAAAAGCTCTTATTAATTCAGGAGAGTCAATTACAGGATTAGGAGTTGTTTTTAAATATTTACCTGTATAAACCATAACATCCCCTTCTAAAGATAAATTAGAAGAAGTTTTAAATCCCATTTCTTCAAACCTATCTTTAAAATTTTTATCTTTTCCACATAATCTTAACATTGAATATTTATATTCCCCATCATTTTTAACTTTGGTACCATCTCCATAAACCATTCCATAGCACCAATATAATTTTTCAAAAGGAGTTGCAAGATTATAATCAAACTCTTTAAAGGTTTGAGGAGTCCTTAATAATCTATCCCCTTTTTGTAAATTTTCAGATATACTTCCATCATTTAAAATCCATCTATGATTAGATGTAGCATAAACTTCTACATTTAGTTTATTTCTATTTATTTTAATTTTATTTAATTTTGCTTTTCCATAATTTTTAACAACTGCTTTTTTCCAATTACCTAAATGAGTTAATACAGTAATTTCATCCCCGTGCTCAAAGTCTTTAAAAGATTTCATACCCGTTGAAGTTACAAACTTTGTATCTTGTTTAAAGCAATTGTACAGTTTGCAATTATGTTTCATAATACTTTTCTCTCTAAATTGTAAATTTCTTTGAGAAGCAAGAATTCTTTGGTCTGTATAAGCTTGTTTAGCAATATTAAAATATGGCTCTATTTCTAACCATGTTGGTAAGCTAGAAAACTTATTGTAGTGCATCTGCATTACATCACTTACAGACTCTTCCCAAGTTTCAAGTCTATTCTCAGACTTAATAAATTTCGCATACGACTCATTGAATTTCAGCCTACTAGCTATTGTTTTTCCGTTCATTTTTGTTTTTAATTTTTTTAAAGTTAATAATAATTTTTTTACGGGGTAAAAAAGGGGATGCAAAAATATAAATAAATTATTTAATTGCTGGAAATATTTTTATACGCATTGTTAATTAAATATTTTTCACAATTAGGAATTTTAAGTAAAAAATCTAATTCATAGCTATAACAAACTCTCTCTTCTTCAGATGCAGTGGAGAAGAAATTAGAGTTGTAAAAAAATAAATGTGCTGATTCGTGAACAATAGCTGATGCTATATTATTTAAGCTCCCAAAATTGACATCATAAGTAGAAAGTATAATAGTATTACCATCTTCTATAGTAGAAAATTTTAATTGGGAAAATCCAATTTGCTTACAATGTTTTAATAGAAACTTATATTTTGTGGAATCGTATTTCTTAATCAAGATTAAGGCAGAATCCACTCTATTTTTCCAATTTGGACCTACATCTGCTACTTTTATTTGAGAAAATAAAGAAGTAGTGAGAAGTAAAAAAGATATTAATAATTTCATGTTGCAAAAATACAACAATTTTTTTTATTAGGGCATCTTTTTTATAATTTTTTCTAGAGCTTTTTTTATAGATGTGGAAACAGTCATTTTAGAAAAAGGAATTCCATCTGTAAGTTCTATCATAACTGCATGAATTTCAGATTCTGACTCTCCATACTCTTCATATTTCTTTCCTTTGTATTTTAATTGAATGCCAATTTCTGTCGTTTGAACAGACTCTTCAATTCCCATAATTCTTAAACTTTTTTTAGGAAGACCAAAATAAAATATATCAATGAATATTTGTTCTCCACTATCTGATAAGCAAAATTTAGAGGATAGCATATCTTCTGCCACTTGTTTCACACCAAATTTTACATCTCTATTTCCCAATTCTTTTATCTCAACAGAGGACTTAATCTCTTGGATTTTGACACATTGTGCAAGAGAAAAAAAAGGAATTACTAAAAATAATATAAAATATTTCATAATTAAAATTTAAGATTTGATCCAAATAATATATTATTCATTATTGCAAACTTAGGAGTGGTATTTATATTGGCCCTCCAATCTACATTTATTTTAAAATGTTTTCCTATTTTTAATGCTATGTTATTTCCTGCCACAATATTAATTGTACTAGACGTACTAAAAAAGTTTTTTCCTAAATCATAATAGGGAGAACACAAAGTAATAAATGCTTCAGGCTTCCAATCTAGTCTTTTACTCACTTTAAATTCTTTATCAATCATTAACACTGCATAAGGTATTGCTGCATAGTAAGCACTTTTATTTGCGGTATCTGAAGGTCCATTTGATACTACTGATGTGCCTAATTGTGCTCCAAAAGAGAAATGCTTTAAATCCCATGTTTTAGTTACACTGGCACCTCTATTTAAGGCTATACCCATAATCCCAAAATTAACGTGATAATACCAATCTCTTCTTCTATAATATACAGAATAAGATTGCTGGGTTAAATCAAATGTGAGCACTGCATTTATCCCAAATCCTTTACCAAAATTTATTTTACTAAACCCTAAACCTGTACCATATCTCCACCCTCCTTCATAAGTTGGGTTTTGTATCATTGCAAAAGATGCTGAGGTTAGCATTGGGTTTGGTTTAATTATAGATCCTCCCCCAAAGGAGCGTGATTGTGCCCCTATAATATTATTTTGAGTAGGGCCAAAGTCTTCCTCTGCTGAAGATGATTTATTTGATGGGGGTTGTGCGTATAAAAATATTGGCAACAATAATAGTAATAATAAAAATCTCATAGTTAATAAGTTATTTGCCCTCTGTAACCAGGAGCTATTAAATAATAATTTGCATTTGTAGTTCCTGAAACAGGAGAATTAATTGTAATAGAATTTAATCCAGGAATAGTGATTCTTAAATCTGTAGTTCCTGAATTTAAAGAAGAATATTGTGTTGTGGTAAATAACCTAGAGGCAGTCATTGTAACCCAATTATTAACATTACCAGTTCTTCTTAAATTAATATAGTATTGGTCAGATATAGTTATCCTGCCATCTCCATTTACATCATACATATTCCAATGTAAACTTCTTCTAGCGGTTCTACCTAATATAACATTTGAGACATTTTGCATATCTGTTAAAGATAAAGTTGTTACAGGAGTGGGGGCATTTATTTGAATATACCATTCTGTAGCAGGGTTACTTGTCTCATTAATAGTGTATCTACCTGTTGCATCTGTGTATATTGTTTTATGTAATACCCAAGAAGTAAAAGTTACAATATAATCAAATTCAATTACATAAGGAAGAGCTATACCATTAGGTAAGTCGTTCCATCTACCTCCTCCAACGAATTGAACATAATCTTCATTCCCTGCGTTATTAGGTTCTCCAGGATTCCAAGAAGAATATGAGTAGGGTTCTCCTGTAACCCATCTCCATTGTCCCTCTACTACTTCATCTGTTAATCCTATCCATCCTGAAGGCCATAAGTTAAATAGAAAGTTATTTTCTACAGCACTTGTCACTGTTACTAAATATCCCCCCATATTTGCACAAGCTTGTCTTGCATCTGTCCAAAACGCATTTCCTGTAGATCTATAATAAGAATGTCCATTATAGTTTTGTTGAGATGTAAATCCTGTTAATGTAGGAGTGGTTCTTTTATATATTTGTATTGGAACATTTATTGCTCCTGTACCATTAGAGTTATAAATAAATCCTGAATAGGTAAAGTTTTGCCCTATAGCTATATTACAAATAAAAAATAATATAATTATAATTCTCATAATAATAATCTTGTGCCGAAAGTTATAGTGTTATTTAATGCACTTTGCCCTACTTGCCAAGCCCCTCCAATATTTATGTTTACTTTAAATCTTTTTGTCACTCCTACATTTACTCCCACACTAGGAAGCATTACAAAAGGAGATTTCATAAGTACATCATTATAATAACTAACATAAGGAGAATACACAATTAGATTAGTTAGCTTAACATCTAGTCTTTTATGTAACTTTAAATCATACATCCCTCCTGTTATAATAGCGGTACCTATAAACCCTTCTTTAAACACTTTCCCCATAGATAATGTTCCTAAATAGATAAGTTTTAACTTCTTAATCTTTTTAAATGTTTTCATTTGGCCAAAAGCTACAGTGGAATATGAACTCCCTCCGCCTTCTAAAGAGAAAGTTACAGTACCAGAAGCTATTGTTATATTAGAAGGATTTATCCAAGCATAGAACCCTGTTATATTTGGCCCCGCTTGTGCGGATGTGTAATCAAATAATATCCCTGATGAGCACGCCCCATCCCATCTCATAGCAGTGTAACCTCCTGTTCCTTTAACTCCCAAAGGTTTTTCAGAATCTTTGAAGCTAAATCCTACAAAATCAGATGAAGCTACAATAGCGGGTTTACCTCCTTCTTTACTTCCAGGTTTATTGGCCTTTCCTCCTCCCCCACTAGAGTTACCTACCCCTCTCACAGAGTTGGTACCTCCTGCTGAAATATTTGTACTTCCTCCTGAGGATTCCTGAGATGACGATGAGCCTCCACTAGGTGCAGAAGACCCCCTGCCTATTTCTCCCACTCCTCCACTACTTACAGGACTACCCCCTGTCCCTCCAACAGAAGTGCTTTCACCAACAGAACCCCTTGATTCTGTGGATACGGAAGGGCTTTCCCCCATTGAACCTGAGCTAGGTATTATAGAAGAAGTAAAACTTTCTGTCATTCCTGTAGTAGCAGATCCAATACTTTCTACAATATTTGATATGGAGTTTATTATTCCTACAGTGTTCAGCACTTGCCCTTGTCCAATATTCATAACTGTTGGAGTACCAATAGCTTCTCCACAAGGTGAATTGTTTTTAAACTTACTGAATAAATTATATGACCATGTTTGGAAGACTCCTGACATAAAATCATTATATGTGAAGTCTTCACTGTTTCCATAATAGGAAACTCTCGTACTTCCATTAATAGGCACACTAATAGTTTTAGATAATTGTGTACAAGGATCAGTGTATTGATAGGAATAGGTTTGAGAGTAAACAAAAGTGTTTACATTTAATAGGAGTAATAAAGCTATTAGTTTATTTCTTAAATACACCTTTCTTGATTAACCTAGTTATAACCCTAGATGCTGCGGTTTCAAGAGATTTTTTGGTTGTTATACCTATGGTGGATTGATTAAATTTAATATCATCAACATCTGCAAGGATAGAAGATTTTTTAACAGTGTTAGCTTCTCCTAATCCTGAACCCACTATGATTTCTCCTGTAGTAGCATCTACAAATTTACATTGCAATCCCAGTCTAGTTGTTTGAGTTGCCTCTGCTTTTCCATTCATTTTTACCACTTCGTCTTCTGATACAGAAAAATCATATACTTCTATATATACTAGGTATTGAGCTAAAATAACATGTCCAAATACTTCTATCTTATTTGAAGAGATTCCTTTTCTTGATGCTTTATCCTGAGAAATCATTTTATTTTTAATCTCTGCTTTATCTTCAGTGATTACAAAACGGTTTGTATTTAAGAAATATTCAGTGACAATATTGGTTACACCGAGTCCCACTTTCTTTTCTTTAAGTTCAGGATAAGATTCGTACAATTCTTCATTAAACCCTATTTTAAGAATAGAAATAGGAATTTGCAATGTATCATCATAATCTGATACAACTTCCAAACTCTGTTTCTTTTCAAAATCAGCTACATAAGCTTCTGTTTTAATAGAACCTATTTGAGAGAAAGCAAAAAGAGGTAAAAAGATTAGACTACCAAGGACTTTCATCTTCAGCTTTTTCTTTTTTAGCAGGCTTCTCTATAATTCTTTCTTTAATGATTGTAGTTGAAGCAGGGGCACTACTTTGCTTTTGTTGATTAGTATTTTCAATGTTCACTACAATAGGAGCAGGAGCTGCTGTTTCAGTTTTAGCTTCTTCCTTGTGTTCTGTGTCACCCCCAAAAAGTTGAGTGGAAGCCCAGACACCTGCTGCTGTAACTAATGTACCTATTGCTCCAATAATAGTTTTTTTCAAACTATCCATAGAGCCATCGTTTTGAATTTCTTCTGACATAATTTTAATTTTATTGTTTGATAATTTTTGACACAAATACTCCTTTATTATTTAGGAGTAGCTTTGCTGTATAAACTCCTGTTGATAAGTTTCCTAAATCTGCTCTATAAGTGAATTGCCCCTTAGCAATAAATTCGTCCAACACTTTAATACGCAAACTTCCCAATATATCATACACAGCCAATGTAGCATTTGTACTTTCTTCTACATTAAACACAATATCTATAACCCCTGTTGTAGGATTTGGATAAATTTCCATAGTATTAGTATCTATAATTCTACCAATATTAGTGGGAGATAATTTTCTCACTTGTATAATATTATGACTAGGAGTTATAGATAAATCTTTTGAGGTAAAGTTTCCTGCAAATTTATTAGAGGTGAATAGGGGACTCACACCCCAATCTGCTTGTGGTTTCAAAGCTATAAATTGGAAAGTGATTATTTCATCTCCATTTTTTAAAGCATTGTTATTCGTGGTAGGGTCATAGCCTCCCCAAGATATTTCTCCTTCATTAGGATTCACATAAGTAATCCATTTTTGAGCATTTGCACTTGAATAGATTCCTTTGAAAGATAATAAGCTACTATCATACTTCAAACCAAACTGTAAAGCTAATACACTAACACTATCTGATTTTAAACTTACAGGAATGCTAACCATATTCCCTTCGTCAACCTTTAACTTAGGAATAGTTAATTCAATATTATTTGTAGGAAAGTCATATTCAACTCTAGTGTCAATAACTCTATGAGTTTGTGGGTCTAAGTCTTGCGGGCCATTTATAAGGATTTCAGTAGGAGTTGTTCTAGCCATATTGTATCCTGTTGAGTTGGCATCTCCTAGAACCACTACATAATATGTAATCGAGTCAGGTTGCCCTGGTAATATATCAAAGTAAAAATTAGTTACACCTGAAATAGTTGATGTATAGTTTGTTGTAGGTGTTCCTGTAATTGTATTATATTCTGCTGCTGTAAAGAATTTAATGTCTTTTACATTATTAGACCAACTTGTTATTCTTCCTGCCACTCTTCCAAATACTCCAAAAGCATCCGCCACTGTAATATTAGAATTGCCATTTACATCCGCAGCATAGAAATCAAAATCTTTTGGGGTACCCACACCCAATACCCATTGGTTAATCAATTGAGCGTCTGTTGTAGAAACTACATTACCTACACCCATTGTATCCCCTTTAACTGCTAATCTGACATCCCAGAAAGTAGTATCCAATGTTTCTGAGAATGAAAACTTACCTGCACTATTAGTTTTATAAGAGTTTACTTGAGTCCAAGTTGACCCTGACTTAGGTTTTTTCTCTAAAGATAAAGTTAAATTTTTAGCTCCAGTTCCATTCACATTTGCGAAGGTACCTTTGAAGTTAAGTTTTGGTCTTTTGAATTCTCCATTATAACTGTATAGTCCTAAAGTAGTATCCATCCCTGCTTGTGTAGAAGCATATTGAGGAAAGGTAGATACTCCTGAAAATTTCAAAGAGTCTATAAAAGTTAAATTATTAAAAATAGATGGAGCAGCGTGTGTAAGAGTAAGCTCAAAAGTTTCTCCATTAGCAAGGGAATAAGCACTACTATTACCTGTATAAATTAATGTAATAGTTGAAAATCCATTTACAGAATCTGTTACATATTGTAAATCAAGATTGGTTGTATTTCCCACTAAGCTTACTACTGAGTTTTTAAAAGCAACTTTGTCATAGAATACTCTAAATTGTACACCAGTCACCTTTGTAGTGGTTGTGTTTTTTAAAGTAACTCTTGCTTTTGTAAATCCTTGTGTAGTTGTTCCTACATTATAAGTGGTATCAATTAATGCCCATATACCATTAGAAGGGGCTGCTGGACCTGTCTGTCCATAAATATTTATACAAGCTAACAAGCTTATAATCAATAGTTTAAATGTTTTCATTTTATAGATTTGTAATTTACAAGCTACAAAAATATAAAAAAATTTTAATTTTATTTGAGATTTTTTTAATTAATAAGTTCGTCTGTATTAATATTTGTATATAAAATTGTAGGACTGTTTTTATTCACTTTGCATTTATAAAATATATCTTGGTGCGTAAGAAATTGTTGAGTATTAAAGGGTCTTGCAATAATATGTGCCCCATTAGGTTTAGGTATCTCCGCTATAATATTTTTACCTCCAGGTTCACAATCATTAATTGCCTTTTGAATTCTAATAATATCAGTATCAGATACATCTTTAAAATCTATATCTATTATCCAGAGTTCAAAATTAGATTTTAAGTTGCCAATAGATTCCTCAATTAATATAGAGTAGTCTAGTTCTTGCTTATCTAATTTTTTAGACAGGGTTTCTAATATTTTATATCCTAGTTTTTCTTTAGAATAAGAACCTAGTTGAATGTATACACTGGCATCTAAATAATCAGCAATACGTTTCATTTCATCGTAATTAGCCATTAAAATTTGTAAACTATCTATCATGTAATGCTTAATTACTTGATTATTAGAGTTTTTTATAATAAGTATTTGATAAAAACTACTATTTTGAAATACTAATAAAGGAATTATATTTTTTAGATTGTCTGTCATTTTAAATTAAAGTTAAAAGGTGAGAAGAAAGTTTATATCCTATGAAAGCCCCTAATGCTGAAGGATAGGGGAATACCACTAATTTACCTAAATCGGTAATATATTGGGGCCTATTCAAAACTCTACTTAAAAATGTGTAATAAACTATATAAGACAACAAGACAGCAATATCGGATTTAGTAGAAACAAAAACTATTATTATAGAGGCTAAAAACCCCCAAGTAAAGTTATCTCTAACTCCTTCCCATATTTCCTGCCTTGTAGCGTCTTTGTATTCTTTTACAATCCTATTTAGTGATTGTTTTTTTCTCATTTTTAGGAGTTTTGGGTTTAACCACTGGTTTTGTCTTAACCTCATCTAAAGCAATCTGAAGTTTGTCCAAATCTTTTAAGGTATTCTCTAAAAATGTAACTGATTCTAGTAAATATTCCCTGTATTCTTTCTTAACTTTTATATTAGCTTTAATGATAATAAAAAGCGGTACTAACATTAATAGGTTAGTGATTAATAATGTGCATTCAAGCAATGTCATAATAAATAATTTTAATTTTGTGTAAAGATAGTGATTTTTTAAGAAACAATGGTAATTAATTTTTTTAGCTTTGATATTCTAGTTTGTATCACCTCCAAAGCTACAGGAGATAAATCTTTTTGAATGTCTTTTTCCAATTCAACCAATGTATTCTCATAATTTTTTTTGTTAATACTTCTAGTAATAAGGACCGTATCCTCATTATTTATTGAGTACATTGTCTTTCCTTCTCTACTACCTACTGCGGTAATAAGGCATCTTTCTTCCAGTTCTTTTAGTCTCCCTGTTACAGAGCATTTGTCTCTTAGTTTTAAGATTTCTTTTATATCTTCGCTAGATAGATTTCCAGACTCTTTTAAGCAATTAAAAACTTGCTGTTGTTTTAGGCCCAGATCCTTTATAATTTCTTTGTAAGAATTATTTCTATTTGTTATACTTATAGTGCTCATAATTTATTTTTTAGTTTATTAAATGCCCGTACTACCATATCCGCCATCACCTCTATCAGAATCAGAAAGTTCATCAACAACTTCCCACTCCACTTCAGGATAAGGCATAATTATTAATTGTCCCACTCTCTCGCCTTTTAAATAAATTTGTTCATTTTTTCTTTCATCGCTTTGTAAGAAGTATTGGTAATTAGGCTTGTATTTAAACATAATTTCTCCTCTATACCCTGAATCTAAGATTCCTGCGTGATTGGTGAGTATTAAAGATTTTTTTGCGACAGAAGATCTTGGCACCAGTAGGCCAAAAAATCCTTCAGGTATTTCTACAGCTAATCCTGTTTTGTAAACATAGCATCCTGAAGCATCTAAAAGAGCTTCTGTACAAGTTAAATCCATTCCTGCGTCCCCTTTTTTGGAATATTTTGGAATTACTGCAAGTTCATTTAATTTTTTTATTTTTACTATCATTTTTATTAATTTTTATTTGTTAAAATAACATTGTCTCTTGAAAATTTTTCTTTTATAACTTCTCTTAAAGGCTCAACTCCTAAATCTTTTACAACATCAGAAGGATCTGTTTGATTCCAGTCAGAAGGGTTATTGATATATTTAAGTCTATTATCAATTTCCAGGGTTAATAGTCTTGAAAACTTCTTCCCCGCTTCGTCATTGTTCAAATATACAAAAATATGCTCAAACTTACTAAATAGTTCGTCAATTATAGGTAGCAATATTTTATAACTGTTTTCTGAAGGCAAATTAAACGCATCATATCCTAAAGAATCTAAGCACATAGTGTCCTTTAAAGAAGAAGTGATAAAGCACACATTTGTTTTATATTCAAGTTGAGGGAACCCCTCAAGCACTGCTTTAATTGTTCTCCACTTTTGCATAGGAAGCCCTATGGGATTATACACTTTAAAAAGTTGATTGTGTTGGTAGTAACCAAATATAGGATTATACTCGCTACTAGAATAGTTTAATATTCCGTTTCTTAAAACAAATTTTACAGGACA
>Ga0315289_10009117_pt1 | contig 14303 bp, 7 predicted proteins | sample YL17G11_40_MG_FD_203452 | JGI IMG/M metagenome (GOLD analysis project Ga0315289, IMG submission 203452) | Sediment microbial communities from Yellowstone Lake, YNP, Wyoming, USA - YL17G11_40 | ecosystem: Environmental > Aquatic > Freshwater > Lake > Sediment | place: USA: Wyoming | collected...
GGGCGTTTCCGGTGCGGCCCTGGATGCAGTCCGCCGCCGCAGCGTGGAACTGGCCGAGGCGGCCAACCTGGTGGTGATCGACGTAGGGCAAGCGTCCGCCGAAAACGTGGCGGTGACCGGCGTGCGGACCGTCGATCCGGTGGCTGTCGCGGGACAAAACATTAACGTAGAGGCTACGCTGAAGAACTTCGGCCGCCAACCCCGCAGCCGTCAGCCGGTGGAGCTATGGGTCGACGGCCGTCGCGTCGGCCAGCAGGCCGTTGACCTTGCGCCGGGGGCCGAGGCTGCGGCCACTTTCTCCCATCGATTCGAAACGCCCGGCGAACACACGCTGGAGGTTCGCGCGGAGGGTGACGCGCTTGAGCTTGATAACCATCGCTTCCTGGCGATTCCCGTCAGGCAGTCGCTGCGCGTGCTATGCATCAACGGTCGGCCGTCGGGTGAGCCGTTCCGTGGAGCGACCGACTATTTGCTTTACGCGCTTTCGCCGCAAGGCGATCCGTCGCAGGATGCCTTCGTCCAGGCCGAAGCCGCGCCCGAGAGTGCGCTTTTGGAGCGCGAAGATCTGGGCCGCTATGATTGCCTGTTTGTTTGCGACGTGGCGCAACTGACGGCCAGCGAGGCCCGCCGACTCAATAATTACTTAAAAAACGGCGGCAACCTGGTGTTCTTTCTCGGCGAACAGGTGCAGGCCGAGCGCTATAACCGCGAACTTGGCGGCGGGGCAGGGGGGTTGCGCCTGCTGCCGGCACGGCTGGGAAAGGTGGTTGCCGCCCCGCCGGATTCGCAGCTCGACGCGCTGGAGTTTCGCCATCCGCTGGTGCAGGCGTTTCGCGGCCGCGGGCAGGCCACGCTGTTGAAGACCCCGATCTTTAAGTATTTTCAATTGGAACTTCCTAAGGATTCCAAGGCGAAGGTCGCGCTGACCACAAGTGGCGGCGACCCGTTGATCGTCGAAGAGCCGATCCAGCGGGGGCGCGTGGTGCTGGTGGCCACTTCGGCCGATACGTCGTGGAACCTCATGCCGGTCTCTGCGGGCTACGTGCCGCTGGTGCAGGAGTTGCTGACGTATTGCCTAAGCGGACAGCCTCGGCAGCGAAACGTGCTGGTGGGCGAGCCTTTGGGAGGCGCGATGCCGGCGACTGCCAGCGACGCACCGCTGGCGGTGCAGAGTCCCGACGGCGTCAGCCGGCTGGTGCAGCCGCGCCTCGACGGCGACCGCAGCGCCTGGAGCTACTCCGATACTGCGATAAGCGGCATGTATACGGCCCGGTCCGGCCCCCCGGTCGACCGTGCCGAGAATTTCGCCGTGAATGTCGATACGATCGAGAGCGATTTGACGCCGCTGAGCGTGGAGCAGTTGCGCAAAGAAGTGTGGCCGGGCGTGTCGTTGCGGTACCAGACCACGTGGCCCGGCGAAGACCGTCAGCCGCTTGCCGGTCCGATGGGCGGCCGTGGGCGTCTGCCCGTGGAGATGCTTTACGTCGTCTTGGGGCTTTTGTTTGCAGAAACTTTTTTGGCCCGGCGTTTCGGCCATTACGTCCCATGAGCGGTACGTTGCCAGAATGGATCGAGCGGCTGCTGGGCATCCACGCCGGGCCCGGTGAGGGTACGGTCTGGAGCCTGGAACATACTTGGTCGTGGCCGCCGTGGGTCACGCTGTTGCTGCTGGCATTGGCCGTGGCGTTGGTGGTGGCAATTTATCTGCGCGAAAATCGCGGCGTGGCCAGGCGGTACCGCATGATCTTGGCGGCGATGCGCCTGGCGCTGGTGGCGATCGTGCTGTTGATGATTGCCCAGGTATCGCTTTCGCTGAAGCGGAGCGGCTTGCCTTACGTGGCCATGATCATCGACGACTCGCGGAGCATGACGATCGTCGACCGCTACGAAGAACAGTCGCGCGCGGCGATGGCCGGGCAAATCCGCCAGGCGCACCTCGATAGCGACGAGTTGAGCCGCTGGAACCTTGCCCGCGCGCTGCTGTGTCAGCGCGGCGGCGCGATGTTGTCCGGGTTGGCCGACGATTACAACTTGCGGGTGTATTTCCTCACCGGCCCGCGCTCGGCCCGGCGGCAGGACGTGGCCGGGCTGTGCGAGGAGATCGCCGCGCTGCGGCCGGCGGGCGAGAGCACCGAACTGGGGACCGCCGTGCGCACGGTGCTCGATGAGATGCGTGGCACGGTGCCGGCCGCCGTGGTGTTGGTGACCGACGGCATCAACACCGACGGCCCGCCGCTGGCCGAGGCCGCCGCACTGGCCCAGCGCCGCGGCGTGCCGCTGTTTTCGGTCGGGCTGGGCAGCGACCAGCCGATCCGCGATGTGAGGCTCAGCGACCTGCTGGCCGACGACGTGGTGTTCGTCGACGACGTGGTCAACTTCGAGGTGAAACTCACCGCCACCGGCTTTCAAGGCGCCAAGGTCCCTGTGAGCCTTCACGAAAAGGGCAAACAGAAAGTGCTGGCCAAGGTCGATGTGACCGTTGGACCCGATGGGCAATTGCAGCAGGTGCGGCTGCCGTACCGGCCCGGCGAGGTCGGCCGCTTCGACTACGTCGTGGAAGTCGATCCGCAGCAGGGCGAGATCCACACCGAGAACAATCGCCTGGAGAAGACGGTCGAAGTGCGCAAGGAAAAGATTCGCGTGCTGCTGGTCGAGGCGTATCCTAATTACGAGTTCCGCTATCTGCGCAACATGTTGGCCCGCAACGAGACCATCGAGCTGAGGACGGTGCTGCAAGATGCCGACGTGCAGTACGCCGAGCAGGACCCTTCGGCACTGCGGGTGTTTCCCGTCCGCCGCGACGAGCTGTTCTCGTACGACGTCGTCATCCTTGGCGACGTCAATCCTGCGCTGTTGAGTGCCGCTACGCTGCAGAACATCGTCGACTTCGTCGATCAGCCGGGCAAGGGAGGCGCGCTGGTGTGCATCGCCGGCTCGCGGTACATGCCGCTCGGTTATCGCGATTCGCCGCTGGCGAGGCTGCTGCCGGTCGATCTGGGCAGCGCCCGCGGCGCAGATTCCAGCCAGGAAATTGCGGAAGGCTTCGTGGTGCGGCCGACGGAGCTTGGGCTGATGAGTCCGCCGTTTGAGCTGGGCGATACGCCCTCCCAAACGCAGACCATCTGGCAGCACTTGCCGCCGGTGTACTGGCTGCTGGAGGCCCCCGATCTCAAGCCGGCCGCCCGCGTGCTGGCCGAGCATCCCACCCGGCTGGGCCACGGCGGCCGCCGGCTGCCGGTGATTGCGATGCAGTACGTGGGGGCGGGCAAGGTGGTGCTGCAATGCACCGATGAGACCTGGCGCTGGCGGTGGCGCAGCGGCGATGCGCTGTTCGGCCGCTACTGGATCCAGATGATCCGCTATCTGGCACGATCAAAACTGACCGAAGCCGGCCGCTCGGCCACGCTCAGCACCGATCAGCCGGAATATCAGCGGGGCGAATCGGTGCGGCTGCGCGTGAAGTTTGCCGATCCGCGGCAGGCGCCGGCCGAAGATGACGGCGTCACGGCCGTCGTCGAACACCAGGGGCATCAGACGCAACGCATCCGGCCGCAGCGCACCGCCACGGAGCAAGGCGTGTTCGAGGCCCTGCTCAGCCAGCCGCCGGTAGGCGGCTACCATGCCTGGGTGGCCATCCCGACCATGGAAGGCCGCGCGCCCACCGCCGATTTCACCGTGAAGCCGCCGGCCAGCGAGTTCGAGCGTGTACAGATGGATGCCGCAGCGTTGAAGCAGGCCGCCCAAATGACCAAGGGACGCTTCTACACGTTCGAGACGGCCGGGCGTTTGCTGGGCGATCTGCCGCCGGGCCGTCAGGTGCCCATCGAATCGCTCCCGCCCAAGCCGCTTTGGAACAAGTGGCCGGTGGTGTTGGCGTTCCTGGTGCTGGTCGTCGGCGAATGGATATTACGAAAACGCGGCGGTATGGTGTAGAATGCGGAAGAGGGCGGAAGGCGGAGGGCGGAAGGCGGAACGTTTAGCGGCCGACGGCACGTCGGCCCGAAGGCGGAAGACCGAGGGCGGAGGGTGAATCCAACACTAGGGCCATCGAAAGAAATCACTCGCTTGCCAGTCCAACACGTATGTCTCATCCGCTCGAGCAGAGAATCGGCCTGTTGCGTGCCCGCCTGCGGCGGCTGCTGACGCTCTACGGGCTCAGTTGGGTGGCGGCCGTGCTGCTGGGCAGCCTGCTCGTGCTGGGATCGATCGATTACCTGCTGCGTTTCCAGGATCGGGGCCTGCGGGTGATGGCCTCGGGGCTGCTGTGGGCAGCGCTGGGGTGGACGTGCTACCGCTGCCTGATTCGCGCGCTGACGCTACGCCTGCGCGATGTCGACCTGGCGGCGCGGCTCGAGCGGCGGTTTCCCGACTTGCAAGACCGCCTGCTCAGCTCGGTCGAGTTCCTACGGCAGGCGGAAGACGACCCCTTGGCCGGCTCGGCGGCCCTGCGTCGGGCGGTGATCGCCCAGACTGCGGCCGAAACCGAGCCGTTGGATTTCTCCAAAGTGCTCGACACCCGCCCGCCGCTGCGCGCGGCGATGACCGTGACGGCGATCGGCCTGGTGGCGGCGATTCTCGTGGTGCTGAATCCGGCGGCGTCGGAGACTGCCGTGGCCCGGCTCATCAATCCCTTCAGCAGCCTGGCGTGGCCGCAGCGAACCCATCTGGTGGTGCGCAGTCCGGTATCGCGGATCGCCAAGGGGCAACCCTTCGAAGTGGAGGTCACGGCCGCCGCAGACACGAAGCTCCCGCCGGAAGTCCGCATCAACTACCGCTTCGAAAACGCCGACGGGACCGAGACCGAAGAGAGCGAACCCATGCGGCCGGCCGGCGACGTGATGCTCGCCCGGCGCGAAAACGTGCAGCGGTCGTTCTCGTACCGTGTCGAAGGAGGCGACGACCAATCGATGCCGTGGAACTCGGTGGAAGTCGTCGCGCCCCCGGCAATCAAGGCCCTGACCATTCGTCTTATCCCGCCGCAGTACACCGGTTGGCCGCCGCAGTCGTCCGAGCCGCAGATCCGCGCGCTGGTCGGCACGCGGATCGAGATGACGGCCGAGACCAGCAAGCCCCTGCAAGCGGCCGCGCTGCGGCTCGACGACGATCGCTTGGTTGCCGGCCGCGTTAGCGCCGACGGCTACCGTTTTGCCCTGCCCGCCCCCGGCGAGCCGGAGCTGCAAGTGGAGAAGTCGGGGTCTTACTGGTTCGAGTTGACCGATCGCGAAGGCCTCGGCGGTGGCCGCGACACGCGCTGGGAGATCCACGCTATCCCGGATGCGCCGCCGAGCGTGTCGATCGAAGAGCCGGCGGCAAATCTTTACGTGACCGCCCGGGCGGAGGTGCCCCTGCGCATCACCGCTAAAGATGATCTGGCCATCCGTGAAATCGCGCTGGTTTACACTGTGTTCAACAGCGCGGCTGCAACATCCTCACTCCCTTTGGGACAGGGGCAGGGTGAGGGCGCACCGCCAAGATCCCCTCGCCCTCTGGAAGAGAGCCGGGGGGACGGCGCGTCGCAAATGTCCCCTCTCCCTTTGGGAGAGGGTCAGGGTGAGAGCGCGTCGCGCGAAACCCAGCCGGCCATTCCCCTTACCCAAAGGGAGAGGGAGGGCGAAACCGTCGTGACACTGTATGCCGGGCCGCAGCGGGTCGAGCCGCTGCCGGCCGGCCAGCTTCCCGGCGGTCCCGACTCGGGCGACCGCCGCGCAATCTCCTATCGCTGGAAACTGGAGGCTCTCAGGATTCCCGCGGGCAGTCAGGTGAGCTTCTATGCGGCCGCGACCGATTATCGCCCGCAAGCCGGGCGCAGCGAGCCGCGGCGGCTTTTCGTCATCACCCCGGAGGAGTTGCAACAGCGCATCGCCAGCCGGCAAGGCCAGGTGCTGGCCGAGTTGGAGCGGGTGTTGAAGATGCAGCGCGGCGGCCGCGCTCAGGTGCAGTCGCTGGCGATTCGGCTGGCTGAAACGGGGCGCGTGGAGCAGGTCGATGTCGATCATCTCCAGGCGGCCGAACTCAACCAGCGTGAAGTCGGCCGCAGTTTGACCAGCCGCAGCGAAGGCGTATCTGCGCTCATCCTTGCGCTGCTGGCCGACTTGGAAAACAACCAGGTCGACAGCCCCGACGTGACACGCCGCATGCAGACGATCCTCCAAGAGATGAATCGGCTGGACCGGCAGCACCTGCCGATCATTGGTCAGGAGTTGATGGCCGCGGTCAAGGCCGCTCAGGTCCGGGTGCAGGAGCAAGCCGGCGGACCGCCGCTTGCCGACGTTGCCGGCCCGCTGACTGCGGCCGGCAAAGGCCAAGACGAGGTGATTGCCTCGTTGGAACAGTTGCTCGGGCAACTGGCTCAATGGGACAACTATCGCCGCTTCTACCGTCAGCTCGCCCAGTTGCTGCGCGATCAGGAGGATATTGCCCGGGGCACGGCCGAACTGGGCCGCCACACCCTGACGAAAGACCTCAAAGACCTCACACCGCAAGAGACGGCCGAATTGAAGACGCGGGCCGCGCAGCAACTCGATCTCGGCCGGCGGCTCGACCGGATCCTGCCGGCGATGGAGCAGGCCGGCGTCGAGCTGCGGCAGACCGATCCGCTGGCCGCCGAGACCATCGCCGATGCACTGGCCGCAGCCCGGCGCCTGGGCATCAGCGGACAAATGCGCACCTGCGGCGGCAATCTCCAAGACAATCAGTTGGGCCAGGCCGCCCAGCGCCAAAAGACCATCAGCGAAAATCTCCAACAGGTGCTTGAGATCCTCGCCAACCGCCGCCAACAGGAGCTCGGTCGGCTGGTCAAGAACTTCCAGCAGTCCCAAAAGGATCTAGCCGAGATGGAACGGCAGCAGGCCGCGCTGAAGCGGCAGATGGAAACGAATGTCCAAGATGCGGACCAAGCCCGACGCCGGACGGAAGCAGAGCGCCTCGGCCGACAGCAAGCGCAACTCAAGGAGCAAACCGAGGGCATCGCCCGGCGACTGGAGCGGCTGCTGGCCGAGCAGGCCGGTCGTACTACGCAGCAAGCGGCCGGGCACATGGGCCAGGCCACCCAGTGTGCCACGGGGGGCGATCAGCAGGGGGCCGTCCGGCAGGCCGCGGCGGCCCAACAAAGCCTCCAAGACGCCCGACGCCAGCTCGCTGCCCAAGACCTCCAGTCGCAAAGCGAACTGGCGCTGGAGCAACTCGCCCGGCTGGAAGATGCCGTGAAGCATCTCCACCGGCAGCAGCAAACTGTGATCGCCGAAACCGAGCGGCTCGACGCGCTGCGCAACAGCCAAGGCCAGCTTCCCCGGGCGCAGGCCGCCGCGCTCGGTGAGTTGGCCGGGTTGGAACGTTCCTTGGAAAGCGAAACTATGCGGCTGGGCGACGATTTCCAGGCCCTGGGCACGTTCTTCATGGCGCTGTCGGGCGCAGGGCGCGTGATGGGCCGTTCGGCCGCGCTGTTGGAGCGGGACCAGACGGGCGCCGCCACGCAAGAGGCCGAAAAGACCGCGCTGGGACGGCTGGCGCTGCTGTTGGAGGCGCTCAAGCCCGAAACACCGCCATCGCAGCCCAACGATGCCGGCCACAGGGCAGGGGAGCAGCCGCAGCAGCCGTCCGGTGCACAGCACGCCTTGGCCGAGTGGAAACTGTTGCGATTGCTACAGCAGGAAATCAATCTTCGCACGCGGCAGTTGCAGCGAACCGTCGAGCGTAGCGGGCAGCTTAGCGACCAGCAGCGGCGGCAGTATGCTTCGCTGGCAGAAGAGCAAGGCCGCCTGGCCGACCTGCTCCTGCAATGGCTGCGGCGCGAACTGGGGCCAGCGGCGCTCAGCGAAGATGACAACCCCTTGCTGCCGATCGCCAGGCAGATGCGCCAGGCCGAAGGTCTGATCCGTCGTCACGACTCCGGGGCCGCCACGCAAGAGCTGCAAAGGAGCATCCTCAGCGAATTGCAGCAATTGCTCGAGCAAGCGGGAAAAGCGTGCGCGCAGTCGCAACCGGCCGGCACTTCGCAGCAACCTCCGCCGCGCCCCCCAAGCGGCGCGAAACCGTCGCCGCCGAAACCCGGCGGGCAGAAATCAAACCCGGGTGCAACTCCGGGCATTACGGGCGCCAAGCGCAACGGCAGCGGCCAGTCCGGGCAGCCCGACGCCGCCGAGGCCCGCCAGCTCATGGAAAAGGTGTGGGGCACGCTTCCGCAGCACGAGCGGCAGCAGGTGCGGCAAATGCCCGCCGAAGAATTCCTCCCCAAGTACCGGCCGCTCATCGAAGAATACTTCCGCCGCCTTTCGGAGGAGAAGGGCGGAGGAACGAAAAGCAGCGAAAACTGAGACTGTAGAAAGGTTATTAGAACAAGACCTCACGCAAAGTCGCCAAGGCGCAAAGAGAATGCGGAATTGAGCGTGCAAACATTCACCTGCGACAAATCCTTGGTGTTTGCCGGCGCAACCCCGTGTTTCGCCATTGGTTTACTTCGCGTCTTTGCGCCTTTGCGTGCATAATCCGAGCGTCACTCCGCATAGTGATGCTCAAATCTCGGAGCGGTTACACACGAGAAATCTATGAGCATGATGCGACGCAGCTCCATCCAACGTTGCCTGGTTCTCGTTCTGCTCGGCTGCTTGCCGGTGGCGGCGGAGGAGAATCCGGAGAAACTGGCCGCACAGATGATCACCCCCGCGGCCGATCGCGCCGTCGATCGCGGACTCACCTGGCTGAGCTCACGCCAGAACGACGACGGCTCCCTCGGTTCCGGGCCGCACCGCGGCAATGCGGCCATCGTGGCGCTGGCCGGCATGGCGTTTGTTTCGTCCGGCAGCACTCCCGGCCGCGGACCTTACGGCTTGCAGGTGGGCCGCTGCGTCGATTTCCTCCTGGCCAGCGTGCAGCCCAGCGGCCTGATTAACGACACCGACACGAGCGTACACGGCCCGATGTATCGGCACGGTTTCGGCACGCTGTTTCTGGCAGAGTGTTACGGCATGTCGCCGCGGCCCGAGCTGCGCGAGAAGCTGGCCAAGGCCGTCAAGCTCATCGTCAACACTCAGAATAAGGACGGCGGCTGGCGCTACGAGCCGGTCCGCGCCGATGCCGATATTTCGGTGACGGTTTGCGAGGTGATGGCCCTGCGGGCCGCCCGCAACGCCGGGCTCTACGTGCCCAACGAGAGCATCGACCGCTCGATCGACTACGTCAAGCGGAGCCAGAATCCCGACGGCGGCTTCATGTACATCATCCAAGGGGGCGAAAGCGGGTTTGCCCGCTCGGCCGCGGGCGTGGTCGCGCTCTACAGCGCCGGCGTTTATCAGGGGCCGGAAATCACCAAGGGCCTCGGCTACCTGATGCAATTCCTGCCCGGCCAGGGCGCGGCCCGCCCGCAAGATAGCTACTACGAATACGGCCACTACTACGCGGTGCAGGCCATGTGGCAGGCGGGCGGCAAGCACTTCGGCCGCTGGTACCCCGCGGTCCGCGAGGATTTGCTCTCCCGGCAACGCCCGGACGGCTCCTGGACCTGCGCCTACTATGGGGCCGAATACGCCACGGCCATGTGCTGCATCATCCTGCAAGTGCCCAACAACTATCTGCCGATCTTCCAGCGCTAGTGGGGGACTGTCCCGATTTTCGTCCGCGCGAAAATGGGACTGTCCCCCTTGTGAAGTGTTGCCATGAAGAGAACGACCACTGCCGCCGCCATCATCGCCAAATGGACTTGCGTGATTCCAGGAGTATTGGGATCGTGTGCCACTGCTTGCAGAGGCTCCAAGAACGGTTCTAAGCCAAGCAAGGCACTGCTTGCCGGAAACCGTCTACGGCGGGACAACCTGCAAGCAGTGCTGCCCGCCAACCCGCTCAACCCGTTGTCCGCGGCCGGGCACCACACTCCGCGTGGTCGTGGCACACTTCGGTTTTCCTCTCAGAATCATGCAGCGCTACTTTGCCTGCTTCTGGCGCTCACCTCCGCGGCTCGTTCCGCCGCCGAAACCCCGCTGGCCGTGCCAGCCGACGACAAACCCTTTCGCGCCGAGCTAGTGGCCGCCGATGCCAACTGGCAATTGACGTTTCGCTCGGGCGGCCAACCTCGTGTGCTGCCCGCGGGCAAACTCGTGCAGTGGGGCGTCTGCCGCGAGCCGGTGCGGGAGCCGATGGTGGTTTTGGCCGACGGCGGGTTGCTGGTGGCCGATGTCACGGCCGGCGACAAAGAGACCCTCACGGCCGACTCGGAATTGTTCTCGCTGCTTAAGCTCCCGTTGGAGTTGCTGGCCGGCGTGGTGTTTCATCCGCCCGCCGGGCGCCATGAGCGTGACCTGTTCGTGGACCGCATCGCACAGGCCGGCGGCCAGCGGGATCGGCTGGTGCTCCTCAACGGCGACGAGCTGATCGGCCTGGTCGAGTCGATCGGCGTGGACGCCATGCAGTTCCGTGCGGAAGTCGGCCCATTGAAGATCGAAACCCAGCGGATCGCCGCGGTGATCTTCAATCCGGACTTAAGACAAAAGCCGAAGCAGCAAGGCCTCCAGGCGTGGGCGGGCTTTCCCGACGGCAGCCGGCTGTTGGCCGCCGAACTGCTCATGAGCGAATCGACGCTGCAGGTGACCGCCGTCGGGCAGACCTGGAAGGCCAAGCCGCAAGAGTTGGTCTTTCTGCAACCGCTCGGCGGCCGGGTCACCTATCTCTCCGATCTGAAGCCCGAGGGCTACCGCCAGGTGCCGTTTCTCGATCTGTCGTGGCCCTACCACACCGACCGCAATGTGACCGGCGGGCTCATGCGCTGCGGCGGCCGGCTGTACCTGAAGGGCCTGGGCGTACACAGCGCCGCCCGGCTGACGTATCTGTTGGATCAGCCCTACCGCCGCTTCGAGGCCGAGTTGGGAATCGATGATTCGGCCGGCGGCGGCAGCGTGCGGTTCCGCGTGCTGTTGGACGGTCGCGAGAAATTCGCCAGCGAAACCATCCGCGGCGGCCAATCGCCCGTGCCTATTTCGGTCGATGTTTCCGGCGGAAAGCGGCTCGACCTGCTGGTCGACTACGCCGATCAGGCCGACGTGCTGGACCACGCCGATTGGCTGAATGCGAGATTGGTGAGGTAGGAAGGGATTGGGGATTGGGGATTAGGGATTGGGGATTAGGGATTGGGGATTGGAAAAACGCCCGGCGACTGCGTCGGCGGGGGCAGGTCAACCAAAGGCTACTGTGCGTCAGGTAAAGAATGCAGCCCGTTTAGCGGCCGACGGTACGTCGGCCTGCGCCGCGAGCGAGCGGCCGTTCCGGCCGCTGCTAAACCGATGTTGCACTGCTTTTCTGAGGATCAATAAATGGGGAGTGATGAATGCAGAAGCAGAAGCGGCTTGCCACTTCGCCCCTCTCTGCCGGAGAAGTACGGGTTCCTCTTCTCTGATGCCGAACACATCAAGGGCCTTGAACAGAGAAGAGGAACCCGTACTTGTCCGAGTGATCGTCAGATAGTTCCTTCAGAGAAACGCCGACGAACATGCAATTCACGCTGCAAACCTTGATGATCTCGTTCGTGGTCGTTTGGTGCTCGCTGGCCTTGTGCGGGCCATGGGGAATCGTGCTGGCGGCGGTTCTCTTGGGCATCGCGGCCTACATCCGCTCGTCAAAGTCGGTGTTGCGGGCCGCCATGATCGTTTGCGTGATTCTCTTCGTCTTGGCAGGTATTGGCTTACTTATGCCCATCCAGGCAGGCCGTGTACCCGATCACCGCGCTGCGTGCCGGAACAACCTCAGGCAACTCGTTCTTGCCCTGCAACAATATCATGCGGTTAACGGTTGTTTCCCTCCCGCACACATTCCTGATGGTTATGGCCAGCCGATGCACAGTTGGCGGGTCTTGATTTTGCCCTATCTCGAACGCCCCGACATGTACAAAGCGTACAACTTCAACGAACCTTGGAACGGCCCGAAGAATGAGCGGCTTAGCGCGCATATAAGCGCGCGTATGCCAACTTACGTTTGCCCACGCAATCCCAAGGCGTCGGCGCAGGGTTCCACGCTCACCAATTACGTTGCGGTCGTGGGTCCGGAAACGATTTGGCCCGGCGCGACGTCGGTCAAGATCACTGACATTCGCAAGGGCATGAGCAACACGGTCGCGCTGATCGAGGTGGCCGATTCCGGCATTCACTGGATGGAACCGCGGGACCTGACGGTTGAGGAGGCCTGTCGCGCGATCCACGTTGGCCAACACACAAACGATGGCACGTTCTGGTACTATGGCTGGCCGAGCGGCACCAACGTGGTTTTTGCCGACGGCAGCGTGCGATTCATTCCGCTTGGCATCCCGCCGGAGATGCTTCGAGAGCTATTCAACAAGGACGGCCAAAGCACGGTGGATTTGGATGATCTTAACCGGTTTGCGCAATATGGTGAACCCAGCCGACTCCGCTGGTCGAGAATCGTTGCGCTGGCAGTACTGGTCGTTTCGTATGCAGTGCTCCTGCTCCGCCCGCGGCGCGGAAAAGTCCAAGAGCAGGACGACAGGGCAGGGCAGGGGAGTGGAGAAGGACAGGACCAACGCGACGATACGGACTTTCGATCCGGCATGGGCAGGGAGTAATCGTAGTGCCGAAGATTCAGCCGCGAAGCGGCGGCAGAGAATAGCCAGGGGCGTAAGCCCCTGGAATGAAAGCCAAGAGACTGTGTGGAGCTCCGAAGGAGCGACAGAAAGGTGGAGGCACACCATGCCGCAATCCTTCGTTTCCCTGAATTGCCATGTCATATTCAGCAGACCGGCTATGGCGCATTTTCCGTGAGTTGTTTAAACGTAGACCAGTTGAAGCATTACATTGCTGAGCAACAGGAACATCATCGAGTTCGAACGTTTCAAGAGGAGTTTGTGGCGTTCCTCAGACGTCACAACATCGAATATGACGAACGATATCTGTGGGAGTGAGGTGTGCGGCATGTGTTTCTCTCGCCCCTTCGGGGCTCCTAACGTGCGCTGTGGAGCCGGATACCAGGGGCTCACGCCCCTGGCTATTGTCTAACGTCCCTTCGGGACTTCCCTTCTCCGCGTTCCGCCTTCTTCCGCCGTCCGCCGTCCGTCCTCCGCCCTCTTCCTTCACGCTCCGAACTTGGCCAGGCGGCCGGCGTGGGCTAGGGCCAGCGGCATGAGATAGATGGCCTGGAAGTGGCCCAGGCCGCCGTGCAGGCACTGCCGCTCGCCGAACGCCTCGCAGCCGTCGGGCCGGCAGGTGTCGGCCACCAGCAGCGTGGGCACCGGGTGCCAACTGTGGCTGGCCAGCCGGGCGGGCGTGCTGTGGTCGCCGGTGACGATCAGCACCGTCGGCTCCAGCGCCACCACGCGGGGAACGATCGCGTCGAACTGCTCGATCATCTTCACCTTCTCGGCGAAGTTGCCGTCCTCGCCGCGGCTGTCGGTATATTTGAAGTGGATGAAGAAGAAGTCGTAATCGTTCCACGCCTGCTCGAGCACGTCGATCTCCTCGGCCAGGGTGCTGGGCTGGCCAACGACCTTCATGCCCACCAGTTGGGCCAGCCCCTTGTACATCGGGTAGACGGCGATCGCCGCCGCCCTGAGGCCGTAAACCTCCTCGTAGCTGGGCAACTGCGGGCTGGCCGAGAAGCCGCGCATCGTCAGCCCGTTGGCCTTGGGCTGGCCCGCCAGGAGTTGCTGGGCCTGGGCGATGAACTGCCGGGCGATCTCGGCGGTCCCGCGGCTGGTGGCATCGTGGGGCACGGGCTCCAGCGGCGGCACGCCGGTGCGTTGCGGGTCGGTATCGGACAGGTTGCCTCCCAGCCCCTCGCCGCGAAAGATCACCACAAAGCGGTGCTCCTTCACGGGCTCGACAAAGATCTCGACCTGCGGGATCTTGATCTGGCGGAGCTTCACGGCCAGCGGGGCACTTTCTTCGCTGGGGATACGGCCGGCGCGGCGGTCGGTGATGTTGCCGGCGGCATCCAAGGTACAGAAGTTGCAGCGGACGGCCACGTCCTTCGGCCCCAGCGCGAAGCCTACGCCCGTGGCCTCCAGGGCGCCGCGGCCGATGAGGCATTTCACCGGGTCGTAGCCGAACAGGCCGAGGTGTCCCGGCCCGCTCCCGGGGGATATGCCCAGGGCGATGGGGATCATACTCCCCGAGACGCCGCGGCGGGCCAGCGCGTCGAGATTGGGGGTCTTGGCGGCCTCCAACTCGGTCGGCCCGCCCGGCTCGACCGGCAGGCCGCCCAGGCCGTCGGCCACGAGCATTACGATCTTCGAGTTGTTGGGGGTCTTCAGTTGGCGAACCAGTTCCTGGATCTCCATCGGCGGGTTCCTTAGATTTCTCACGGTTGAAGTG
>Ga0315289_10009119_pt1 | contig 14302 bp, 11 predicted proteins | sample YL17G11_40_MG_FD_203452 | JGI IMG/M metagenome (GOLD analysis project Ga0315289, IMG submission 203452) | Sediment microbial communities from Yellowstone Lake, YNP, Wyoming, USA - YL17G11_40 | ecosystem: Environmental > Aquatic > Freshwater > Lake > Sediment | place: USA: Wyoming | collected...
ACGACCGTGACACCCGGATCGACACTCCTGTGGGTAGGCTCGACCGCCGCGCCGGACAACGTCCGCCAGGCGACGGCCGGGCGCTGGGATTTGAAGTTCCACGAACCCAATCGGCCGTTGGAGCCTCAGCTCGACCAGGCGTCGCTGGCGATCTTCCGGCTCGACGGGACCGCCGACGATCCCCGTCTGCTGGGCCGCCTGCTGGAGGCGCTGGACCGCACCGCCGCCGTGGGGATGTTCCTCCTGCCGCCCGGCGCCCGCGCGGCCTGGAGGCTTCTGGAACGGCGGCGAGGACAGTTCATCTGCGTGCGCGATGATGCCTCGGCCCAGGAGCTGGCCGCGGCGCTTCAGGCGGCTGGCAGCCTCCAGACGGCCCTAAGCGACCTCCACCGCGAACTGGCGCAGGCCCGCCTGCGGCACGTCGTGGCCAGGCCCACGCTGGCCGAGGTGGATGAGCAGATGCGACTGGCCTCGCGCCTTCAACGCGACTTCCTGCCGCGCCGCCTGCCGGAGATCGGTCCGGTGCGCTTCGCGGCGCTGTTCCGTCCGGCCGACTGGGTCAGCGGCGACATCTACGACATCACCCGCCTGGACGAGACGCACGTGGGCTTCTACCTGGCCGACGCCGTCGGCCACGGCCTGCCCGCGGCCCTGCTGACCATGTTCATCAAGAAGGCCCTTCAGACCAAGCGGATCGCGGGCAACCAGTACGAGATCCTCCGGCCGGATGAATCGCTGGCGCTGCTCAACCAGGACATCTGCGAGCAGAACCTTTCGAGCTGCCAGTTCTGCACGGCTGTGTACGGCCTGCTGGACTGCTCCACCATGACGCTCAGCTACGCCCGCGCCGGCCATCCCGAGCCGATCCTGCTGCACGCCGACGGGACCAGCCGGCGCCTGGGCGGGACCGGCGGGCTGCTGGGCATCCTGCCGGAGGAGACCTACGAGCTGGGGCGCGTGACCCTCCGGCCGGGGGATCGCCTGGTGGTCTACAGCGACGGGGCGATGGAGGCCCTGTCCCGCTGGCCCGACGGAGTTGTCAAGGACCTGCCGGGCGTGCTGGCGCACTGGGTGGGTCTGCCGCGGGACCGCACGCTGCTGGAGCTGGCCGAACGGATCGACCAATCGCCCGTGGACGTCTGCGGCCAGGACGACGCGACGGTGATCCTGGTCGACGTGGAGGCGTAGGGCCACGACCTCCGGGTTATGAGCACGCTGTGAGTGCAGTGAGTATGCTGTGACTGGCCAGTGTGAGTGTTACTGCATCCGGGTTCGCCGGCCGCGGAGACGCCTGTCCGGCAGAAGTATTTGCCCCTGCATTCCTTGAAAAACAGCAGGGGTTTCATGTCTCTGCCGGGGGAATACCGGTGGATTCGGAAACGGAAAAGGGTTGCAGGACCGGAAATAAGCGAGAATCATAAAGTGCAGGCTGGTCGAAGGATGTTGGGCAAGGTTGTCTGGGAAAAATGCGCAATGGCCACGAGTTGGGCGCATGCCCAAGGAGATCACCATGGGCGAAGAGAACAACCCGGGACGACCACGTCTCACCAAGGACGGCACTCCCCCGATGTCTGTCTTAGATCGAGGACCTGAGGCATGGAGTGGGCTCGCGTGGGGGATTGGCGGGCTGTGCATATTCGGAATGGGCCTGATGTTCTGGCGGTCACTTCTTCGTTGGACAGATGTCTGGGTTTCCCTCATCGGAGTCTTTGGCTGTGCAGGGATTCTGTTCACGGCAATAACCGGCATCCGTCACAGTAAACGACGCCAGGAGGACAATCGCAGGATGGCGGTCATCATGGGCGGAGGGCTAATCTCGATGGGCTGTCTGGTTCTGGTGGCAATTTCACACGGTGTTGTGCATCGATGGGAGACACGCATCGAGACGACAGGGCAGATCATGAGGCTGGAACTTGGGAGTTTGTGCCACGATACGATGATCTACTGTCTGAAGCATGATGGTCGTTTTCCGCCGCCGAATGTTTGGAACAAGGAGATCGAGCAGGTTCGAGGCGCACCTGTAGATGGGATCATCGTCGATCCTTTGGAGTCCAGGGTGGGCCGAGTATTTTCCATGAATTCTCTGCTTGCCGGGAAGAAGATGGGCGACATACGTTTCCCCTCGAAGACGGTTCTTTTCTTCGAATGCGCGGAAGGACGTCCGCTTTCTGGTGGTCCAAATGATCTACCAAGCAGACCGCGGTATTGTTTCGCCGGTTCCTGGGGATACGCGGTCGGCTTCTGCGATGGAACAGTGAAGAGGGTCACACCGGCCGCAGTCGTGTCCCTCATCTGGGACCCGAAATAGGCAAAAGCGACAGAACCTCCCCTCATCCCGCGTCCCGGTAGTAGCTCTTCAGCAGCCCTCCCAGCCGCTCCTGGCACAAGACCGGGCCGGCGCGGCGGCGCGCTTCCGCGCGCGGGAGCATGGGCGCCTCCTGGAGACCTACGGCCAGGCCAGCGCGGCCCATCCGCTGGACCGCTACGTCTGGGGCGTGCAGTACATCGATGCCCCAATCATTCGGTATCGGGATGGCAACGTAAATGTAACTGTCCCAAAGTCTGTGGTGTGCCCTCAGAAGCCCCATCTGTGGGGGGTAAGAGGCAGCGAAAAACTCAAGGGTTTGGGCCTTGACAATAGTTCCACAATCGTTGGGACAGTTACACGTAAATGGCGAGCTTGACGACGCGGGCGACTCGTCGCTATATTATCTGCACGATGCGAACTTTAACGTGACGGGCCTGGTGGACCGGGCGGAGACGGCCGTGGTGGAGCGGTACATGTACGAGCCGTACGGGCGGGTGACGGTGCTCAACGGGGCCGACGATGCCGACGAGAGCGTCAATGATTGGTCCGTCGACAGCGACCCCGACACGAGCGACTGGTCCAACGAGCTGCTCTACTGCGGCTACCGCCGCGATGCCGAATCCGCCCTCTACCACGTCCGCAACCGCTACTACCACCCGACGCTGGGAAGGTGGCTGAGCCGGGATACGATTGGGTACATGGGCGGGATACACCTGGTTGCGTACTTGCTGAACAGCCCCCTTAAGGCCACGGATCCGGAGGGGTTGCTCTATGGAGGGGATCAGCCGCAGCCGGGTCGGGGTCGGCCCAGATACGAACCCAATGGTCCGACCCCGCTGACCCCACCGTTGCCGCCGCCACGCTGGGCTAACATTCAGCTACAGGTTCACAGCGGAGACTCCTGCTGCAAGGAAGACTCTGACGCGGCCATTAAGGCGGCCAATCAGAGAATGAACACAGGCAAATGCAAACAATGGTTTCTAGATCATGATGCTAGCGGGTCGGACACGTATCACATAAACTTCCATTCGTCACCTTTCAAAGTGATGTGTTACATAACTCCAATGTGGACATGGGCGCTAAGTCACGACATAGGTGTGTGTAAATCGGCTTGTGACTATGGCGTCGATGGGATGGCATCACTGTTCATTCATGAGGTGGCTCATCATTATTGCCCTGTTTTGGGTGGCGAAGAGTGCGCAGTGTCCGCTCAGGAGGCCTGTAGGGATTAGAGTAGACGGCTAAGAGACCATCGATGAAACGCATATTACTAATAGGCTTGGCTACTGCCGGTGCCGTACTTGTCGTGTTTTTCCTCACTTCACATCGTATTGATCAAAGACACATAGAGACCACGGCGATCATCCTGTGTAAGGCTGGGCAGCAAGCGGTATACGAGGCATTAAGCCAGTATAGAAGACGGAACGGTCAATTACCCAGCGATCTCTCTCTACTTGCTGAGGAGGGATACGTGGATGATAAGGTTCTACACTGCCCTATGCTGCTTCGGGGGGCGTCGGCGGAGCAGTATTGCTATTACCCTGACAGTTTTGGGGATTCGAGGTCGATTCTCCTCTCCGATGGCATAGGGAGCCATACTGGGGAAAAACTATTTCGGAATATCAGCGTCGTTGTGGTAACGATGGGTGATGGAACGGTTTGGTGTATGTCGAGCCCTGAGGACGTTATATTGCACCAGTAGCACGATGCGAACTTTAACGTGACCGGCCTGGTGGACCGGGCGGAGACGGCCGTGGCGGAGCGGTACATGTACGAGCCGTACGGGCGGGCGACGGTGCTCAACGGGGCCGACGACGCCGACGAGGGCGTCAGCGACTGGTCGGCCGACGGCCGCTGCGGATCGTCCTGGACTCGCGCCTGCGGACCCCGTTGGGCAGCCGGCTGGTCCGCACCGCGCGGGAGTTCCCAGCGCTGATAGCCACGACGGCCGCGGCGCTGGAGGATCAGTCCCCCAAGGCGCGCGAGCTGCGGGACGCTGGCGTGGAACTATTGGCGCTGCCGCACGGCCCAGCCGGTCTGGACCTGGGGGCCCTGCTGGATGAGCTGGGGCGGCGCGAGCACACCTACCTGATGGTCGAGGGCGGGCCGGCCGTTCTGGGGGCGTTTATCCATGGAGGGCTGGCCGATGAGTTGCTGGCGTTTGTCTGCCCGGCCCGCCTGCCGGACGACCCCACGGACGCGGCGCTGCCGCGGTTCGACATCGCGCAGGCGGCCCAGCGGCTTCGGCTTGGCTCGCCGCAGCGGCAGGCGTTCGGCCCTGATGTACTGTGGCGCTACGTGCTGACTGAGCCGGAATCCCCGCCGGCGCCCTGAGGCGGCTGATCGGCCAGGTGTTGCCGGCGGAGTTGCCCGCAGGCCGCGGCAATGTCCGATCCGCGCGACCGGCGGACGTGAACGTTGACCCCGCGGTCCCGTAATCGCCGCGCGAACGCCTCGACCGCCTGCGAGGGAGGCGCCTCATAGGGCAGGCCCGGCGCCGGGTTGTAGCGGATCAGGTTCACGCTGCATCGCAGGCGGCGAGCCAAGCGGGAAAGCCCCTCGGCGCACAAGCCGCTGTCGTTGACCCCCGCCAGCAGCAGGTACTCCAGGGTGACTTCCCGCGAGCGGCTCTCGAAGAACTCCTGCGCGGCGGCCAGGATCTCGTCGATGGACGCCCTCGCGCGGGGCATGAGCCGCCGCCGCAGCGCATCGTTGGGCGCGTGCAGCGAGAGGGCCAGCGTGATCGGCAGCTTCAAGCGGGCCAGGCGCCGGATCTGGGCGGGCAGGCCGATGGTCGAAACCACTACGTTCCGCGCTGAGATGCCGAATCGTTGCGGGTCCACCAGCGCGCCCACGGCCTCCACGGTGGCGCGGTAGTTGGCCAGCGGCTCGCCGGCGCCCATGAAGACCACGTTGCCGATCCTCCTGGGGGCGACCTGCTGGAGGTGCAGAAGCTGCTGGAGGATCTCGCTGCCGGTAAGGTTCCTGCCGGGCCCGCCGGCCCCCGAGGCGCAGAACGTGCACGCCAGGCTACAGCCGGTCTGGGTGGACAGGCACGCGGTGGCCCGCCGAGCCTCGGGGATCATCACGCATTCGACCGCCTGGCCGTCGGCGTAGCCCACCAGCAGCTTGACCGTGCCGTCGGCGCTGTCGGCCCGCGCCAGCACGCGCGAGGTCAGGACCGCCAGATCGTCCCGCAGCGCCGCCGGCAGGTTGCTCATGCGGGCCGCGTCACCGACGCCCTTGCGGTAGACCCAGTCGGCCACCTGTCGGGCGCGGAAGGCCGGCTGGCCCAGCGCCTCCATCGCGGCGGCAAGCTGCTCGACCGTCATGTCCAGCACGGCCAGCGTCATCGCAGGGCCTTGCCTTTGGAGCGGGCCAGCTCCGCCAGGTCGCCGCCGGCCAGGAACGCCTCCAGCTCGCCCACGTCGGCGAAGACGCGGTCGCTGTAGGCCCGCACCACCCAGTTGGACGACAGGGGCGTGACGGCGAGGATCATGGCTCCGCTTCGGTAGGCCTCGTACATCTCGACGGCGGTGCCCATCGACGCGGCGGGCAGGTAGGCAATCAGCAGGTCGCAGCGCCGGGCCCGCTCCAGCCCTTCGGCCAGCGTGCGGCGGATGTCGGGCAGATCGTAGGAAACGCTGTTGGGATGCCGGCTGAAGTGGCAATAGACGCTGGCCCCGGGGACGTGGCGGGCCAGCAGCTCCTTGATCGCCTCGCGCCAATCCTGCGGGTGGATGGCTAGCTCCACCATCGAACCCTGCATGATGCCCGCCAGGAAGATCTCCATGCCGCTCCCGTCGCCTGAGGTCCGTCGGGCCATCCTAGCCGAATCGCCCGGCGGGGGCAAACGCAGGCGGCGCTCACAGCTTGACAGCGGCGCCCTTGGCGTCGGACGCCATGCAGGCGTCCAGAATGCGTTGCACGGCGGCTCCGCGGGCGAAGTCAGGCTGGTCGCCGCGCCCCCGGCGGATGCTTCGGATGAATCGCTGGTAGATCGTGGGCGTCGGGGGGCAGGCGATCGTCTTCCAGGCGTGGCGGTTCACGTCGCGTCCGCGGCAGATATCCAACTGGGTGTACGACTTGTCCAGGTCGATGCGGATGGCGCCGGCATCGCCGAAGATGCGCAGTTGCAGCGAGTTGGCGTACCCGGTTGCCCATCGGGTGGTGTGGACGGCGCCCAGGGCCCCGTTGGCCATCTCCAGGGTGATGACGGCTGAGTCGTTGGCGTCCAGCGGGTACTTGCCGATGCGATTGCCCTTGGCCTTGGGGAAGTTCTTCAACCGGCAGTGCACCGAGGCGACCTCGCCGATGGGATAGGTGGCCAAGTCGAGGATGTGCACCCCGATGTCGCCCAGCGTGCCCTTGCACCCGTTGCGGCTGGACAATCGCCACAGGAAGCCCTCGCTGGTGCGCCAGTCGCCCCAGGTGTTGCTGACCAGCCAACTCTGGAGATACGACGCGTCAAAGTGCATTACTCGCCCGATCGCCCCGTCGCGCAGCAGCCTGGCGGCCTTGTGGATGGCCGAGGCATTGCGGTAGGAAAGGTTGACCATGTTGACCACGCCCTTTTTCCTGGCGGCTTCAGCCATCCTGTGGGCGTCGGCGTAGTGGGTGGCAAGAGGCTTCTCGCACAGGACATGCTTGCCGGCGGCAATGCACGCCAGGCTCAGCGGCGCATGAGCCGGGTCGGACGCGACGATCGACACCGCGTCGCACGGGACCGACCCCAACATGTCGTTGACGCCCGTGAAGGCCCAGCGGGCGGGGATGCCCCAGCGCCGGGCGAAGTCTCTGGCTCGGTCGGGCTGAATGTCGACGGCCGCCACCAGCTTGCAGCCGCGAATGTCCCTGAAGCTCTTGGCATGTGCGTGGGCCATGCCCCCCGTTCCGACGATGGCGATTCGTATCACGTTGTGTCCTTTCATGGGTGCGTGTGCCCGTTTTCCTCGGCGGGCAGCGCATGCGGATGACAGCCTAGAGGTTGATTCCTTCCGCGGCCGCCACGCTACGAATATGCGCAGCCGCCCGATCGTACTGTTCCTGGGATTCCAGGTGCTCCATCATGTAGGGCACCACCCGCGGCAGCTTGCCCAGTTCGCGAAGGCAGGCGGCAATATCGAGCATTCCCATGCCCGGAATCACCTCCTCCATGAGGACGCTGATGGACGGCATCCTCATCCGGATGTCCTTGGCATGGGCTGACACGATCCGGTCCCCGAAGAGCCTGATGCACTCCCGCAGGATGTCCCCGCTGGTCCAGTAGGCCCGCGGACAGCTAATGAGGTTGGCCAGGTCCAGGTGGACGCCGAATTGCTTGCGGTCCACCGCCTGGACCAGCCGGGCGATGCCCTGGGGAGAATCCACCACGTTGAAGGGGAAGATCTCGTAGGCGAAGAACGCTCGGCGAGGCCTGACTTCGTCGATGAAACCGCGGGCCATCCGGACGGCCTCGTCGAAGGCCTCCTGGGAAAAGTTCCTTGGGCTGTGGCTGCCGCTGTTGCCCCGGCAGTAGGAGCCACACAGATTCACCGCGCAGCGGGCGTTCAATTCTTCCGCCAGGGCCAGCGCCTCGGCCATCGATCGGCGATTTGCCCGGCGAGTCCGCTCGTCCAAGTCGAGCATGTTCTCCCAGAATCCAACCTCGGCGATCATGATGTCGTGGGCTTCGAAGGCCCGGCGAACGGCCCGGATGCGGTCGGTGTCCTGGAGCTTCAGCGGGGGAGCGTAGGCTGCCGTATATCCCTTGGCCTTGTGTGCCAGCGCCAACGCGATCGGGTCAGAAGCATTCGTGAATACGGGGCCGCCAAAACGTAACACGTCAGTCTCCTTGGCTGGCAAGGGGAGGATAATCGTACGGAGGATCTTGTTGGATTCCTTTCACAGGTTCACAAAGGAAGCTTTCATCGCAAAGCCTCACCTGCACATATCACGTGTATGTTCCGCATCAACTTTCAGTAAGGGGTTCTGCGCCGGCCGGAACCGGCAGCGGTGAAGGCAAGGCCGCCGAGGACGCCAAGTCCTCGGGCGGCGGGCCGACCCGCAAGGCGGCGGCAGGCAAGGGCGGCGGAACGGTCCTGCCGGCCTGTCACTCGATGTTCCGATAGGCCTCGGTCGCCCACTTTAGGGACTTCCGGAAGATGTCAGGGACCAGGTCGGCGTTCAGGCGCAGCGACGCCGCCTGGGCGGCAAAAGCGTCCCAATCCGCCCGCTCGTACGCCGTCAGTAGGTCCAGCACCTGCCGCATCGGCGACGGCTGGCCCACCAGGGCCGACTTGATCTCCTGGCTCAGCGGCAGGCGATCCACCAGCTCCGGCATCGGCGTATCCAGCAGCACGTCAACGAGCGAAAACATCCCCGCAAGAAACAGCTCCTGCGCCTGCCGCGGCATCCCGACATGTTGGGCCAGCGCCTCGGCCATCCGCGCCCGCGTCAGGGCCCGCACCAGCAGCTCGCCGGGCTTGTCGCAGCCCATGTCCCGCAGGCAGACCAGGTAGTACCACTTGCGGATTTCCCTGCTCCCCAGCCATGTCAGCGCGTGCCGGACCGACGTGATCTGGTGCCGCAGGCCGAACCATGCCGACGAGATGAATCGCAGCAGCTTGTATGACAGCGGAACATCCTGCTTGACGATCCGCTCCAACTCATCGATCGATATCTCCGGCCGATTGAGCTGCTCCATCATCCGCAGGTGCGCCAGCTTGGTTGACATCAGCGCCTTGCCTTGGCGGATGCTAGGCTTGCTGAAGAAGTAACCCTGGAAGTAGGTAAACCCCGCCTGGGCCGCCTCGGCGAACTCCTCCTGCGTCTCCACCTTCTCAGCCAGCGGGACGATCCGGCGGGAGGCCAGGTCTTCCACGATGCGACGGCGATCCTCCGGCATCGTGCCGGCAAAGTCCACCTTGACGATGTCGGCCACGTCCAGCAGCGGGTTGCCGCTGTGGGCCAGCACGAAGTCGTCCAGGGCCAACCGGAAGCCTGAGTCCTTGAGCTTGCGGCAGGCCTGGAGAACCTCCTCGTCGGCGGCAACGTCCTCGAGGATCTCGATGGTCACCAGGTCCGGGGACAGCAGACTGGCGACGTCGTCCAGCAGGAGGTTGCGGGTGAAGTTGATGAAGGCCGGCCGACCTCCGGTGAGTTCGTCGAGCCCGATCTCGACGAACATGCTGCTGATCACGCCCAGGGTGGAGGCGTCGGGGTTGGTGGACCGGTAGTAGTTTTCCAGGCCCGAACGGAACAGCAGCTCGTAGGCGTGGACACCCTTGTTGATGTCAAAGATCGGCTGACGCGCAACGAAAACACGTTTGACCAACGCTGCTTCCATACGACCCGCCCTTCACAAACGGTGTCGCAGGTGGCGGCCGCGGCCCCGATGCCTCGGACCCCGAGTCCATCCCGCTTTGTACACATCGGCAGCTCTTGCCGGGAGCACCAGCAATAATTCCGATACAGCCTGTAACATTTATGTATGTAGGTGATTGTGTTGAGGCGGCGCTTCCCCCATGATGCCGGCAAATGCTCACGCATCCAACCGCCGCGGCAACGCTGCCAGCCGGGTCAGTGTTAATCAGTGGCAGGATGGGCTTTTGCCGAGTTATCAAAGTATTGCGAGTGAGTGGACATTCTTTGGAATCTGACACAACTCCGTGGATATTCTCATGCTGTCTTTGCTGTTAGTCTTTATATGAGAAGTACTTGTGAACGTCGATCTCAAGGGGCGGCAGCTAACGGGCCGTCTGAAGGCGGATAATACGGGGCTCCGACCTCCGCCTGGGGAAGCGGCGGAGTTTGTAGCAAGTCGAGAGGCATGAGCGGTCTCGCTCAATCGATCCTGCCTCTAGCCCGCCCGGGCGAGTTTCCCGCGTCCAGAGTATGTGTTCATCGTGTCTTCCGGCAGGTCGACGCGCAGGCGTTCACGCGTGCGAGGAATGACCCAGCCGGGTGCTTGAATACTGAACGGAGGCCAGGGTTGAGGCGCCTTGCGATAATGGCCGCAGGCATTATGGCTATTGCCGCGCTCGGTGGGCAGGCCGGCGCCGGCAACGACATCGCATCTATGACGGCGCCGAAGCCTGGGTGTCTGGCCTTGCTGGGTATAGGAGGGCCGGCGCTGATGGGGAGGAGGAGGAAGTAGTTGGCGTCTGCACGTGATGCGAGCTCCGCTCGGGGAAGCGGCGGAGCTTGCGGCAAGTCGATGGATGTTGGACTGACGCTCAGTCGTACTTGCCCCCAGGCCGCACGGCCGAGTTTCCATGTGTCGGCGTATCTGTTAAACGGATGGGCAGGACCTAGCACAAAGGGTGCGGCATCCAAGCGAGAGGAACGCCCCGGACGTCCGCGGCCAGGCACGAGCTTCCGATGGCAGAGGTCAGAGTGTCGCCAAGAGGCTGTGCCGGCCCCGCGGGCGCGCCGGGCGTAAGAAGATGCCGCATTTTAGGACCCTATGCTGACTCGACCTGTTCCAAAAGGAGGTGCAGTATGACTCGCAGGACTTTGGCTGGTGTGTCGTTCGTGATCGTGTTGGTCGGATTGGCTTGGCCGGCGATGGGGCAGTTCCGGAGCATCTACCATGACCCCTGGCTGAACTGGGACTTCTGGAACTTCTCCGGAGCATGGGCCAACGACCTGGACATCGTCGTGGAGAACGCCAATTACAATCCGGGCCTCAACTGGTGGGCGATGCCGTTCAACGCGCTTCAGGTCATCAACAACACGGACGTGGACGGTGACGGAGATGGAGACACGATACTGAGGTACTCCGGCGCCGTCATCAACCCCCCCGTCAACCCCCAGAATCCGCAGCCGGGCGAAGTGGCCCATGGCGGCGTCTACACCAAGGGCAGCGACGGGATCGTGACCGCCTACTGGACCCGCAACGGGGTCAAACAAGGCAACGCCCTGGCGATCAGTTGGGAGCGGACGGAGATCAGGACATCCAACTCGGGCGAGATTCACATGCAACTGATCGTCGCGCCGGGCTTCTACGCGGAGCAACCCGAGGGGGAGAAGGCCGGTTGGACCGAGATTCGGACCTTCAGGAACCTCCCGGCTACCTTGCTGGGCTTGGAGGATCTCAACCGCGACCTCAACCTCGGCTCGTTGGCAGCCTACGAGGTCATGCCCTACCGCGGCCAGTCTGGAATTCCGGGCAACAGCGGCGTGCCGATCCTCCCGGGGGACCATATCCTCCGCGGGGCGCCGGATTCGTTCTTTGACGTTTACCTTGACACGGTTGAAGAGGAGTACCTGAACCCCAACTACGAATCCTTGCTGGTGGCGACGGTGCTCAATCAGGGTGCGCCGGTCGGGATGTTCTGGAACCTTAACCCGCAGTCGCCGGAACCGGCCACGATGGCGCTATTGGCCCTGGGTGGGCTGGCCTTAATCCGCCGGCGCCGCCGATAGATTTGCCCATCCGGACGAACAGGAAGCGGACGGTTCGCTCCCGCGGCCGTCCGCTTCTGTTGCGCTGATGTCGTTGGGTGACGGCTCAGTCGGCCGCCGTGGCAGGCGCAACCCCCCCGGGAGCTTTGTGCCTTGCGCTCCTTGGCCGGTGAATGGGCAGTGCATCCGCGGACATTCCGCCCAGGTGGCGCCAAGGCAAACGCGATCGGCGGGCAAGCCCCTACGTGTTGCCCGCTCCGGTTGGCCTGACAGCCCGTCGGGAAAGACCGTCTTTCCTGGCACGGGCGTCTCGCCCGTGGGTCGCGGGGGCATCCTGCCCCTGCACGTGCCGGCCTTTGGCACGGCCGAGACGGCCATGCGACGCATGGGCAAGATGCCCCTGCCACTTCGTCAATGAGCCGCTACGAGCCGGACTGTTCGTAGGTCCGCCCCGTCTGGCCCTTGGCCCGTGCGCGGCGGGCCTGCTGGATGAGGCGGTTGCCCCACTTGGTAGGGTATCGGCCGGTTACGCAGGCGGTGCAGAGGCGCCGGCGGTCAAAGCCGGTGCAGACGGGCAGGTCGTCCACGCTGAGGTATCGCAAGCTGGTAAGGCCCAGGCGGCGGGCCATCTTGGCCAGCTCGCGGGGGCTGGGACGCCCATCGTAGCCCTTGCGCACAAACCGCGGGGCGAACAGCTCGCCCAGGGTGGACATGTCGATGCCGTAGAAGCACGGGGCCACGATGGGCGGGCAGGCCACCCGTACGTGCACCTCGCGGGCCTTGCCCCGCTTGAGGATCTGTCCGGCCAAGGCCGCCAGGGTAATGGAGCGGACGATGGAGTCCTCGACCAGGAACACCCGCTTGCCTTCCAGCACGGCCGGTAGGGGCGTGTACTTGCTCCGGGCGCTGGCCAGACGGGTGGTGTTGGGCTGGATGAACGTCCGCCCGACGTAACGGTTGCGGATCAGGCCCTCCACGCAGGGGATGCCCATGCGGAAGGCGTAGGCGTCGGCGGCGGCCTTGGCGGTGTCCGGCACCGGCACCACGATGCAGTCGTCGTCCATCTTCTGGTCTTCCAGGTCAGCCAGGCGCCGCCCGGACCGGCTGCGGACCACGTACACGCCGGCGCCGTCGATGGTGCTGGCGACATTCGAGAAATAGATCCACTCAAAGAAGCAATGGGCGGGCCGCCGAGGCCGCGCGAAGCGCTCCGTTCGCAGGCGCCCCTTCTCGATGATCACCATGCCGCCCGGCTCCAGCGAGCGGATGTCGGTGAAGCCCAGGTTGGACAGGGCGGCCGACTCGCTGGCGGCGCCGAAGAGCCTTCCCTGCACCGCCCAACTCAAGGGGCGGAAGCCCAGCGGGTCGCGGGCCACGAACATCCGCCCCATCGCGTCCAGAAACACCAGGTTGCAGGCCCCGTCGAAGTTGCGTCCCAGCGAGGCCATCACCTTCCGCAGGTCCGTCGGCCGCTCGCCCTTTAGCTGATAGGCCAGGGCGTGCAGGATGATCTCCGTGTCGGTGTTGAGCGCAAAATGGTAACTGCGTCGTCGCAGCATCCGGTCTCGCAGCTCCGTGTAGTTGGCTAGGTTGCCGTTGAAGGCAAAACTAAACCACTTCCAGAGCCGCCCGTGGTATCGCTCGAACGGTTGGGCGTGGCGGATGTCATCGGCTCCGCAGGTGGCGTAGCGGGTGTGGCCAATGACCGCGTTGCCGGCGTACTCCGAGAGGATCGACAGATGCTTGCCCGGATGCGACATGCGGAAGGCCTCGCCGACGGTCCCCACGTCGCGGAAGGTCATCAGCAGGTGGGGGCGCTGGGGGTTGTAGCTGGTCATACCGGCCGCCAACTGCCCCCGGTTCTGAAGGTCCAGCAGCAGGGCGGGCATCAATGCGGCGACATTGCCCCCCGCGGCCGGGCCAGGCAGGTCCACATCCTTGCCGATCGGCTTGTCCAGCAGATACAGGGCGGCAATCCCGCACTCATGGAGAGGTTCGTGGTTCAGTATATCGTTCGCTCCCGGCCGAATGTCAGGGGCCAAGCCCCATGATACCCCCCGGCCGCGTTCGGGCGAAATGCTCAGAAAGGCAATACGTTCCATTACTTTAACTTATTGGCCGGCCGCGACAAAGAGCAGCAGCCCCGCCGTTGACCACTACAGCAGGGCTGCCGCCGACAACGACCCTCGACCCGTCGTTAACGGATCAGGTACACTTGGCCGCGCAGCCGGATCAGCAGTTGCTCGCCCGGCGCCTGCCGGGAAAGCATCTGGTTCTCCAGCAAGCTGTTGGCCCCCACCAGCTCAAAGTATTCCGTGCTGAAGCGGTCGATCTCCTTGATCTGGTCGCGGTCCTTGTCCAGGTCGAGCTTGGCGGCGTCCGCCGTCGCCCACACGTTCCCGCGGCGGTACAGCGGATGGCCTTCGACCATCTGGACCGTCTGAACCGTTGTCTGGCGGCCGGCCTCGTAGGAGTCCACGTCCGCCGCTCCTGTCATCGCAAAGTGGCCGGCCGGGGCATTGGCGGCGGGGACGGCGATCGCCTGGTTGTACGACTGGCGGTTCATCGCGCCGAGCTGGCCCATGCCGCCGGTCTGCTGGCGCAGGC
>Ga0315289_10009120_pt1 | contig 14301 bp, 14 predicted proteins | sample YL17G11_40_MG_FD_203452 | JGI IMG/M metagenome (GOLD analysis project Ga0315289, IMG submission 203452) | Sediment microbial communities from Yellowstone Lake, YNP, Wyoming, USA - YL17G11_40 | ecosystem: Environmental > Aquatic > Freshwater > Lake > Sediment | place: USA: Wyoming | collected...
GTATCGCGACGTCGAACGGCAGCACCCGGACGGTGTCGGCTCCCCCCACTCCCGCGCCGAAGGCGGCCACCGTGGTGCGCAGCATGTTCACCCAGGGGTCCCGCTGGGTCATCATCGGCGTCGAGGTGACGGCGTGCAGGCGGGCCGCGCCGCTGTCCGGGTGGCCCAGCGTCTCGGCCACCCTGCCCCAGAGTGTGCGGGCGGCGCGGAATTTCGCGATGGTCATGAACTGGTCGTCGTCGGCGACCAGCCGGAAGCTGATCTGCCCGATCGCCTCAGCCACGCCGATCCCGGCGCCGGTCAGCAACCGCAGGTATTCAGTTGCCGCAGCCACCGCACCGGCCAACTCCCAACTCGCGCCGGCGCCGCGGTTGTGAAGTGCCGGGCCGTCCACGGTGATCGCCCGCAGTCCGGGCTGACCCGCGATCACGGCGGCCACCGAGACCACGTCATCGATGCCCGGCGCCGGACGGTCACTGAAGGGGGCTGTCAGCGGGTCGGCGCCGAGGTCGATGCGCATCGCGGCACGCCGGCTCTGGTCCGCGCCGGCAACCAGACCCAGGATCGCCTCGGCGGCGGCCCGGAATCCGGCTCCGGCATCGAGTAGTACCGGCGCCAACTCGAGGAAGACGCCCTGCATCCAGCGGTCGAGGTCCGCCGGGGGGATCCCGGTACCGTCGATCCGTAGATCCAGCGCGCTGACCCCGTTGACCAAGGCTTCCAGTACCTCGGCGTTGCCATCGGCAGGGGTTCCGGAGAAGCCCGGAGCCGGGAACTCCTCGGCCACCCTCCACCCCGCCAGAACGTCGCGGTCGCGATCCCCGCCGCGTATGAAGGGCCAGTCGCCGGGCAGCGGGGCCTCGGGCAGCCCATCCAGTGCGGTGTAAAGGGCGCGGATCGGAAAGCCCTCGTAGGAGGGTGAGTCCAGCAGCCGCTCCGGCTCGGCGGCGTCGACGGCATCACGCCGGCCGCTCTTGGCCAGCACATCGGCGACGGCGCCGCGCCACCGGGCGCGGGCCTGCTCCAAGGCCTGCTCTTGGGCGGCTTCCACCTCGACTGGGGACACCGGCAGCTCCTGCTTGTCGTATGGCAGCCCGCGCCACCTGACCCTCAGGCTAAATGATCGCCCACCCCGCACCGTCGTCGCGTGCGGCGGTGATGCCCGTAGCCTTTGACGATGTGAGCTCTCCGATCCTCAAGCGCGGTATGAACACGCTGCGCGCTGTCGGGTCGGCGATGATCGCGACCGCTCGTCAGGTCAGTCGCACCCGCATCGTCCTGACCGCGCTCGCCGCGGCAGTGCTGCTGGCGGTCGTTCTGCTGGTCCCGCTGCCCACGGCGGTGCAACTGCGGGATTGGGCAACCTCGGTGGGTCCGTGGTTTCCGCTGGCGTTTTTGGGCGCGCACGTCATCGTCACGGTGCTGCCCTTCCCCCGGACCGCGTTCACCCTGTCCGCCGGCCTGTTGTTCGGTCCGGCACTGGGAGTGGCTATCGCGGTGACCGCCAGCACGCTCAGCGCCGTTATCGCCCTGCTGCTGGTGCGGGCATTGGGCTGGCAGTTCAGCAGGCTGATCAGCCATCCCCGGGTGGATGCGCTGGATGCCAGGCTTCGCGCGCGGGGATGGCCGGCAGTGCTGTCACTGCGGATGATCCCGGCGGTGCCGTTCTCAGTGCTCAACTACGCAGCAGGCGCGTCGTCCGTGCGCGTCGCGCCCTATCTGCTGGCCACCGTGGTCGGACTGCTGCCGGGCACCACGGCGGTGGTCATCCTCGGCGACGCCCTGACCGGAAACGTCAATCCGCTGCTGGTCCTCATCTCGGTGTGCACCGCCGCGACCGGCATTGCCGGGCTCTTCTACGAGACGCGCCGGTACCGGCGGGAGGCCCCTGTGGGCAGGAGCGAAGCGACTCGGGGGATTTAGATCGTGGGCAGGAGCGAAGCGACTCGGGGGATTTAGATCGTGGGCAGGAGCGAAGCGACTCGGGGGATTTAGATCGTGGGCAGGAGCGAAGCGACTCGGGGATTTGGGTCCGCTCTACAGAGCCCCGAGAATGACCGCTTCGTCCGGGACGTTGCACCGGTCACGCAGGTCGTCTCCGGGCGCGGTGACGGCCTGCAACTCGGCCTGAACCTGAGGATTGGCCTGCAAGTAGGCCTGGATCTGCGCCTTCACCGAATCCTGCGGCTGGCCCTGCAGGCCGGTGAAGAAGGCGTTGACGTCAGGATGGGTGAACAGGTACGCCGTGGTCGCGGCGTCCACCCCGGTCGCCACGTTGGTGAAATCGGCAACGGTGCATCCGGGCGGCGTGTCGGCGACCGCGGGCACGGCCAGACCGAGAAGGACGCCACCGGCGCAGAGAACCGACGCCGCAGTGCGACGCGCCAACAGTGTGAGTGTCATGAGGCTTCCCTGGGTCGGTAGTTTTCGACAGTTTAGGGCAGCAACGTGACATCCTCCACTCGCGGGGGCATGACCGACTGGGTACTCTCACCCTCAATCGACGTAAGGATCAGGTCAGATGAAACGAACACAACCGTTCCTGGCGCTTGCAGCCGGAGGTATCGGCATCGCCGCCGCCCTGCTCGGCGCGCCGACCGCAGCCGCCGAGCCCCTGCTGCCGCAGTGCGAGACGATGGGCGGCAGCTCCGTCACCGGCGGGCAGACCACGGACTGCGCGAGCCCGGGCAATTCCCAGATCACCGCCACGCCGAACGACCTGGGCGTCATGGGCGGCGAGCAGTTCTACGGGTTCCCGGGCTTCGGATTCGGGTTCTGACCGTCCCCTTGTCGTCAGCCGGTAACCGGCGGCTCGATGGATTCCTGAGAGCCAGATTCACCGACGATGAGGTCGGGTACAGCCAGTTCCGGCGCACCGACCGCGGGAAGTGATGCGCGCGCCTCGGCTTCGGCTTTGGCGACGGCCAGGGCGATATCGGGGTCGGTGCGGGTGTTGAACCAGTCGGCGACCTCCTCGGAATCGTCGTGCGGGGCGACCGCGGTTTCCACCGGCGGCGGCTGGTAGCGGAACACCCCGTCCTCGCCGGGCGCCCCGAGTAGCTTGGTGAAACCCTGAAGCGCCGAACCGAAGTCGCTGGGCACCAGCCACACCTTGTTGGCCTCGCCCTTCGCCATCAGCGGCAGCGTCTGCAGATACTGATAGGCCAGCAGTTCAGGTGTGGGCCGGCCGGCCTTGATCGCCGCGAAGGTCTTCTCGATGGCCTTGGCCTGGCCCTGGGCCTGCAGGTACTGGGCGGCCCGTTCGCCCTGGGCCCGCAGAATCCGCGACTGCCGCTCCGCCTCGGCGGCCAGGATCGCGGCCTGTTTGGCGCCCTCGGCAGCCAAAATCTGGGCCTGCTTCTGACCCTCGGCCTGTTTGATCGACGCCTCCCGGGTGCCCTCGGCGGTGAGGATCACCGCCCGCTTCTCCCGGTCGGCGCGCATCTGCTTCTCCATCGAGTCCTGGATCGACGGCGGCGGGTCGATGCTGCGCAACTCCACCCGGGCCACCCGCAGACCCCAGCGGCCGGTGGCCTCGTCCAGCACACCGCGCAACTGGGCGTTGATCTTGTCGCGGCTGGTCAGCGTCTGTTCCAGGGTCATCCCGCCGACGACGTTGCGCAGCGTCGTGGTCGCCAACTGCTCCACACCCACGATGTAGTTGCTGATCTGGTAGACCGCGGCTTGCGGGTTGGTGACCTGGAAATAGACCACCGTGTCGATGTTGACGGTCAGGTTGTCCTCGGTGATCACCGGCTGCGGCGGGAAGGACACCACCCGCTCACGCAGGTCGACGCGGGCCCGGATCCGGTCCACGAACGGGACCAGCAGGGTCAGCTGCCCGGACACCGTCTTGCTGTAGCGCCCGAGCCGCTCGATGACCGCCGCCTCGGCCTGCGGGATCAGGGCAACGGATTTCCCGACGACGATGATGGCGAACAACACCAGCACCGCCAGCAGTACGAGGCCGGCAGTGGCTCCGTCCATGGGTTTTCCTCCAGTTCGGTTCTTCTCAGGGGTTGCGCCAGACCACGGCGGTGGCACCGTCGATGTGCATGACGGTCACCTGTTCACCGGCCTCGTAGACCTCGTCCTCGTTCAGTGGGCGGGCGGTCCAGACCTCGCCGTCCAGCTTGACCTGGCCCTGATGTTGGTTGACCAGGTCCAGCACCAGCGCGTGCTTTCCCTCCAGGGCCTTTACCGGATCCGGCAACCCCAGGCCGGCGGTGAGGCGGCGGCGTACGGCCGGCCGGACCGTGGCGAGCAGCAGGACCGACACCACGAGGAACACTGCGCCGTCGACCCACAGTGGCAAACCCAGCAGCCAGTTGGAGGCGGCGGCCGCCAGCGCACCCCCGCTGAGCATGAGCAAGAACATATCCCCGGTCAGCGCCTCTGCCGCGGCCAGCCCGAGGGCGAAAATCAGCCAGATCAGCGCTGCGGACATAGTGGCCACGATACGCGCCGAAAAGGGCTGCGGCGCGGCCGCCCGGGCCGACGGCAAGCAACTAGACTCACGACCATTATGTGGTGCCCCAGTGTCTCACTGTCGGTGTGGGCGAACGCCTGGCTGGCCGGCCAGGCCGCGCCCGACGACGTCCTGGACGCGTTAACCGCCTGGGCGCCAACACATTCGGTTACCGCCTATGATGCCGTCGCGGCCGGCTACACCGGATTGCCCTGGCCGGACCTCGACAACGCCGGAGCCATGTCGCTGTTGCAGACGGTGCGTATCGCGGCCGGCCACCGCAGCGCCGAAGACTGGCAGGCGCCGCCGGCGATCACACTGGCGCTCCCGGTGCCCGGGGACGTCCGTGGACTGGCCGTCGGCACCCAGTTCCAGCGCGACGCCCTCGAGATCGGCGAAGCCGTCCTTATCAGCGCCCCCGACGGGCAGGCGATCGGCCTGGTGCCGGAATTCGAATGCGAAGACCCCGACGAGATGACTGCGGAGGTCCCAATCCACGCCGAGGTGTTGTGGTCGGTCTATTCGCTGCCGGGAGTCCCGGTGGCCGACCACCTCGACCTCGGCGAAGCCGAGTATGCGCTGCGCTCGACGGTCCGGGAAGCCGCCGAGGCACTGGGCGCCCTGCAATTGACCCCAGGGGGCGATGACCCTCGCGCGCTGGTCGAAGAGGTGCTGCAGGCCAATGGCCGGCACGCCGTCCCCGACCATGCCCCGCCCCGTGCGCTTCGGGTGCTCTCGACCGCCGCGCACGTCGATGCGATCATCGCTGTCAGTTCGGGGCTTGCGTCCATCGGCACTCAGAGTGTCTCAGAAGTCCGCATCGCCGACGAGGCATTGCGGCCGTTATCCTCGGTGGTTCGCGCGGCACGTGGGGCGGCGGTCAGCGCGATCCTGCAGTCGGCCTGGACGCAGTAGCAGCGGCCGCGCTGGCCTCGCAGTCGGCGGTGCAGAACCGCCCGTTCACACTGGAACCGTAACCCGGAACCGGTTCCGCACCAACAACTCTGGACGCTTCGCGACCTTCCCGCACCTCGTCGAGCAGGTCCAGCACCAACCGGGCGAACCGGGGCTGGGCGTTGGGTGTCGTCGCACGGGCGAACGCAATACCCGCGGCGTCGGCCTGCTCGGCGAGCTCGCTGTCGAGGTCCCAGATCACCTCGATGTGGTCGGCGACGAACCCGACCGGACACACGATGACCGCTCTGGTTCCAGCCTCGGCCAGACTCGAGAGGTGATCGCCCACATCGGGTTCCAGCCACGGGACCTGCGGCGGGCCGGACCGGGACTGCCACACCAGGTCGTAGTCGCACGTGCCGGCCGCGGCGGCGACCAGACCCGAGGTGTAGGCCACCTGCCGTGGGTACAGGCTCGGCCCGCAGTGGTCGACCGAGCGCAACGGTATCGAGTGCGCGGTGAAGACCAACCGGGCCCCGGCGCGCAGCGGCTCCGGCAGCCCGGCGGCGGCTTCGGCGATCGCATCGGCGAACATCTCGATGAGCAGCGGGTGATCGAAGTACTGCCGGAGCTTGACCAGTTCCGGCGCGACCCCGGCATCCCCCGCGCCCACCACCGCCCTGGCGCGGGTGATGTCCTCCTGGTACTGCGTGCAGCCGGAGTAGCCGCCCCAGGCCGACGTGGTGAAAACCGCGGCGCGGGTGACTCCGTCGGCTTTCATCTCCGCGAGGGTGTCCTCGACGAACGGATGCCAGTTTCGGTTGCCGAAGTACACCGGCAGCGTCTGGCCACGGTCGGCCAACTCGGTGCGAATGACTTCGATCAACGCGCGGTTGATGCGGTTGATCGGCGACACCCCGTCGAAGTGCAGGTAGTGCCCGGCCACCGACTCCAGCCGCTCCCGCGGGATGCCGCGCCCGCGGGTGACGTTCTCCAGGAACGGCATCACCTGTTCGGGGCCCTCGGGTCCGCCGAAGGACAGCAGCAGCAGCGCGTCGAACTCCGGGCCCGCCATCACAACAGCTGGGTGCTCGCGCCGCCGTCGGCGTAGATGATCGTGCCGGTGGTGGCGGGCAGCCAATCCGAGATCAGCGCGCAGACCGTCTTGGCCACCGGGGTGGGATCCTTCATGTTCCAGCCCAGCGGCGAGCGCTGGTCCCAGCCCTCCTCGAGCAGCTTGATCTGATCACCGGCTTCATCGCCCAGCGCGCCACCGACGATCGCGCTCATGGCCAGCGTCCGGATGGGCCCTGCGGCAACGAGATTGGACCGCACACCGTATGCGCCGGCTTCGCGGGCAACGAAACGGTTGACCGACTCCAGCGCACTCTTGGCCACCGTCATCCAGTTGTAGGCCGGCATGGCGCGAGTGGGATCGAAGTCCATGCCGACGATGCTGCCGCCGGCGTTCATGATCGGAAGGGTGGCTTTGGCCAGCGACGCGTATGAGTACGCCGAGATGTGGATGCCCTTGGAAACATCCTCGTAGGGGGCGTCGAAGAACGGGTTGATGCCCATCCCGGTCTGCGGCATGAAGCCGATGGAGTGCACCACACCGTCGAGTTTGTTGCCGGCGCCGATCACCTCGGTGACCCGGTCGGCGAGGGTGGCGAGGTGCTCCTCGTTCTGGACGTCGAGTTCGAGCAGCGGCGCCGGCTGGGGAAGCCGGTCGATGATGCGTTTGATCAGGTTCATCCGCGCGAAGCCGGTGCACACGATCTCCGCGCCCGCTTCCTGCGCGACCCTGGCGATGTGGAACGCGATCGAGGAGTCGGTGATGATCCCCGAGACGAGGACGCGCTTTCCTTCGAGAATCCCTGCCATGTCAGTCCTTATCTCTCTGTGACCCAAGATTTCAGTGGCCCAAGATTTCAGTGGCCCATGCCCATGCCGCCGTCGACCGGGATCACCGCGCCGGAGAGGTAACTCGCATCCTCGGAGGCCAGGAAGCTCACGACCCCGGCAACCTCCTGCGCGGTGCCGATCCGCTTCGCCGGGATGAACTCCAGCGCCCCCTTCGCAACCCTCTCATCCATCGCACGGGTCATGTCGGTGTCAATGAGGCCGGGAGCCACCACATTCGCGGTGACTCCGGCCTTGGACAGCTCCCGGGCGATCGAGCGGGCCATCCCGATGAGACCCGCCTTGGAGGCCGCGTAGTTGGCCTGGTTGCCGATGCCCCAGGTGCCCGAGACCGAACCCACGAAGATCATCCGGCCGAACCGCTTCTTCTGCATGCTGCGCGACGCCCGCTGGGCGACCCGGAACGCCCCGGTGAGGTTCGCGTCGATGACCTTCTCGAACCTCTCCTCGGTCATCCGGATCAGGAAAGCGTCCGCGGTGACGCCGGCGTTGGACACCAGCACCTCCACCGGACCCTGGTGCTCCTCGACCGCCTTGAAGGCACGATCCACCGCCTCGTTGTCGGTGACGTCGCACTCCACGCCGAACAGTCCGTCCGGCGCACCCGAGCCGCGGTGGGTGACTGCAACCTTGTGTCCGTCGGCGGCAAGCCGCTGCGCGATCGCCAGGCCGATCCCCCGGTTTCCGCCGGTGACGAGCACCGATCGGGAGACGAATGCAGGCCTGCCCCCCGCGGTGTGGCCGGCGGTGTCGGTGCCTGATGTCGCCGCCGGAGCGGCTCCGGCTGATGTCGCCGCCGGCGCGGCTCCGGTGGTGTCGTCGGTCATTCCCGACAACCTAGTGCCTGACTCGTCACGCCCGTAATCCGGCTCGCGGGCCGCCGAATTCGACGTTTTGGCGCTCGGCACTCGTGATTTCGCGCCCGATCGTTGGTTTGGGCGGGATCAACCCGGCAACCGGCGGTTGATCAGCAGCGCGGCCAGCGCGGCCAGCGCCAACAGCAGGGAGCCCAGCCGCAGCCAGCCCACGCTGGCGTCACCCTTGATCGTCTCGTAGCCGATCTGGTCCTGCAGCGAGGTGAAGACCTCTTTGAGCTGCTCCAGAGTGGAGGCACTGTAGGAGTTGCCGTCGGACAGTTCGGCGATCTTCTTGAGCATCGCGTCGTCCACCGGCACGGGCTGGCGTTGATCGTTGATGTCCACGTAGCCGTACGGGGTGCCGAAGGACACCGTCGAGATCGGCACGCCCTGATCCTTGGCGGTCCGCGCCGCGGTGAAGGCGCCCTTGGGATTGTCCGGGTTGGACGGCACGGTCTCCTTGCCGTCGGACATCAGCACAATGCGCCCGGGCGGGCGCTCGTCGTCGCCTCCGCCTCCGCCGCCGATGACCGCACCCACGGTCGCGATGGCCTGCAGCGCCGTGAAGATCGCCTCGCCGGTGGCAGTCCGGTCGGCCAGCTGCAGCTTGTCCAGCGCCGTCTTGGTCGCCTCGCGATTCGTCGTCGGCGACACCAGCACCGTCGCTGTACCCGCGTAGGCGATCAACCCCAGGTTGATCCCGGCGGTGAGTTGATCGGCGAACTGCTTGGCGGCTTCCTTCGCCGCCGCCAGCCGGCTCGGCTCGACGTCGGTGGCCCGCATCGACTGCGAGACGTCGATGACCAGCATCACGACAGCGCGGTTGCGCGGGATCCGCACGTCGTTCCGCGGCCCGGCCATCGCAATGGTCAGCAGCACCAGTGAGCAGATCAACAGAATCGCGGGCACATGCCGCCAACGGTTAGGACGTTGCGGGGCAACGCTTTCCAGTAACTCCATGTTGGCGAACCGCAGAATTCGCTTCTTGCGCGACAGCTGGACGAAAATGTAGAGCGCCACCAGGCCCGCCACCAGTAACAGCAGCAGGAAGAACCAGGGGTGGGCGAAGTCGGTCAGCGCCATCGGCCCCAGCGCAGGCACGCTCATCGACGATCCTTCAGAGCACTCACTGGATGCCCGCCATCGCTCCGCGGCGGCGCGACGCGACGAAACGCACGATGTCGGCGATCCAGTCGCGGTCGGTCCGCAGCGTCATCAGCGGCGCGCCGCAACGCCGCAACGTGCGCGCCACCTCCGCACGATGGGCCGCCGCCGCCCGGGCGAAGTCGTCGCGCAACTGCGCGTCGATGGTGAACTCGCGGACGACGCCGGACTCGGTGTCCTGCAGGATGACGTCGCCCACGTCCGGCAGTTCGACATCCCGGGGATCGAGGACCTCGACCCCGAGCACCTCATGGCGGGCGGCGATGGCCCGCAGCGGTCGCATCCAGTTGATGGGACCGAGGAAGTCGCTGATGACGACCGCCATGCCGCGGCGCCGTTCCGGACGGCGCAGCGCATCGATCGCGGCGCCGAGGTCGCCGCGCACTCCCAGTGGCGCGCGCGGGGCGGTGGCGATGGCCCGCAACAGGGTCTGTTCGTGCTGGCGGCCGGACCGGGCCGGAACCCGGATGATGTCCTGGCCGTTGGCGATCACCGCACCGATCCGGTTGCCTCCCCCGCTGTTGAGGTAGGTGATCGCCGCGGCCGCGGCGACCGCGAGATCGCGTTTCTCACAACCGGTGGTGCCGAAGTCGAGGCTCGCCGAGATGTCGACCACCAGCCAGGTCTCCAACTCGCGGTCGGCGACCATCTGCCGGACATGCGGGTGGGTGGTGCGGGCGGTGACGGACCAGTCCATCCGGCGCACATCGTCCCCGGGCTGGTACATCCGGGAATCCCCCGGTTCGGAGCCGGGTCCCGGTATCAGACCGAGGTGATTGCCTTGCAGCACACCGTCGAGCTTGCGCTTGACCGTGAGTTCCAGCGTGCGCAACGCGGCCGAGAGCTTGGCATCGCCGATCTCACCGCGGCCGAACGAGGGTGGGTGGACGGTTTCGGACTCGCTCACCGAGCGGTGGCACCAGCCGGTGAAGGCCCAGCCGGCCCGACCGGCCCGACGGCCGGCGGCACCGAATGTCCTTGCTGTGGAATGGCGTTCACCTGCGGAAGCGCGACGGTCTGCATAATCCGGTTGATCACCGTGTCGGCCTTCACATCGTCGGCCAGGGCGTCGTAGGTGAGGACCAGCCGGTGCCTGAGCACATCCGGAATCACCTCGATGACGTCTTGCGGCACGACGTAGTCGCGGCCGCGAACCAGGGCCAGCGCGCGGGCGGCGGCGACGATGCCCAGTGACGCGCGCGGCGAGGCGCCGAAGGCGATCCACGACTTGACGTCGGGCATGCCGAACTGCTCCGGGCGGCGGGTGGCGGTGACCACCCGCACCACGTAGTCGACCAGTGCGTGGTGCACGAAGTTGTTGGCCGCGACCTCCTGCAACCGCAGCAGGTCACCGGTCTCGAGCACCTGCTTGGGCTCCGGCGGGGTCACGCCCATGCGGTAGATGATCTCCCGCTCTTCCTCGGGCGTGGGGTAGTCGACGTTGATCTTGAACAGAAAGCGGTCGCGCTGGGCTTCCGGCAGCGGGTAGACGCCCTCGTTCTCGATCGGGTTCTGGGTGGCCATCACCAGGAACGGCTTGGGCAGCGGGTAGGTCTTGCCGCCGATGGAGATCTTGCGCTCGGCCATGACCTCCAGCAGCGCGGACTGGACCTTGGCGGGAGCGCGGTTGATCTCGTCGGCGAGCAGGAAGTTCACCACCACGGGTCCGAGTTCGATGTCGAACTCCTCGCGGCCCTGGCGGTAGATCCGAGTGCCGACGATGTCGGTGGGCACCAGGTCGGGGGTGAACTGGATGCGGGCGAAGGTGCCGCCCACCACCTTGGCGAACGTCTCGACGGCCAGCGTCTTGGCCACGCCCGGCACACCTTCGAGCAGGACATGGCCCTTCGCCAGCAGGCCGACCAGGATTCGCTCGACCAGCTGATCCTGGCCGACGATGATCCGCTTGACCTCGAAGATGGCCCGTTCCAGGGTGTTCACCTCAGCGGCCAGACCGTTGCCGCTCATCGGCGCCGCCGTGCTCGACCCGGCATACACAACCCCGGTACCCGCGAGCGACCCACCTGGTGACGTCATCCATTTCCTCCACAGCTATTGGCTGGTACGACAGTGCTGGTCGAGTCTGACCGCGTGCCGACTTCCGTCCGGGGCAGCAGCGTGCCCGAAGACAACTATTCCAGGCCATCCGGAATCCGTCGACGTGGGTCTGTTCGCTGGCGCGTCGGACCCCTCAGGGGCCGGTCAGGTCTCGATGATGCGGGTCAGGTAGGACGTCATGCCTGCGGTGCGGACCGGGCTGACGGTCACCTGACCCGCCGCCGACGAAGCCTCGAGCATCTGTCCGTTACCCAGGTAGAGGGCCACGTGCTGGGAGCCCTCCGGCCCGTAGAAGATCAGGTCGCCCCGTTTGGCCTGCGAGGGTGAGACGTGCCGGCCGGCGTTGTACTGGTCGCCTGAGTACTTGGGTATCTGGACCCCGACACCGGCGAAGGCGTAGCGGGTGAAGCCGGAGCAGTCGTAGCCGACCTTGCCGGCATCTTGTTCCACACCCTCGCTGGGCCCGTTGATCACACCGCCGCCCCAGGAGTACGGCACACCCCGCTGGGATCCCCCGCGGCGGATCACGTACTCGATGGCCTGCGGCCCGCCGACCCGGCCGCCGGCCAGTGCGGCCGGACCGCCGCCGATGCCCAGGCCGGAGAGGAACTTGCGGCCCAGGTCCATGGTGGCCTGCGCGGCCTGCTGGGTGAAGGCCAGTGAGGCTTGCGCAACCGCCACCGGGTCACCGGGCGCGCCGGCGCTCAGGACATTGGGCAGCGTGGGGTCCCACGCCTGCTCGGCGGCCGCCGGAGTGGCGAAACCCAGGGCCAGTGCGAGCGCGGTCAGAACCGCCCCAAGCGCTCGAAGCGACCGCAAGATGTTGTGGGACATCACCGTTGGCCTCACCATTCGACGTAGCGGACCACGAAGGGCGTCATTCCACCGGTCCGCACCGGCGCGATACGGACGGTCGCCCCGGTGAAGGGCGCCTCGATCATCTGGCCGTTGCCGAGGTAGATCGTGACGTGCTGGCTGCCGTCGGGGCCGTAGAAGATCACGTCGCCGCGGCGCATCTGCGCTGACGGGATCTTGCGGCCCATGTTGTACTGCGAACCCGAGTAGTGCGGCAACTTGATGCCCGCTCCGGCGAAGGCGTAGAGAACCAGCCCCGAGCAGTCGAATCCGACCGTCCCGGCGCCCTCGTCGATGCCGCGGCTGGGGCCCGCCGCGTTGCCGCCGCCCCACGAGTAGGGCACGCCGAGCTGGGACTGAGCCCGCTTGATCACGTATTCGATGGCCTGGTTGCCGTACACCAGCGGGATGCCACCGCCATTGGTGATACCGGTGGAGTCCGGCTTGAGGATGCCCAGTTGCTGGAGGAACTTCTTGCCCAGCTGCTGGGTGACCTGGAGGGAGTTCTGCCCGATCTGCAGGACCGCGTTGATGATCTGGACCGGGTCGCCGGAGAGGAAGGCACTGGGCACCGCCGGCAGGGTGAGATCCCACTCGGAGGGGTCGCCGTAGGGGACCTTGACGGTGGCCGCGGTGCGGGGGCCGGCGGCTGCCCCGTCCCAGCGGTCTCCGGATCCAGGATCGGCGGGTGCGGCCGCCGCCGGCGCCGGGGCACCAACGCCGGCGGGCACAGCGGCCGCGGCCGGCGCCTGCGCCGGACCTGCTGCCGGTGCCGGTGCCGACCACGCGCGTGCGGCCGCCAGTTTCTGCTGGGCCACCTTGCGCTCGGCGGCGAGCCGGTCGATCTCCGCCTGCTGCTCGCGGAATGCCGCCTGCGCCTCGGTCAGCGCCGTCACCGCCGCGTCCTGGCTGGTCTGCGCGGCCTCGACCGCCTGGTCGGCCTTCAGCTTGGCCGCCCGCGCGGCGGCGTCGGAGTTGACGGCCGCGGTGCGGGCCTGCCGCAGCGTGTCCATGACCTTCTGCGAGCTCAGTGCCAAGGTCTGCCCGGCCGAGGTGCTGGCGATGATCTCGTCCGGGGTGCGGGCCAGCACCAGCGAGGCGGACGGACCGTTGACATAAGAGGCGGCGGCGAAGGTGTCGAACCGCTTCTGCGCCCCGACGATCGCCGCGTTGGCGTCCTTGACCGCGGTCTGGCTGACCTCGACCTGCTGCTGGGCGCCGGCAGCGGCGTCGCGGGCGTCCTGAACCTCGACAATCGCCTTGTTCACGCTCTCCTGCTGGGCCTGCACCTTGGCCCCGACGTCCTGCAACTGCTGGTTGGCCTCGGCGACGTCGGCAACCAGAGCGGCCACGCTGCTCGGTGCGGTATCGGGCTCAGCCTGCGCCAGGCCAGGGACGGTGAAGGCCATGGCGACGGTGAGGGTCAACGGGCAGACGGCCCGGCCAGCCTGAACGGCCCGCCTACGAGAACCGCGGGGGGAAGGTCTCATTCGCTCCGGCTCCTAATGATTCACGAACAGTCACGCAAGTAACTCTTATCACATCAGCCACTCTAGTAACAATGGCTCCAGATGCACCGTACGTCACATTTGTCGCATAGCAAACGCGAGGCAAGAATTACATGTTTGTCATTCGGATTATGTGACCGAAAAGTAATCTTAGTAATTTGCCAATATGGGCTGTTTGCCCAGCTTGAACTAGGTTTTTTGCGGTACGCTGTGTTTCGCCCAGCGCTGCAGAAATCGGGTCCCCACAGCCGCTGCGGCGACCCCGAATACAACCAGGATGGTGAATGCCGTCCAGGGAAATATCGGGGTGTTCAACTGGTCGACGAAATTCTGCGCGCCCTGCACCGGATCGGAGGTCAGCTTGACCACGTCCTGGCCCGCTTCGAGCAGCGCGCGGTCGTAGGTGGTGCTGTAGGAACCTGCCCATCCCGGACTGATGACGAGGACCGTGGCGCCGGGATGCTCCTGCCCGATCTGCGTGGCGATGTCCCGCAGAGGTGTGTCGATCAGCGGGCTCTTCTCCATCACGACGACCTTGAGGTCCAGACCCCGGTCCTGCGCGCCGGCGACGACC
>Ga0315289_10009121_pt1 | contig 14301 bp, 11 predicted proteins | sample YL17G11_40_MG_FD_203452 | JGI IMG/M metagenome (GOLD analysis project Ga0315289, IMG submission 203452) | Sediment microbial communities from Yellowstone Lake, YNP, Wyoming, USA - YL17G11_40 | ecosystem: Environmental > Aquatic > Freshwater > Lake > Sediment | place: USA: Wyoming | collected...
AGGGGGTATTGTCTTTTCCGGCGGTCACCCTGGGCCTCAAAAGCCGGGGACTCTGCCCTAACGCAGCTTTCCATCCACGTCCCGATGAGCTAAACTACTGACGCCGCAGCCAAAAGCAATCCTCGGGCCGAACAGTATTGGGACAAGGACGGCTGCACGGCGCTGATGCTCGTGGCACTGTACGGCACTGGGGCAGAGGCAGAGAAAACTGCTGGGGTTTTGCTGTCTCACGGCGCGGATCCGAATATCAAGGACAAAGAGGGAAGAACCCCGCTGGCAATTGCTACTGAAGAGGGCCACAAGGGCCTGGTCGAGCTGCTTAAGCAGCACGGGGCGAAGGAGTAGGCGGATCGCGTGTTGAGTGCGGCGGTCTGACAACTACGGCACGCAGGCGGAGGCTATGTCTGCCACGGAGTTCAGGACGTAGTCCGGCTCGGCCGGCAGCGAGCCGAGGTCCCCGGCGGAGGTCACGCCGGTAAGCACAAGCACGCCCACCAGGCCGGCGCGGCGCGCCATCAGCATGTCCGTCTCTGGCCGGTCGCCCACCATCGCGCACTGCGAGGCCTTCAGGCCCAGGATTTCAAGCCCCTCGCGGAGCATGATTTCCGACGGCTTGCCCACGATCGGCTCCACTTTCCGCTGGGTGCACGCCTCGATGGCGGCGATCATGCAGGCAGCGTCCGGCAGGTCGTAGTCGGGCATGGGGCAGGTGCGGTCGGGGTTCGTTGCGATCAGTTCCGCCCCGTGGAGCGAGGCGCGATAGGCGATGTTGAGCTTGCGGTAGTCGAAGGTGCGGTCGAACGCCACCACGACGACCTCGATCTCCTTCGGGTCTTCGGAGAGCCGCAGGCCGTGCGCTAACAGCTCCTTGATGACGGGTTCTTCGGCGACGGGGAAGCACTTCGCCCCGGGGCGGTGCTTCTGCAGGTACCGGGCGAGCACCAACGGCGAGTTGATGACCTCATCAACGGAGCATCCGATGCCGAGACGGTTAAGCTTGGCGGCGTACTCTTCGCGCGTGCCGATGGGCTTGTTGCTTACGAAGGCGAGGCGCTTGCCGAGGCCCCGCAGGCAGCGCACGGCTTCGTCCGCGCGCGGGATCAGTTGGTCGCCGCGGTAGAGCGTCCCGTCAAGGTCGAAGATGAAGCCCTGCGTGCTCTGCACGAGCCTGCGGACGGCCTCTTTGCTCGCGGTGCGGCAGGTGGCTTTGGCCATGTGGTGTCCTGGTTACATCGTGCTCGCCGCCGGGTGGGCTGCCGCGGCTTCGTCACGCAATGCGAGAGGCCGCTTTCGGCGCGCGCCGGGCGCGGGCCTGAAGCAGCTCCTTCAGCGCCTGGCCCGTGTAGGATTCCTTGACCTTCATGACGGCCTCGGGCGGACCGCATGCGACCAGGCGGCCGCCTTCGTCGCCGCCCTCCGGGCCGAGGTCAACAATGTAATCCGCGTTCTTGATCACTTCAAGGTTATGCTCGATGACGATGAGGGTGTTGCCCATGTCGGCCAGGCCGTGCAAGGTGTGGAGCAGCTTCTTCACGTCGTCGAAGTGCAGGCCGGTGGTCGGCTCGTCCAGTATGTAGACGGTCCCGCCGGTGGGGACTTTGCCGAGCTCGCGCGTCAATTTGATGCGCTGGGCTTCGCCGCCGCTCAGGCGCGTGCTCGGCTGGCCGAGAGTCAGGTAGTCGAGCCCGACGTTGCGCATGGTCCTCAGCTTGCGCTCGATGGCCGGGTAGTTACGGAAGAATTCCAGGGCCTCCTCGACCGTCATGGCGAGCACGTCGGCGACGGTCTTTCCGCGGATCGTAACCTGAAGCGTCTGATCGTTATAGCGGCTGCCACGGCACTCCTCGCAGGTCACGCGCATGTCGGGGAGGAAGCTCATCTCTATGTGCTTCTCGCCCAGGCCCTTGCAGACGGGACAGCGGCCCTGCTTGCTGTTGAACGAGAAGCGGCCCATGCCGAAGCCGCGTATCTTGGCCTGGCGGGTGTCGGTGAACGCGCGCCGGATGTCGTCCATCACCTTTGTGTAGGTGGCGGGACAGGAGCGCGGCGTGCGCCCGATCGGGCTCTGGTCTATCTCGAGGACGAGCTTGACGTCCTTGACGCCGGTGAGCGCCTTGTGAGCGCCGGGACGCGCTCGGCTGCCGAAGAGCTTCCGTGCGAGCGCGCGGTAAAGGATGTCGTTGACCAGCGTGCTCTTGCCGCTTCCGCTCACGCCTGTCACGCAGCAGAAGAGGCCCAATGGAAAGGCGACGTCAACGTTCTTCAGGTTATGCTCGCGCGCGCCCTTTATCGCGAGGGCGTGGCCTTGCTTAGGTCGCCGCAGGCGCTCGGGAACCGGGATCTCCTGCTGCCCTGTCAGGTAAAGGGCCGTGAGGCTTTCCCTGCAATTGTAGAGGCCCGTAAGCGGGCCGTTGTAGACGACGCGGCCGCCGCTGCGGCCCGCGCCCGGCCCCAGGTCAAGCACCCAGTCTGCGCGGCGGATCGTAGCCTCATCGTGTTCGACGACGAGCACGCTGTTGCCGGCGTCGCGCAGCCTTTCCAGGGCGTCGAGCAAGCGAGCGTTGTCGCGGTGATGGAGGCCGATGGAGGGCTCGTCGAGCACGTAGCAGACGCCCGTCAGGCCGCTGCCGATCTGGGTGGCCAGGCGTATGCGCTGGAACTCGCCGCGGCTGAGCGAGTTGGAGCGGCGTTCCAGGGCGAGGTAATGGAGCCCGACGCCGAGCATGAAGTGCAGGCGCTGTTTTACCTCCTTGACAATCGGCGCGGCGATGAGCGCCCGCGATCCTTCGAAGGTCAGGCGCTCGAAGAAGCGGAGGCACTCCTGCACGTTCAGCGCGGTCAGTTGGTTGATGTTGACGTCGCCGACTGAGATGGCCAGCGCCTCGGGGCGCAGGCGCGCGCCCTTGCAGGACTCGCAAGTGGCCTGGCTGATGTACTTTCCGTACTTCAGCGCCCCAAGGATGGGATTGTCCTCCATCAGGGCTTCGAGCGAGGGGATGACGGCTTCACGGGCGGAGATGCGCGTTTTTTCCTCAAGCCCATCGCCGTAGAGCAACGCGCGCCGCTTGGCAGCGCTTATCTTCTCGAACGGCTTCTTCGGGTCTATGCCGAGCGCGGCGGTCAAGCGCTCGAGCATGGAGGCGAAATGCCTGCCCGTGCGGCCGCCTGCGCGCGCCCAGGGGTCAACCGCGCCTTCGGAAATGCTCACGGACGGATCGGGCACAATCAGGTCCTCGTCGAATCTGTCTACGGTGCCGAGCCCTTTGCAGGCCTCGCACTGCCCGTAGGGGCTGTTGAAGGAGAAGGTGTTGGGATTAGGCTCTTCGAAGCCGCGCCCGCAGGTGGGGCAGGCGAAGAGCTGGCTGAAGAGGATTTCCTCTCCGCTCTCCAGCAGCGCGATGCATGTGCCTCCGCCGGCGCTGAGGGCGGTGCGCACGCTGTCGGTCAGGCGCGTCGTGAAGGCGACGTAGACCGGGCTTTCCTGCGTCGAGTCGGGGGACTCCGTCCGCGCGAGCTTCGACTTCTTGAGGATCAGACGGTCCACGACGACCTCGATGTCGTGCGTCTCGTACCGTCCGACACGCTCGACTTCGTCCAGGTCACGGATGACGCCGTCTACGCGGACCCTGACGTAGCCCTCCGAGCGGAGCCGCTCGAACAGCTCGCGGTAGTGGCCTTTGCGGCCACGCACCAGCGGCGCCAACAAGGTCAGCCGTGTGCCGGCCGGCAGGTCGTTAACGGCGCCGACGATCTGTTCGAGGGTCTGGTGGCGGATGACGGTGCCGCAGTCAGGGCAGTGCGGTATCCCGACGCGGGCGTACAGGAGGCGGAGGAAGTCGTAGATCTCCGTGGTAGTGGCCACGGTGGAGCGCGGGCTTGCGCCTGTCATCTCCTGCTGGATCGCGATCGTCGGCGGCAGACCGAGGATCAGGTCGCAGTCCGGCCGGGGCATGCGCTCCAGGAACTGCCGCGCATACGACGACAAGCTCTCGATATAGCGCCGCTGCCCCTCCGCGTAGAGCGTGTCAAAGGCGAGCGAGGACTTCCCGCTGCCGCTGATGCCGGTGACCACCACCAGCGCGTCCCGGGGCAGCTTCAGGTCTATGGCCTTCAGGTTGTGCGTGCGCGCCCGCAGCACGCGGATGTAGCCGTCCCGTTCGGGCCCCGCTTCGCCCTCGCCCGCCAGCCGGCCAGCCAGTATGTCTTCCGTTCCAACCGTCATGCCTGCAAGCTTACGTCTCTTTCTCTGCGTGCTCCCTGGCACGGACGACGAACTTTATGGGAATCGCGTTGAAGCCGAAGGCCGCCCGGACCTGGTTGGCCAGGTACCGCAGGTAGTTCTCGCCGATCAGCTCGGGTTCGTTCGCAAATAGCGCAATGGTGGGCGGGTTGACGCCCACCTGCGTCGCGTAGTAGATCTTGCCGAGGCGGGTTCCGGTGGAGGGCGGCGAACGCCGGGACGTTGCCTCCTGCATAACCTTGTTCAGGTCGCTGGTCGGCAGGCGCATGAAGCTCTGCTCGTGGAGCGTTTGAGCGGCCTCGACAAGATGCATCACGTTCTCGCCGGTGGAGGAGCTGATGAACACCAGGGGCGCAAAAGCCACGCCCGGCAGCTTTTCCCGAATGTAGAGCTGGAACTCCTCGCGCGAGACGCCGTGTGCCAGGTCCATCTTGTTCATCGCCAGAAGGCACGGCTTGTATTCCGCAGTGATGAAATCAGCCAGGTGCTTCTCAAGGCGGCCGATCTCCAGGGGGGCCTCCATCATGAGCACGGTCACGTCAGCCCGCAGGATGGCGCTTGTGGAGCGCGCGATGCTGTAGAAGTCAATGGAGCTCTTGACCTGCTTGGTGCGCCGCAGCCCGGCGGTGTCAATCGCGATGAACTCGAGCTCGCCCATCCTGAACCGCACGTCCACGGCGTCGCGCGTAGTGCCCGGGATTTCGCTGACGATCATCCGCGGCTCGCGGGCCAGGAAGTTGACCAGCGTGCTCTTGCCCACGTTGCGACGGCCCACAATTGCCATCTTCATGGGTTCGGCGGCCCGCTCTTCCATGGGCGCCTTAGCCTCCGGGAGCGCCGCGGCTATCTCGTCCACGAGGTCCCCGATGCCGCGATGGTGCGCCGCGGAGGTGATGAGCATCTGCTGGAAGCCCAGCGGGTAGAAGTCCGCTGCGGCGGCCTCGTCGCGCGGCTGGTCGCACTTGTTGACGACCAGCAGCACGCGCTTGCCGGCCTCACGCAGCCGGGATGCAACCTCAGCGTCCAGCGGCTGGAGGCCGTCCTTGGCGTCCACCACGACCAGCACGAGGTCGGCCTGGTCTATGGCGATCAGGATCTGCTTCTGCACGTCGGCTGTCAGCTCCTCGGACTCGTGAAGGCCCATGCCGCCGGTATCCACCAGCTCAAAAGCGAGGCCATCGCGTTCGACCGTGCGGCTGACCCTGTCGCGCGTGACGCCGGGGGTCGGTTCGACAATGGAAACGCGGCTGCCGTAGATCGCGTTGAAGAGCGATGACTTGCCGACGTTCGGCCGGCCGACAATGACCACGGAAGGAATGCGTGCCATGATTGCAGTCGGAACTGAGAAGGCGGCACAGGACGGCCCGTTGAACTGCCGCCCAAACCACGCATTATAGCAGAAAGGCAAGGACCTCAATACGGGCGCCAAGATCGGGGCTCTGTCAACTGTTCTTGCTGAAGGCGGTTGTGCGGTGATCTCCGATGAGCATGCAGTCCGTGTTTTCGGCGGCCTCGGTGTGGAGCCGCAAGGCGCGGCGGCGGCATGCCTTGGCTGTCAAACCGCACTGTCCAATGGGTGGTTGTTGCGCCAGCACGCCTAAATGTACTCTTTCTCGCGTTGACTTTCTATACCGGTGGCGGTAGAATGTCGGAGTGTCTGGGCGCCAGGCATAGTACCTGCCACAATGGACGCGGTCTCGCCTGGTTATACCAACCCATTCAGCTCTTGGCTCCGGCTCGCAAGGAGAATCGCCCGTGCCTGAGAGAGTCCGCGACTACGCTACAGGCAAGCTCGTCAGGCTCACGGCTGAGGAAGTTGTCCGCCAGCAGTTCGAGCATATCCTCGTTGACGAACTCAACTACCCAAGATCCCACATCGACGTGAATTTTCCCATTCAGCGCGGTGCGAAGAAGCATTCCGAGTATATGGATATCGCCGTCTTCAAGAGCGAATCCTTCGACCAGAAAAACCTATACATCGCGGTAGAAACGGAGCCGCCCGGGCGGCCCTTCGACGACCAGATCTTCAGCTACGTTACTGCGACGACGGCCGAGTTCGCCATATGGTTCGACGGACTCGACCCAAAACGGAGCAAAGGCGCACAATATCGTTGGCGCGATCTCGCGATAGACCCTACGAGGTTCGTGGAAGTCCCCGCCTTGCCAAGCTACGGTGAAGCCCTTGACGAAATCGGGAAGTACAAGAAGTCGCAGTTGCGCCCTGCGCGCAGCTTGAAGGGCGTGTTCCAGAAGATGCACAACCGCTTATATGGCGAAGGCCCCCTCAAGCGCGAAGACGCAATTGCTCAAGAGGTCATCAAGCTGTTGTTCTGCAAGCTCTACGACGAGTTGCACAGCCCCGGTGAGACATGCGAGTTCCGAGCCACTGTGAGCGAGCTCAAGAGCACGATGGGCAGGCAAGAGATCGCACGCCGAATACGAACCCTTTTCGACGCGCTAACACAGGACCCCAATTATGCAGACATGTTCGGCGGGGAGCAATTGCAGTACGACGACTACTGGATCAGCTATATAGTCTCCGAACTCCAGGGCTTCGGGCTCACGCATGAGGAGACCGATACAGACGCTGTGGGCGACGCTTACGAGATCTTCGTCGGGCCCCAGTTGAAAGGGGAGAGCGGTCAGTTCTTCACGCCACGGGCTGTTGTGAGGATGGCCGTCGATATGATCAGCCCGAGCCTAGTCAAAAGGGAAACGGTCATAGACCCGGCATGTGGCTCCGGAGGCTTTCTCATCTATGCGTTGCGCTCCGCCCGGTCAGAGGCCAGAGGCCACTACAAGCCAAAGTCCGATGCTTGGGTTAACGACCGCATCAGAGAGTACGCCAACAACTTCATCCACGGCATAGACACTGAGCCCCTATTGTACAAGGTCGCGAAATCGTACATGGCCATCGTCGGCAACGGCCGGAGCGGCATCTTCCGCGAGGACGCGCTGCTGCCTCCCACTAAATGGAAACCTGAAGCTCGAAGGAGGCTTGAGCTCAACAAATTCGACACCCTGATAACGAATCCTCCCTTCGGGACAAGAATCAAGATAGAACTGGCGGATACTCTGCGGCAATTTGCCTTGGGGCACGCTCTCGCGGACGGACAGCCCATGCCGGAACTGGCCGGCGGCGGCCAAGATCCTGCGGTTCTCTTCCTTGAGCGTTCCTGGCAATTTCTTAGACCGCCCAGGCCCCGGCGGCCCGGCGGCAGAATGGCCATTGTTCTCCCCCGCCAGATACTGAGCGGTCACGACCCCTCGACGGTGGAAATTCGCAAGTGGATCCTCCGAAACATGAAGGTCAACGCAGTTGTTGACTTGCCCCCGGAGACGTTCCAGCCCTACACTGGAACGATCACCAGCGTTCTCTTTGCAGAGAGAACATCCGCACCCACCACCGACGACTACGATGTGTTCATGGCGGTGGCAGACTTCGTCGGTCACGATCGACGCGGCAACCCCATGTTGGCCCGCAATCCCGACGGTTCACCTTGCTACGACGCGAATAACCTCGCACTCATCTTGGATGATTTACCGACAGTCTCTGCTGCCTTCGACAGGTTCAGGAATCGCGACGCTTTCACGAGCAAGAAGCCGGGCATCTTTGCGGTCAGTACCACGGAGATTCTCGCCCAGCCTCGTCGGCGCCTTGACGCATCATACTACGACCCCACCAAGAACGACGTCGTAAAGAGAATTTGGGACATGGACACCGGAGTGGCCGGCAGGATAACCGTTAAGACGATTGGTCAACTCGTCCGCGCTCCTAGCGATGTCTTTTATCCCGGGCGGCACAAGCGGAACTATTGCGCCCCGGGCCCTGAAGCAGTACCGTTCCTTTCTGGCACGAATATTCTGCAGGTACGTCCTTTCGACGTGAAGTGGCAGCCAAGGGCATACAAGCCCGTTCAGGGCCACCTCGTTCAGAAGGGGTGGATCTTGGTGACGCGTTCCGGCTCAACAGGGCGCGTCTTGTACGTCGGAGACCATATAGCTGGTTTCTCGGTCGAAGCTGGCATCGCAGTTTCCGAGCACGTCGTTCGGATAATCCCAGACCCAGAAGAAGTTGACCCGGGCTACCTGTTCTGCTACCTATCCAGCTCGGTCGGCAAGGTTCTGTTGTCACAAGGAATATACGCATCCGTTGTCAAGCACATAACTCCGGAACACATTCGCGCGATCCCCGTCCCCCTGCCGCCTTCAGGCGTCCAGAAAAAGATCGGCAACTCTGTACGCTTCGCGGAGAGAATGCGCACCGCTGCCAACAGACGAATTGGCCAGCTCCAGGCCTTTATTGAGAACGCGGCCGAAAGCGGGGAGTTCCCAAACCCCACTCTTGGCAAAGCGTGAGATTTGTGCGTGCAACAGCGCCAGCCAAGACCTCGCCGTTCCGTGTGCACAGTTACCGTTCGCCGCAAAAGACGTGGTGGGAATCACTTAGACTTTAGACGGAGCCGTCCACGCGACTAAGTCTATACCAGCTGTGTTGTTAGACATAAACACCACTGTTTCCGCAATTGGACACGTGCTCTCCACCGCCATGTGGCGAGCCGTGGCACCGCACTGGGTTAGGGGCCAGCGAACGAAGGCTGAGGGTGGGTTCCTTGGGTTCAGTCGCAGGCGAACTCCATCAGTCAGAAGGGGGGAGAGCCGATTGGGTGACGAATCCCCTACGACCGGACAGAGCGAGACACCAATGACCTGACACCTCATCCGTTCACTCACATGCGCCGCCGATGCTTCACCGCTTGTCGCGCGTACAACCGACGGCAGATGAGGCGGAGAGGCGCGGGGCAACCTTTCAAACTTGCCCATCACGGGGGCCGTGCAGATTGTGTCCGTGCCCCACTCCAAACAAGCGAAGCGCCCCCGCGGAAGGCATCATTTGGCGGCGATGCCTTTCAGGCCGCCAGTGATAAGGCCAGCCAGGTCCACTAAGATGCGGGGCAGGGCCAGCCCGCCAGGCGAAGCCAGGTATTTCGGCTCCCAGATCGGCACGAACTTCTCCTTGTACTGCCGGAGCCCCTGGAAATTGTAGAAGTGCTCCCCGTGGCGATAGATGAACATGCTGAGCTTGTTCCAGAGGGGCGCGGCAGCCCTCGCCTCAATGCCCGATAAGGGCGCGGCCCCGAGGTCGAAGTGATGGTAGCCGTGCTCCTTCCCCCAGAACATGAGTTCTACGAACAGATAGTCCATGACATCGCGCGGCGCGTCGGGGCTGTAACGCATCAGGTCCGGCGAAAGCTCCTCCCCGCCGGCTCCCAGCCATACGTTGGCGAAGGCGACGATGTTGCCGTTCTTCCGCACAACGGCGACGGGAAACAGTCGTATGTACGGCTCGCTGAAGCAGCCGAGCGAGAACCCCAATTCGCGCGCGTTCTTCGCCTCCAGCCAGGCGTCGGAGACGGCCCTCAACTCCGGCAGAAGCCCGGGGACCTGCGGCTGCGCGACCACCTCGAACGAACAGCCTTCGTTCCGGACGCGGCGATGGTCGCGGCGGAGTTCCTTCCGCGCGCCGCCTTCGAGCGAGAACGTCGCGAGCGGCACGCGGCCGTCTTCGCCGATCTTGAGCAAAGTCAGCCCCAGGTCCACGTAAAGCGGCAGGCTCTCTTTGCCGACGGTGTGGAAGACGGTCCAGCCGCCGTACTCGTCCACCATCTCTTTGAAGCGCCACACGAGCCCGCCCCACTCGGCCTCAGGCCCTACGGGCTCGCCCAGAGCGATCCAACTGCGCCCCTGGACGCCGTACATGATGAAGGACGTTTTGGAGTCGTTCAGGACAAAGGACTTGTCGCCCAGCAGCGCAAGACGGGCATAGGCCTTCGGGCTGGCCTCCACAATGGCGCGGATGACGTCGGTCACCTGAGCCCCCGGCGGTTCGAGTCGTGGCCGGGCCGGCCGGAAGAGCCTGGCCATCGCAAAAGCCAGTGCCACTGCGGCCGCTCCGACCATTGCGCGGAGGAACCGGGGCCCGCCGCCCTCTAACAGACTGAAGCGCCACCAGAGTTCCTTCGAGTACTCAAGGTGCCTGTGAGAGAAGATGCCCAACCACGCAGTCGAGCCGAGCGCCAGGATGATGGCAGCGACCCAGCCGAAGGTGAAGCGTTCGCTGAAGATGGACGCCCGGCGATAGAACTCTCCGCGACATGGCAGGAGGGCCGCGAGCATGAGGACAAGGATGATCGCCTCCTCGTAATCAAGCCCCTTCGCCAGCGAGAGCACAATCCCCGCCGCAAGGAGAGCGACCGCCGCGTAATAGGCCGCATTGATCCGACGCTGGAGCGCCCGGGCGATCAAGATCAGTCCGACGCCAGCCAGACTGCCCAGGAAGTGAGACGCCTCCAGAACCGCCAGCGGCATGAAGCGGTCAAGCCACGCGAGGCGGTAATCAACAGCGGGCACCGCACCGGAGAACAGAAGCAGGACGCCGCCAAAAAACGCGATCACTGCAAAAACGTGCGGCGCGAATTGCGGCGCCCAGCGCGCCACTCCCTGGGCGAGGCGGATGCCGGCTTCCCTTTGGCGAAATGCATCGTGAGCCCCTAACAGCAAGGCTCCGGCGCACAGCGGAAGCAGGTAGTAGATGACCCGATAGGCCACGAGCGATCCCAGGATCAGCGGCGGCGGAACAGAGTCCTTGACCAGAAGAAGGAAGACGGTTTCGAAGACGCCCAGGCCCCCGGGCACGTGGCTGGCGAGCGCCGCGATCTGCGCCATCAAGTATATCGCCGTGAATCGGGTCAGCGGCAGGCCCGTCGGCGGGAGCAGCACATAGAGGGCGGCTGCTGCAAGGGCCCAGTCCAGGGAGCCGATGCAGACCTGCACGAGCCGGATCGCCACCGACGGAAAGCGGAGTTCCCAGTTCCTGATCTTGATGGGGCGCCTCCAGATCAAGCCCAGGGAAAGGTAGGCCGCCACTATCAGGAGGAACACAGCTCCCAGCACGCGCGCGGAGCGGAACACCACCTGGAGGGTCCCCGACACGGACGGCGGCTCGATCACAAAGGCCACCCCGCCCAGTGTGAGGATGCCGAGCCATGTCGTCAGCCCGGAGAAGACCACCACGGTGCCGATCTGCAGCGCGGACAGCCCCCAGATCGAGTAGAGCCGGTAGCGGACAGCCGTTGCGCCGACGACCGACAGGCCGACGTTCACGCTGAAGACATAACTGGTGAAGGAAGCGAGGGCGATCCGGCCGTAACTGAGCGCCTGCCGAAGGTACCGCAGCGCGAGGACGTCGTATCCCGTCATCACCCAGTAGTTGAGCGCAGTGAGAAGAAGCGACAGCAGCAGGACGCGCACCGGGAGTTGGTGCAACTGGCGAACGATGTCGCGGTAGCGGAAGTGCCTAAGCTCCCGGTGCAGGACCCACAGGACCAGCAGGAAGACGGCGACGCCCAGGAGCGGGCCGAGGATGCTGACGATTCTCTTCTTCACGTGGCAACCACCGAGCGCTCGGGGCTCCTCGAGGTCAGGCCTTGACCGCCCCGTAGGATAACCTCTTTGGGGCTTCGGCGGAAGCGACGTAGAGCGCCACAATTACAGCAATCATGGCGAGGACGGGAGGCGGCGGCGGACGAAACCCGAAGACGTCCGCAGCCGGCCTGTAAGGGATCACGACCGCAGCGCCGACTACCAGGAGGCCGGCTCCAGCCCACCGCCCCGCATCCCGTGGCCGCGTGCCGCCGAATGCCGCTATGGAGACGATGATGTTGCGCATCAGGTAATAAAGGCCGAACATGGCAGCCTTCCGGTCCTGCGTGCACGCAACGGGAATCGGCGCCCAACCGCATTGAAACGCGGCGCCCGCAGATGTAGACTGCATTGAGACTGGGGCGCGCACCCACAATAAAGGCGGGGCACTATCGGAGGGCGAAACTATGGCAAAAAGGGCACTCGTTGCGTACTACTCGCGCACCGGCACGACCAGGAAGGTCGCCGAGGCCATCGCAGGCATGCTGCAGTGCGACGTCGAGGAGGTCGTGGACACGAAGGACAGGGCGGGTGTGGGCGGCTTCCTCCAGAGCGGCAAGGACGCCATGCTGAAGAAGCTCACAGTCATCAGGGAGCCCGCGAAGAGTCCCAGGGACTACGACCTCGTCATCATCGGCACGCCGGTGTGGGCCTGGACCATGGCAACGCCCGTGCGCACCTACATCTCGCGCTATGCCGACCAGTTCAAGGCGGTGGCCTTCTTCCTGACAACGGGCGGGACGGGCATCCAAAGAACGTTGCAGCACATGGAAGAGCTCTGCGGCAAGAAGCCCCAGGCCGTCCTCGGCCTGAAGATGGACAAGGTCCTCAAAGCCGACCCGACGCCGCAGATCAAAGCCTTCGTTGATGCGCTGAACGCTTGATGCGTTGGCGGCCATGGCGAGAGGGGCCGTCTCGGCTCGCCTCAACGCTTCTCGGGCAAACGGGAACGCGGAACGGCTGTTGGCTATCGGCACGGCCCTCCTTCTGACCGCCACCTTGGCGGCCAGCAGCACGCGGTCGCCCAAATGCGTCCAGTCCAGGGCGATGACCACCTCGCCAGCAGCCGATAGAACCCACTTTGCCAGTAAATGCCAGAAATCCTTTGCAGGCAACCACTTACAAAGTGGGTACGAGTCAGCGTTTTTCCATGTTGACAGGCCAAATCTGCTCGCCTATAATCGCCTATGCGGATGGGCCGACGCCTGGGGGACACCAGTGGCGGGGCGTTGTGACTCGCTACGTCCGCTTGGGGGGTTGCTCAGGGACCCGGCAAACGCGCCTTGCTGCAGACGGTGGCAAGGCAGAGGTGCGCGAGGGCAGTCCCTGTGTTCGGGGGAGGAGCATCGCATGCGTGCTCAGCAGATGCAGAGGCAACTGAAGTGCAAGGGCGACCTGTTCCCGCGGGGTGAACAAGGCGGCGGATGCGCGCAAGATGACCGACCTTGAGAAGCAGCACGTGCCGGTCATCAGCGCTCCGAGCAGGGCGAAGCGGGGCGAGTGCTTCGAGGTCACGGTTGAGGTGGGCAAGGAGCTGGCGCATCCGAATGAACGGGGCCATTACGTCCATTTTCTGGAGCTTTATGCGGACCAGACGTACCTCGGCGGGCAGGACTTTACGCCGGTGACCACTTGTCCGGTCGCCAAGTTCTGCGTGAACCTGGAACACATTCACAGGCAGTTGCGCGCCTTCGAGTTCTGCAACCTGCACGGGGTCTGGGAAGGCGACAAGGCTGTCGAGGTGGCGGAGTAAGGCGGCCGGCCGGGCCGGCACCGCTCAGGCCCGCACCGCGGCTCTTGGCACCATCGCTTCGTAGGCTGTGCAGCGCTGGCAGCCGCACATCCTTTCACATGAGGTAGCGATGAAGGTAAAAGTTACTGAGGACTGCATTGCCTGCGGGCTGTGCGTGGACACGTGCCCCGACGTGTTCGAGATGGGCGACGAGTTCGCAGAGGTCATCGTGGACGAGGTGCCGGACGAGCACCAGGAAGCCGTCAAGCAGGCTGCCGAAGAGTGCCCGGTGGAAGCCATCGTCATCGAGGAAGAGTAGAGCCGTTGCCGGCGGCGGAAGCGGCTCGCGTGGCCGGCGTCTGAGGAGTCAGTGTGCCGGGGCCGCTTGAAGGAAATGGCCGTCTGTATATGGAAGGGGACGACCGATAATCCTGCATGGTTGGGGAGGAACATATGGCAAAGCAGCGTCTTAGCGGGAGCGCCCCGGACCTGCCGGATGCGGCGGAGCGCATCAACCGTATCTGGCAGTCCCTGGCGGGCCACCCCCTCCTTGTCTCCACGCAAGAGGGCGTGTGGCATCCCGTAATTGACATCTACGACGCGAAGGACGCCATCGTAGTCCAAGTCGAGTTGCCCGGCATGAAGGGCCGAAAAATGGACGTGTCCCTCGAGAAGGACCACCTCATCATCGCCGGGCGGCGTGAGCCGACGCAGGAATACGGCGAGCAAGACGCGTACTACTCCGAACGGCCGGTCGGAGACTTCCACCGCGTCATCCACCTGGCGTTCGGCGTGGACGAGAAAGGCGTCGTTGCGCGCTACGACGACGGCATCCTTACGGTGACCT
>Ga0315289_10009122_pt1 | contig 14300 bp, 10 predicted proteins | sample YL17G11_40_MG_FD_203452 | JGI IMG/M metagenome (GOLD analysis project Ga0315289, IMG submission 203452) | Sediment microbial communities from Yellowstone Lake, YNP, Wyoming, USA - YL17G11_40 | ecosystem: Environmental > Aquatic > Freshwater > Lake > Sediment | place: USA: Wyoming | collected...
GCGATTCGTCGACCAGGAACATATTGGCGCACTTGTCGCTGAAGTCTCCGGGTTTTCACAGCTTCATATCCCAGCAACCCGTGTCGAAGGGGCTTGTGCGTCTGGGGGTCTTGCAGTTCGTGAAGGGTACCTCTCCATAGCCTCCGGTATGAATGATATCGTGGTTGTTGGTGGAATAGAAAAGATGAATGACGTCGGAGGTTCTGAAGCAACAGAGATCCTCGCAACAGCATCTGACCAGGAATGGGAAGCGTTCTTTGGCGCAACATTTCCTGGTATTTATGCAATGATCGCAACGAGGCATATGCATGAATACGGGACAACCAAAGAACAACTCGCGCAAGTCGCAGTCAAAAACCATGCCAATGGTGCCTTTAACCCCTATGCCCAATATCAATCACCTATTTCATTAGAATCGGTTTTAAAAGCCACAACCGTCGCATACCCCTTAGGACTCCTGGACTGCTCCCCGGTGAGCGATGGCGCAGCCTCTCTTGTGCTCTGCGCTGCGGAAAAAGCAAAGAAATACACCGACAAACCAGTTAAAATTATTGGATCAGGACAAGCCTCAGATACCCTTGCACTCCATGGACGCAGAGACATTTGCACACTTGATGCAACCGTATATGCAGCAAAAATGGCGTATAAACAAGCGAACCTCACCCCAAAAGATATCGATTTCGCAGAGGTACACGATTGTTTTACTATTGCAGAAATCTGCGCAATCGAAGACCTGGGATTTGTCGAAAAAGGAAAAGGTGGAAAAGCCATCGACAACAAGATCACCACCTTAGACGGCTCATTACCAGTCAATACCAGTGGTGGTCTAAAAGCAAAAGGGCACCCTGTTGGAGCAACGGGAGTTGCGCAGATCGTTGAACTCACCATGCAGTTACGAGGTGAAGCAGGGAAACGACAAGTGAAAGACGCAAAAATAGGGCTTGCCCATAATGTGGGTGGCTCTGGAGCAACCTGTGTTATTCATATCATGGAGGCGATGTAACAATGAAAGAAGGCGTTGCACGATTCTGGAGAGAGATCCCGCAGCGGTACAACTTCATGGGAAACAAATGCGGGACCTGCGAACGGGTCTTTTTCCCACCACGAGAATCCTGCCCGTACTGTCGACGAAAAAGTATAGGCAATATGAAGGAAATTAAACTGATCGGGAAAGGAGAAGTGGTGACGTATACGATTATCCATGTTGGTCCTGAGGATTTCGAAGAACAAACACCGTATCCGATTGCGATCATTAAACTCGAAGAAGGCCCCCAGATAACAGCCCAGATAGTTGACTGCCCCTTAGACGAAATGAAAATTGGGATGAAAGTCGAAAGTACATTTAGGAAGATCCAGCAAGATGGGCATACGGGTGCTATTTATTACGGGTATAAGTTTAAGAAACAACGTCAGTGATATTTCTTATTCTTCCTTTTTTTCTGCAACATTCAGTCTGTGAAAATGCAAATTGTTTTTTAAAATAAGACAAAAAATAAAAAAAAAGAAAAAGGGGGAGATGCGTTTAAGCATCTATGGGTACTGGTGATTGCCATTCGGGGCTGTAGATGACTAAGCTTGGGTCACCGTAGATAACCTGGATGGATGCAACCGGATTAGTCGGATCCCAACTCGAAGGACCATACATAGAGGTTGGGTCCCCTGTTGTGAAGTCTCGATAGTGGAGCCAGACTTGGTGTGACCACGCAACACCAATCGATACTCCATTAATCAGGGTAGCTATGAAGACTTCATCATCTCCTATATCCGCCTCTGGGCACATCCCGGTGTTCGCGTTCCCATACCAACAGACTGCACCATGCTCTAAATAGACCAAGGGGGCGTCCCCATCACCTGTTGTACAGGACATATACAATACCGCGTTACTACGGAGGTTCTGGAACTGTTGATCAACCCATTTGTAATGGATAATATCGTACAGCATTGGGGGCTCAGGGTTGAACCAGATTAACCCGGCCACTTCCCGAGGCATCTTCCAGTTATCATACATGTATCCACGCCAGGCATCCCACCAAATCTGATCAGGATAGTTCGATTCAGCTGTTTGTTCATACATGCCTGACATGCCGCTTCCACCGGTTCCATGGCCGGAGTAATAATACACGCTTGCACCATCGTTCATTCGTTGGAGGTGTGCTTCCCAGAATGTATGTCCATCATAGGTTCGAAGGTGAGAGCTAAAGGCGTTCTTCACTACACTTGAGGAGTACGGCTTATAGGCTTTTCCGTCATTTAACGTATATGGGCCGTAACCTTCAGGGTAGTTCATCAGCGAGCTTGTTGTGATATTTCGACCTGGGTTCGCAAAGATCAATGCCGGGTACAGAATGCTTCGAACGACCATATCACTCGAATAGGCAGGGGTAATCCCAGGGATATCACCCGCGTAGGAGTTGTTTCCCATTAACACGGAATGTAACTCCATGTTGATATCGGCTCGTGGCGCAACAATAGCGTATCCTTCCTGACCCTCCAGATCAAGGCCTAGGCTTTTATTAATATAGTTATGGAAATCGGTAAACATTTCTTCGTTCCAGTATCGTTTCGCATCAAGACCAAGCGGCGGAAGTGCACTTGCATTACCATTCAATAAATATTTTATGAAGGATATCATCAGTTTGAATTTACTTTGTTCAACAGGCGCTGAAGCTAATGGTAGATGTCCATTCGCACGAGACCCATGGTAGTAATCCCCCTCCCAGCGTTGCCAGGCTTGGATTCGTTCTGCTACTGCAGCAGGGTCCCCATCAGGGGCGTCTTCAACACGGATAACAGGAGAGCCATGGTATGCCGCAAGCATCGCTGCAGGGGCAAAGAAACCATCGCCAGTCTTTAAAGATGTTACTGTGACGTAGTTCTCAGAGGCAGGATAGCTCTTTATTTCATTTACGATGTCCTGCATGGTTTTTAAATCCTTCTCAACCGTTGGAAGTTGACTGCGTACGCCAGCACCGATTTCACCACGTTCAACAAAAATAACGTTTGTTACTCCAAGGCTTGTGAATGCACTTTGGGTGGCTGCAGGAACACTATCTTTGGTGACATAGAGCAATGGCATATGGTTCAACGACGCAATAACCGCAGCGTTCGCTGCTGAAATCGTTGCATCAGCTCGATCAGGGTTTACGGTTCTCACCGTTGTGGTAAGGGTATATTTCACGTCTGATCCGTCTGCATTCCGAGGAACAACAATCGCAGTCCATGTTCCCTTCTCAGGGTGAAGGACTTCAGCTGAAAATTCCGTATGTGGAGCTGGGTTCCAGCATCTCCAGGGGTTCACGGCTGGGTTTTCCAGTCCATTCCAGATATGGATCAGGTTTACCGGTCCGTTCCATGCAGGAATTATCGGTGATCTCAGGTTCCCTTGTGGGTCAACCAGAAATACGAGCAGATCAGATGGTTGATCCGTGGTGAGTACCGCGTTGATTACAGCATCATTCGAATTCACTCTAAAACGGTATCGGTCACCAGCATATTTTGTTACGCGAAGAAGATCAAACGATGTGTTTCCAAGTTTTGTAAGTGCTGCCCAGAATCCTGCTCGGGTCACGGGAAAGTATATATCGCCTGCGTTTCCTGTTCCATCATAAGGTACCGGCCAGTCATCTTTTGCGACATCCATATATTTTGGGAACACCTGTGTAATCATCGCACCAACTAAACTATGACTCGTCGTGGTAATATCTGTACAATTGACACTAAGCGCACACCATTTCGGCCCTAGGAACATCATGTATCCAAAATTGCTTGAAAGTTTTGGATCATCATTTTGTATTTCCTCGACTTTAACAGTCCTGGAAAGTGTTTTTGTTTTCTTTACTACTGTTTTTGTTGTATCGTTAAATGAACTACCATCAACTGCGACAACCGCTGTTGTCTGGGGGGATGTCCAGCTGTTGGTCGCTATTTCAGCGGCTGCTTGGATTGGATCTGCTGGGACCTGGTATTGAGTAGCGTTCTTGCCATACGTTGCAAGGTAGGTATTCCAATCATCTACAAGGTATTGTGTCATGTCATCAACCGTTCCGAATTCAGTCGGATCATCATAATACGCAGTTGGTGTTGAATCACCAGTATAGATAATTGGTGCGAGGTACCGCTGTCCATCATTAAGGTAGTTACAAGCAGGGATCGCAGCAAGATACCCGAAATCGTCTTTGGTGCTGTCCGGATCATTCGTAATCTTAAACGTCTTCGCTATGGGGGTGATTTGTGGTTGTGGGATAGGCCCGGGCACGGATCCGCTGGTTTCAAGATCAAGTGTCAGGTTATATGCACCGGAACCATAAGAATAGTAGTTCCATTCTGTCGGGTGAGGAACATCGACCCATCCTGGGAAGATATCAACACGGATACTCCACTGCCCTGCGACATCAGCTGAATAGTTAAAATCATCATCATAGTATTGATTTCCCTCATACACAAGTACTCCGCTTGGGTTATAGAGCTGAAGGTCAAAATCAGCCAGATATGCAATATCCTTCATTTTTAACGTGACATGGATCCCTTGTCCAACAGAAACTTGGATTTTATACCAATCATAAGAATCGTTCATGTCAACGTATCCAAAGTACGTACCAGAAGGGAGCAGTAACGCAGAAGTACGGATATTCGGAGCATCGGATCCGCTATTCGCATCATTCTGTCCATTTAAGGTCACATTAAAGGTATATTGACCGGTCCCTGGTCCACTGACATATTTTATCCGGATGTACCATCTCCCTGTGTAAGTAGTTGGGTAGCTGATAGTCTCCGGAGTACTTCCGGAGTGGTTTGAGGAGATAACTATTGCACCTGCCTTGGTCACCAGGGAAATGTTGATGTCAAATCCGGAAGGAGGTGTTACGGTAAAGATAATCTGTTGCCCTTGGCAAACTGAAAAGAAATACCAATCATTATAATCGGTTGAGGATATTTTCCCTGATCTGCCTCGGCCTGGTGTATCATCGATTTGCTCTCCAGGATATAATCCTAATGCTCTATTGAGATCAATCCCTGCATCTTTTTTATATCCCGCGTCATCGTTATCTGCAGAATTCATTGATGCAGGGTCTGTTTCTTTTAGATAGTAACTTCGGTCTAAAATAAAAGTTCCTTCGCCATATTCAGTATAAAAGTTTTTTTGTGAACCATCGTTTGTTTTTGTATTGTTTTGTGCGTTCTGAGCGATCGTACCTACAGGAACAATTAAGGCGGTTCCTATAAATAAAAGCGCTATGACAACTGCCTCTATTCTTGATTTTTTAGAATCTCGTTTATTATTCATAATTTACCCCCTATGTATATAATGATTATATGAAAGGGCATTATATATATGTTTCGATTTTATGGATATGGGAGTAACAATATATTCCAATCCTGTTATTCGTGTGTATTCTTCTAGGTATACCGGACTAGCGAAAAGCAACGCAGAAAAGAATAAATTTTGTTTGATTAAGCTTATAAATAACTCATCCATCTAAAACATAATGATCGGAGAACCCTCATTTTTAAGTCAACTCGCTGGATATCTTTTTGTCATTCTTCTGCCCGTCCTTGCGTTGTATATCGTTTATTTGGTAGTTACAAAAGCATTCCGTGATATGGGGTTTTCATCGCTTGAAGCGATTGTTATCGTGTTTGTTTCGTTTTTACTTGGAGCAGGGTTTATTGACAGATATGTTGGAATCAGTTTTTCGAACATCCCGCTGTTTACATATCATGAATATTGGATGGTTGGGATCAATGTTGGTGGTGCAGTGATTCCTGTTCTTCTTAGTATTTATTTATCTTTAAAAAATAGGTTAAAACCAATACGGGTTTTCCTGGGTATAGGGATTGTTACACTGGTGACATACCTTGTGACGTATCCTGATCCAGAAAAAGGGATCGTCTCAACGTTTCCTCTTTGGACTCTCCCTATCGTGATCGCAAGCCTTGTTTCCCTCTTTTTCTATTGGAAAGAGAAACGCAAAGCTGCACCCCTGGCCTATGTCATAGGAACGCTTGGTGTGCTCATCGGAGCTGACTGCTTCCATCTGATTAGTTTGTTGGAAAATGAGGTACACACCACGAGAAACGCAGTTATTGGTGGAGCCAATGTGTTTGATATGGTCTTTATTACGGGAATCCTTGCCGTGTTCCTCGACGGGCTCTTGATTTTCCAGCAAAAAAGAAAAAAAGGTGAAGGTGAAAGATAAGATATCCAACTTTTCCGTAAGAATGGTTATTCTTCTTTCTTTTCATCCTGAGAGGGATGACGCTCAGGACCGTGTGTCATGCCCCAGGGAGCCCACATAGCAGCGAGGATGCCACCTGCAATTAAGAAAGAAACAATGAAAATCGCGAGGTTTTGATACATGTCATAGGGTTCTGCGAGGATCCAGAACCAATAAATCAGGAAGACAATAACACCAAATGCGACGATTATCGAGACCCCCACCCGCCACCGGAAACCCTTTATTTTCCACATTTCTTTTTCTACAGAGGTTTGTTTTTTTAAAGCCCAGTATGTCCAGGGTACTCCTAAGATTCCTATGAGAACAAGAATTGACATTAAGAAAATTGCGACATTTTGCTCCCACACATATTTTTTTGCATAGAAAAACAACCATACTACAAGAAATACAAGCCAGCCTACACCAACAAGAATAGATAGTGATACTCTCCATCCTAAGCCTTTGACTTCATTTTTCATTTCATGTGGTTCTTCACTCATACGAAGCCGCCCTTTGTTAGCAAGGAAATCTGTTTCTGCTATATAAAAATATCAACGTTGGGAGTTTTTCTCCTATGCTCTAAAGATATGTTGTTAAGAACTAACCTTAGGATTAGAGTAATGTTGAGATGATATCAATATAAAAAAACCTTGTTATTTTCACATGTTTATTGGAATTAATTAACAAATTATCATTGGTCATAATCGATGTTAAGATAATGTTTTGTTACCATTGTTGCGAATATTTTCCATAGTATATATTTATAAACTTCTATGTTATCTTATTTTTTACCCATTTTATATATTTGGGGAGGTCGAAAGAAACATGAAAAGAAAAATAGTTGGTATTTTGATTTGTATGCTGTTGATAGCTACTGCTGTTCCCGCAGTCGGATCTTTAAAAAATAATGCGAAAAATGCAACGGTTCCAAGCACCCCTCAAATAAGCACGGCAGTGGATTGGCAAGAATGGCAAAAACTGCTCGCCAAAGACGCAGAAGGGGGAGACGGTTTTGGCTTCTCTGTTTCTCTTTCTCAAAATCTCGCCCTCATCGGAGCACCCGGGAACGATGATCATGGATTAAATTCCGGAGCGGCGTACCTGTTCAGCTGCTCCAGCGGCGACTGGAAACAGGTAGCCAAGCTCACTGCCAACGACAGCGAAGCAGGGGATTCTTTTGGCTGCTCTGTTTCTATTTGTGGTCTCACCGCCCTCATCGGAGCAGTTATGGATGAAGACAACGGACACGCTTCTGGGTCGGCGTACGTGTTTCATTATACCAACATACCTGGTGGATACGGCTGGATACAGAAACAAAAACTGCTTCCCGGAGACGGTGCAGCAAATGACGAGTTTGGCGTTTCTGTTTCTCTTAATGGAAACAAAGCCCTCATTGGAGCATGGGGTGATACCAACGGAGTCGGAGTCTGGTCCGGTTCTGCGTACGTGTTCAGCTACAGCTCCACTACCGACAAATGGAGTCAGCAAGCCAAGCTCATTGCCCCGGTACCCCAGACAAGCGAATATTTTGGTTATTCTGTTTCTCTTTATTTTGATACCGCCCTCATTGGAGCATATGGTTATAATGGCGACTTGGGTTGTGCGTACGTGTTCACCAGCGTCGGCGGGAACTGGGGTTATAAAGACCAGCTCCTCGACCCAAATGGCGCTGCCTTAGACCGGTTTGGCTATTCTGTTTCTATTCGGCACATGGCTGCCCTCATCGGAGCACCTGGTGACGATGACAACGGAGACAGTTCCGGTTCTGCATGCGTGTTCACCCACGATGCCAGCGGCGTATGGAATCATCTGCCAGTCAAGATTACTGCCGGTGACGGCAATCCCGGAGACCTGTTTGGCTATTCTGTTTCTTTTTGGTATAATTTTGCCCTCATCGGAGCACCTTATGATGATGACACACAAAATGATTCCGGGTCGGCGTACGTGTTCGTCTGGACCACCACCGGCGGCTGGATACAGGAAGCAAAGCTCCACGCCTCAGACGCCGCAGGATGGGACTATTTTGGGTGTTCTGTTTCTACTTCGGATATCGGCACTAATTACGTCCTCATCGGAGCATATGGGAATGATGACAACGGACCTGGTTCTGGTTCTGCGTATGTGGACGAACCAAACAATAGTGTACATTCCGCTGTAGTATGCGTAACCGACCGTTGGAGTCTGCCCTATGTGAACGTCACACTCCATTACCCCGAGCCATGGGTAGCCTTTGGTGTTGAATGGCTGATTCATGTGGAAGGCGGCATCCTTGGAGGCATAAATACAACAGTAAATGGGACGATTGACATACCGATAGGAGAAAATATAACGGTCTCGGCAGGGCCATTATTTGGGCTTGGTCTTCTCGACATAACAGCAAAAGCAGACAATAAAGAAAAGACAGCGATAGGAATAATTATTCTGTTTTGGGGTATTATATTGTCTAGGTAAGATAATACTCCAACTCTTTTTTTATTTTTTGATATCTATCAACGATTAGCACGAAAATTACGAGTCTTAAAACCGTGTCAATGCCTGACTGCTCATAGTATAACTTATTGTTACATTTGTTATGATAATTTTTTTAAGGAAAGATTTATATCTTCTTAAATTCTATCAATTTCTAACAAATAGATATTTTTGGAGGAGGAAAAAAATATGAGAAGTAGAAAAAATATTTTGAAAGAGGCTGGTGTTTTGCTACTGGCAACTATAATGATTACAACAACATTTTCAGTAACAAATACAGATGCCGATATCTCCTTAAAAGAAGGAATAAAAACAGCCACATTTGACCCTAGAGATGATACCACGCCACCTGTAACATACTGCAACCTAACAGGAACTTTAATAGACGGCATCTATGTTAGTGACGTGACTGTGAAATTAATAGCCATTGATAACGAATCTGGTGTGAACTACACCACGTATAAACTTAACGATGGAGCATGGACGGTCTACACTGCACCGTTTGTCGTCGTCGCAGATGGCACTCACATCCTAACCTACTACTCAGTTGATAATAACGGAAATTTTGAAATCCTGAATTGGCTTGCCTTTACTATTCGGCACCATTGGCCAGGATTAAAATGGGAGCAGTTACCAGATGTATCCCCATATGGTATTGATATTTGTGTAGACCGTGGCAATAATTATTATGCTCCACGAATGGTTGCTGATGATTTCCAATGCACTTCGACCGGGTCGATAACCAATATTAGTCTATGGGGTTCCTGGAAACAAGACTATATAGGAAATATTACGATGTTCCACCTGGGTATTTACGCAGATATTCCAGCAAATCAAAGCCAAACAGAGTATAGCATGCCCGGTGCTATGCTCTGGGAAAGAAATTTCTCCCAAGGAGAATTCAAGAAGAGCGTGTATTACTTTTATGCTAATAGTTACTGGTGGGATCCATATTTTTATTTGCCGATCCCTCGTATTGACTTTAAAATCTACCAATTTGATTTCGACATTCCCAAGGATCAAGCGTTTAATCAAATCGGGACCATTACGAACCCTGTTACGTATTGGCTTGGTATCTATGTGAATTCGACAAATGGGGTCTTTGGGTGGAAGACCTGTTGGCCAACGATTCATTGGAACGATGATGCTACTTATTATATTCCTAACTCGCCTTGGTGGAACGAATTAAGGTATCAAGAATACCACCCGTACTACAACGAATCCATCGATATGGCGTTTCGGATTAACACTTCAAAACCGAAATGGGATGGTAAGATAACTATCGCCAATTATGATTTGGCTTTTGTAGCAGTCAAAATTACTTCTCACGTGCCTTATGATGATCTTCACTGGAAAGTAATGGCAAATGGAGGATTTTGGTATCCTTCAAATCCAATATATGAAGGAACAATCTCACATATAGCCACAAATGAAACGGTTACTGTTAAAACAGGTTTTCTCCTTGGACTTGGATCGTTTAATCTTACGATCCAAGTCGAGGAGGTTGCACCAGTAGAGACAAAGGGGTTCATATTCCTCTTCATCATATTCGTAAAGACTCCATCATATTCGTAAAGAAATCTCTTTCCCCTCTTTCTTCTCTTTTTTTATTTATCTTTGATTCGCACAAAAACAGGGTTCTAAGGATATGTTTTTAAGGAAGTAGGACTATAAAACATCCGGTTCTATTTGTTAGATGATGGTTTTCGTGTTACATTTGTTATAATAATTATATACACAAAACATTTAAATTCTTCTAAATTATAGTAACTTTCAATAAAACCTATATTTTGGAGGAGGAAAAAATATGAGAAGAAAAAATATTTTGAAACTAGCTGGTGTTTTGCTCATTGCAGCAATACTTGTTTTAACATCGGTAGTTATTGTTCCGATGACGGTAGCACAAATACCAGGGCATGTTGTTGGAGTAACTGGGATAATCTCACGAACTAGAGAATCGTCGCAGACTCCTTCAATGGGAAGAGGCCCTGTAATATTTTCACAGCGTCCATCTACACCAAATGAATCCTGGACTTTCTGGGCAAGTGATTTAAATGCAGGATATCTATGCATAGACGACTTCTGGAACTTAACCGATGATATTTGTGACATACACTGGTATGGATTATATGGAATCTTTAGCGGTGGATGGGTAAATGGTGATCCAACTGGTGTGCTATTCGATATAAATATCTATGTAGACAGTGGAGGAGCACCAGGTACTCCTTTTGCAACATACGAAAATCTTGAGCCAACTCCTCACTTTTATCAATCATATGAAAATTTCACGTGCTACTACTGGGAAATTGATATATCATGTATAAATCTCTCAAATGGTTGGATTTCAATACAGAGCACATATTGTCCAGATGGTAGTTGGTTCTATTGGGCAAATTCTCCAGAAGGTAACTTTAACGCAATGCAAAACGGTGGAAATATAAATGACAATCTTGCATTCAACCTCACTACAGAGATACCATGCTGTTTCGATATTACGTTTATACCTTATGATCAAATAAAGCCACATGCACGTCTTAAAATGCATATCACAGAACTTTGTAATGAGAGTCATACGAATGTACCATGGAGTTTAACCATAATAAATAATGGCCCTGGACCATTGCGTTGTTGCCTGCCATTTGCGCCACCCCTTAATATTGGGGATTCAAGAACATATTCATATGTTATATCCACGTTTCCAGCGGGCAGTTCAAAAGATGTATATTCCGGATTGATTTGGGCTGCAATCTATTATCCGCCATTTGTAAAAGAAGCAAGAAGTATAACCATTATCGTAACAGTCGATGGCTGCTCGGCAGTTACACAATATGCGATGGTCGGCTGGTGGTCGATATTATACCTTAAACTGTGATATTCTCCTTTCTTTTTTTCTTTTTTTATCCTTTGTTTCGCACAAAACATGAGTTAAAACCGTGTCAATGCTTCGGTTTCTTAGGATATGTTTTTAAAGAAATAATCACAAGGTTATAGCAATGTTGAGATGAAATCAATATAAAAAAACCTTGTTATTCTCACATGTTTATTGGGATTAATTAACAAATTATCATTCGTCATCAAGGATGATAAGATAATATTTTGTTACCATTGTTGCAAATATTTTCCATAGAATACATTTATAAACTTCTATATTATCTTATTTTCTACCTGTTTTATATATTCAGGGAAATGTAGGGAGGTCGAAAAAATATGAAAAGAAAAATACTTGGTATATTAGTATGTATGCTGTTGATAGCTACTGCTGTTCCCGCAGTCGGATCTCTGAACAATAGGGCAATATCGAAAATGGTACTAAACACTGGTCAAACAGGTACATGGAAAAATTTTTTAGAAATAATGGAGATCAACGCCTCAGACAAGGCAGTAAACGACGAATTTGGCTATTCTGTTTCCCTCTTTGGGAATACCGCCCTCGTCGGCGCACCTATGCATAATGGTACGGGGTCAGCGTACGTCTTCAACCGCGTCGGCCACACCTGGACGGAGACGCAAGAGCTCATCGCCTCAAACGGAGCTAGCGGGGATTTGTTTGGCTGGGCTGTTTCTCTCCATGGGGGCACCGCTCTCATCGGCGCACCCATGCATAATGGTATGGGATCAGCGTACGTCTTCACTAGCGTCGTCGGCACCTGGACGCAGACGCAAGAGCTTAAAGCCTCAAATCAAGCAATAGGGGATCATTTTGGAATTTCTGTTTTCCTCAGTGGGGACACCGCCCTCATCGGCGCACCTATGCATAATGGTACGGGGACAGCATACGTCTTCGACGGCACCACCTGGACGCAGACGCAAGAGCTCAACTCCTCAGCCCCTGGATTCGGGGACGAGTTTGGCATGTCTGTTTCCCTTAGTGGAGACAGAGCCCTCATCGGTGCTCCATACGATAATTTATCAGGAGAGACATATGTATTCAAAAATACCGGATTTTGGCAGCAAGAGGCAGAGCTCCAAGCCTTAGACCACGCATCAGGGGATTTGTTTGGCTGGGCTGTTTCTCTTGATGGTAAAACCGCCCTCATCGGAGCATGGGGGAAAAATAGCCAAAATGGGTCGGCGTATATATTCATTTATTCCTCCAGCTGGGAGCAACAGAAAGAGCTCACTATATCAGACCCAGCACCCAATAATTTTGGCGGTTCTGTTTCCCTTGATGGTGACATTGCCCTCATCGGAGCAGCCTTTAACCATGGTAGTACGGGGGCGGCGTACTTGTTCGACGGCGCTGACGGCTGGGCGCAAAGGCAAAAGCTCACTACTAAAGAAGGCGCATATGGGGATAATTTTGGTGTCAATATTTGCCTCAAAGGTGGCAACGCCATCATCGGAGCAGCGTTTGATGATGAAGACGGATTAGTCAATGCAGGCTCCGCGTACATGTTCTCATCATCCCCCTATTATAGCGCCTTAAGCGGAGGATTTGGTATTACTATGACAGTCACGAACTACGCTTTAGAGGATGCCTTTAATGTTACGTGGCAGATTCACGTCAAAGGCGGATTGCTTGGATTGGTAAATACAACCAAGAGTGGGACAATTGCTACCATCCCAAGTGGAGCAACAAGCACGGCGGTCTCAACAGGGATATTCCTTGGATTAGGCCCCATCGCTATCACTGCGAGCGCAGAGGACGCGGAAGTGAACGCAACAGGGACAATTCTCCTCATTTACGTCATCGGGGTAAAATAAGAACTCCCCATTTTTTTTCTTTTTTTATCTTTGATTAGCACAAAACCATGTGTTATGTTTTAGATGATTAGGTTTTTAAAGAACGAACCAACCAAGCAAAATTGATGCAACATCCCGGTCATTCCCAACTCGGGGCACCTCGCAATTCCCAAAGTCGTCACCTAAAAAGCCCTTCATCGACCATGAAAACTATCATGGTAGTAAACAGCTAAAACCAGGAGAAAACCATTTCCTATCTTCGTCGCTTTTCATTTTCCCAAACTCGTCATCTAAAAACCGGCTCGTTGATTCTTCGTTCTCCTGGGGAAATTTCCCAAAGTCGTCGCCTGCATGATTTCCCATATTCGGCAGCTAGTATTTCCCAAACTCGTCACCTAGCGTTTTCCATCTTTATCACCTGAATGCACATATTTTTCGGTTCTAAGGATTTCTGTATGACCGAGAAACATCATCGACAAGATGATTTCATGTTTTTTTCTCGTTAGACTGCTGACCAAGCAACCATTTCCATAACGGAATGCAGCTGATCCCTTGTCTTTTCTCATCTACATCTTTCGTTAACAAAATCATCTTACTTTTTTCAGAGGAAAATGTCTCTGTAAACTCCTGAAGGCCGTCCAGTTCCCGTTCATTAATCGTATTGGTATAACTGACGTTGATCGCAGTGATTGCATTGTTTCGTTCTCTTACGACAAAATCAACTTCTTTTGATTTTTTCCAGTAGTATGGCTCATGTCCTCTGCGTTTGAGTTCAATGAACACGATGTTTTCTGCGAGTCTTCCTTTGTCTTCTGAAAATCGGAGGGCGACCGCATTTCGCAACCCAGTGTCTATGCAATAGACTTTACTTGGATTTACCTGCTGCACCTTTAATGAATAACTGAACATCGGGACAAGATAAATCAATCCGAT
>Ga0315289_10009124_pt1 | contig 14300 bp, 9 predicted proteins | sample YL17G11_40_MG_FD_203452 | JGI IMG/M metagenome (GOLD analysis project Ga0315289, IMG submission 203452) | Sediment microbial communities from Yellowstone Lake, YNP, Wyoming, USA - YL17G11_40 | ecosystem: Environmental > Aquatic > Freshwater > Lake > Sediment | place: USA: Wyoming | collected...
AGAAGGGTCGATCCTTTGATGAAATTTCTGCCTCCCAAACCGGCCTTTTCATCGAGAGGGGACATGAGCTGCTCGAGAAGTTTATTAAGGGATTTTGAAAGAAACACATCCACGAGAGGCAATATCACGCGGAAATTCTTTCGGCAACCAATCCATGGGCATTGCTCCATATAGAATCGAGACCCGGGTCACCTACGCTGAGACCGATGCCATGGGGATCGTCTATTACGCCCATTACCTGCGCTGGTTCGAGATGGGTCGAACCGAGCTCATGCGCAACCTGGGCATTTCCTACCAGGAGATGGAAAACCAAGGGACTTACCTCCCGGTTTCTGAAGTCTTCTGCAAATACCTTGTTTCAGCAAGGTACGACGACATATTAATCATCGAAACTTCCGTAGACTTCTTGAAGCGGGCCAGCATCCAATTTGCCTACCGCATTTTGAGAAAGACAGACGAAGCAGAAATGGTCAGCGGTACGACCCTCCACGCCTTCGTCGACCGGGAGGGGAAGATCGTCAGGGTCCCGGCCTCTCTGAAAGAAAAAATGAAGTCCTGATTGTCGTCCGGGGAAACAAGGGCTGAAATTTTTCGCTTGCAAAAAACTTTTTTTTGAATTAATCAAGGAGAAAAGAATCCAATAAAGCCAACCTCTGAGGATTCAGAGGTTGGAAAGCCACGGGTTCCGGATGCGCGGAATCAGTGGATTGGGGAAGCTGGACAGCGAAAACCGGGTTCCGTAGTCTTTCTCTACAGACAGGGAAATTCGGTTTTTTATCCCGGGGGAAGAGCTAACCGTATGTTTTTTGCTTTTGGCCTTGAAGAGGGTCTTGACAGGTTTTTTCATTTTTAGTAGGTTGGACGAAAACGAGAAGGCAGAAACGAGCTCCCCTCCTCCATCTTTTTCCCAGACAGGGGATTTTCAGGGTTTTCCATTCTCAAGGGTGAGGTTGCCTGTTAAAAAGTGGGTAATGACGATGGCGACCTTTTTTCATTCGATCGAGGAAAAAAATTCATGAATGCTGCCATTGCCAGAGAAGAGGAAAAGGTGCTCCCCAGGCTGAGGTCTCTATACGAGATCGCCAAGGCTTTTAACTCATCTTTAGACCTGAAGGAGACTTGTGGGGAAGTTCTCGGAATTCTTTCTCGCCATATGGGGATGAAGCGGGGAGCCTTCCTGGTGATGAACACGGAATCAAACGAGTGGGAGATGGGAGGAGCACATGGGCTTTCCGCCGAGGAAATGAAACGGAGGAAGGAATACTTTGGCTCCGGGGTCATGCAACGGATTTTAGAGAAGGCGCAGATGGCGGCAGTGGTAGACGGCGGAGAAACCATCTGGCTTTACGAAGGAAAAACTAAGACCCCCCTGAAGCGGATAAACGCTTCCTTCCTTTGCGCCCCCCTGAAAACCCAGGGGGCCATCACCGCCATCCTGGGGGTGGACCACTTGTTCGAAGAGCCGCTGTCGGTTACGGAAGACTTTGGATTCCTGGGAGAAGTGTGCTCGCTGATCAGTGAGGCCATGGCCATACGCAAAGCTATGGCCTCCGAGAACAGGGCCTTGCTCGAGGAAAACTGGAGTTTCCGGAAGGAACTGGAAACTCTCGGCCGGAGTGTTCCGAAGGTCCGGAGGAGGATTTCCCTGACGGAGATTCTGGAAGATCGCCTCAGCCGGATGATCGCCGAGATGAAAGTCGACCCCCGGTCCAATGGGCGGCTCTATGATGATGTTTTAACCGTGGTGGAGAGGACTTTGCTGAAATCCGCTTTGGAGAAAACCAAGCACGTTCAGTCGAAGACGGCCCGCTTCCTGGGGATCAACCGAAACACCCTGCGCCGAAAAATTAAAGAACTGGGCATCGCGGCAAAAGAGAAATGAATCAAAATCGATGAACTCGTAAAAAGTCAAAAAGTGAGGTTTCCCGTCATTCCGGCGAAAGCCGGAATCCAGTTATTTCAAATACTTAAAAATTCTCTGGACTCCGGTTTTCACCGGAGTGACGACTTTTTACGAGAACATCAAAATCCAAAAATCAAAAATCAAAATGACAATGAGGAATTTGATAATCTCGTAAAAAGTCTCAAATCCGTCACTCCTGCGAAAGCAGTCCCGCCTTCGGCGGGATGGATTCCCGCTTTCGCGGGAATGACAAAATGAGGAAATCTTGACTTTTTATGAGTCCATCAAATTTAAAATTTTTAAGATTTTAATCTGGTAAGGAAGGAAATTTTAGTTCAGGGAATTCGAGTTTTGGATTTTGGTTGGCAATTTTGATTCTTACAGGAACCCCTTCGGTTTGGGGGGCGTGGTCTTTTCCTCTGGATGTGCCTTCTTTCCTGGCTCCTTCTGCTCACCGGCCTTAAAGCCAGATTGATCTAAAATAAACTTGTCATCACCCGGATCGGGTTTAAATTCCAGCTGGAGTTTCTTGGCTTCCTGGATGTAAGAACCTTCCTTTAGGCGAATCTCTCCATTCGGAACTACAACGATGGCCGACTCACCCTGGATGGGGCACCTCTGCTCGCAGAACCCGCAGCCATTGCACCTGGAAGCGATGACCACGGGCCGTCGGTATCCTTCGATCGTACGAAAGACAATGGCATTATACGGGCAGATTTCATCGCAGATCAAGCAGAGCTTATCCTGAGCCCAGACTAAGCATAGCTCTTTGCGCAGAATAGCCGTGCCCACTTTGGCATGGGTTTTTTCTTCCAAGGAGAGGGAGCGAATCGCTTGAGTGGGGCAGACTTTGCCGCAGACGTTGCAGTCCTGTTCGCAAGGGGCAAAGCGAAGCTCCATCTTCGGAGTCCAAAGCCCAGGCAGACCAGACTCCCAAAAACAGGGTTGGAGGGTATTGGTCAGGCAGGACTTCATGCATTCCCCGCAGCGAATACAGGTTCGTAGAAATTCAGACTCCAGAACTGCCCCCGGAGGACGGATGAGCTGGTGCTTGCTCTGGAGAGGGGTAAAAGGGGTCCGGTCAGCCAGGAAAGCAAAGGTGAATCCTCCGGTCATGGAGGTAAGGAATTCTCTGCGGGAGAAATCAACGGCCGCATATTCCCCACCGAGCTGGGAAGCCCGATCCGCAGAAGGAAAGGCTGGAAAGCTGATCGCCCCCTTAGGGCAAACATCGGCACAGGTCCGGCATTGAATGCATTCGGGGAGAAGGATCTTCTTCGGATCCTGCTCCACGGCACCCATGGGGCAGGCCTTCTGACATTTCAGGCATTCATTGCACTCCGTGCTGATCCGACGTTTAAAAAGGCCAAGGGGGGAGAGGAGACTGAGGAATGCGCCCAGGGGGCAGAGGTATCGGCACCAGAATCGGGGAGTCCAACGGTTCAAAACGATGATTCCGGCAAAGATCAAAAAAGTTATGAAAGACATATAGTAAGCCGGTTGCGGGTAGTGAAGGTGAGATAATTCGATCCATCCCAGGGCCTCTAAAAGCGGCCGCAGAAAATCCAATAGCAAATTGATCAGGGTAATAGCCAGGGGATAGAGGAAAAAAGTGAAGAAGCGGGTAAGGAGGGGCAGGGGATCCATGAGGTAGGCCAAGGACAGGCCGGCAAGGGCAGAGCTGAGGAAAAGGATGAGCAAAAAAAATTTTGCCTTACGCCAATTCGCCTCACCTTTCAACTCGGGGCGGGTCTTTTTGCGGATAGAAAGAAAGTCTAAAAAATCAATGGTCGCTCCCATGGGGCAGACATAGGCGCAGAAAAACCGGCCGATGACGAGGGTAGCCCCGATCACGATGAGAGACCACAGGGCTCGGCTGATGATCTCTTTTCCAGTCAAAACAGCGCTGAGTCCCAGGAGCGGGTCCAGGCGCAGATAAACATCTGCCGGAAGCCATTCTGGAAGCTTGTAATTGGCGAAGACAAAAAGGGTGGTAAAGATGAGGAAGGAGAGAGCCTGGAGGAAAGTCCTCATGCTTTTCCTTTGAATATTTTGAGCTGATCGAGGTCAATCTTGCCCAGGCCCCGCTGGTGGGCGACGAGCAAATGTTCGACCTGCCGGCCCTTAAAATTTTGTCCATACCAAGGAGCTACGGTTACCCCATAAGAGTCAACAGCCACAGGGTCGATGCCCGCTACGATCAGATTAGGTTTTTGGACATCCCCCGGTCCCCCTGGTCCTCCAGAGACCAAAGCTCGGGTAGCGTCTAGGATGGTAAGTTGAGGTTTGATCACCGTGGCCAAGTCGGCTAATGCTTGGTTGATATTGTATTTGGAGTGGAAACTGAAACGGTCCCAGATCAAACCCATGAGGCCCTTGATGCCTAAGCTCACGCCCGTGGCGGAATGGGTCTTGGCTTGGGGGAGGTTGATGAGTACATCGCTGTCCAAAACCTCTTTGAAAACCTCCACGCGGTCCAATACTTTTCCCTGGGGCACCTTGATTTCCCGGAAGAACTTCCGGTCTTCAAGGGCCAGGACATGCACGCCCTTGATGGATTTACAAGCCTCCTGAATGCCCGATCGTTTCAGACAGAGTTCAGCTGGGCGCAGGGGATTATCCAAGACCACCACCCGCTGCGCACCGGCATCGATGCAGGCTTGGGCCACTGTGGCTACCACCAGAGGGTGGGTGGTGGAACCCCATTCGGGGGGGTTGGAAAAAGACATATTAGGCTTGAGAACAACGCGTTTCCCTTTCTGGACGAAGCGGGAGATCCCGCCCATGGCTTCAAGCGCGGCTCTCGTAGCTGTGGCCGGATCGCCGGATACGACAACCAGATCACGCTCATCTTTGGCCTCTAAAAAAGCTGGCCTTCCCGCAAGGCTCAATGCCAACCCGGCAGAAGCAGTTTTCAAAAAATCCCTGCGGGTGATCCACAAACCATTTTTTTCCATTGGGTTGATCCCCTTTCCTCTCCTGTAATTATTTTAAACCAAATTTTCTTATTAACAATCCTTTTAAGCCGGTTCGGCAATTTTCCATATGATTTGCATCAGGAGAAGAGTCGCCCCCCGTTTAAAAATGCTGGTTGCATTCCAAATCATTCCCAGGCCTAGGCGGAAGATAAAGATGGGCCGCGCCAAAGAGGAGAAAAGCAAGAAAAGCATTAGGCCCTGAAAAATCGGGGCCGGGCAGGAAAAGGCTCTTGACAAAAGCCTTGGATTATATTATCAAACCCAATATAAACAATTATCGTTTAATTTTGAGTTGAATTCCAATGGCCCCTTCAGGATCTAAAAGTTCTTTGATCAAAAAATTGGAAGCCCTCTCCAAGATCAGCAAGGCGATCTCCTCCGACCTTTACTTGGAGGACATTCTGCGTTTGATCGTGGTGGTTACGGCGGAGGTAATGAAATCGAAAATTTGCTCGCTATGGCTGGTAGACGAACGGGACAAGGCCTTGAAAATCAGGGCCACCCAGTCTATGAGCGAAGAGTATTTAAAGGAGAGAATCCTCAAGCTGGGGGAGGGTGTGGTGGGATACGTGGCCGAGGAGAATAAGCCGATGATGATCTACAACGTCCTCAAGGAGCCACGATACAAAGAGAAAGAGCTGGCCCGAAAAGAAGGGCTGGTCTCCTTGTTAAGCGTACCCATGTGCGTGAAGGAAAAGGTCATCGGGGTAATCAACTGTTACACATCCTTTCCTCACAAATTTACCAAGAGTGAAGTGGAGGTATTAACCACGGTGGCCAATCAAGCGGCCATCGCCATCGAGAACGCCGGCTTGATCATGAAGGCCAAGATTATCGAAGATGAGCTGATGTCCCGAAAGCTCGTGGAGCGGGCCAAGGGAATTTTAATGAAAGAACAGCAACTCTCCGAGGAGGAAGCTTTCCGCAGGCTCCAGAAGAAATCCATGGACCTCCGAAAATCGATGCGCGAAATTGCCGAAGCGATCATCCTAGCCAACCAAGTCTAAACCTGAATCCCCCAAACTAAGATTTAATTAACTGCCGGCAGTTTTCACAAAAGGGGAGGGAGACCGAACCCTTAATATTTAAATTAAGTTTATATCTAAAAGATTATGTTTTTATTAAATATTTTTTTTATTTTTGGGCGTGTCGAGATTTGCCCCGCTGAAATCTAAAAAAAACCTTGACAAAATTTTGTACATGATGTTTTATTATTAGGCAAATCGTTAATTTAATGTGCCGCCCAACGGCGTGCGGCACCCAATTGACAAAGGCGTCCAGAAGAATGGTGGGCGCCTTTTCATTTTTTAAGGGGAATTGAAAAGGCGCTGCTCAATTAAAATCCAACAGAAAAGGAGAGTCAGGAAAATGTCCTACAGCAAAGCGAACGCCAGCGCAGCAACCATGAGCCGAAACCGGGTTGCGCCTGCCCCGGGGTCAGGAATCTGCGTCACCTGCCTGGATGGTTGTCCAGGCCCTTGTGAAGTAGGCCGTTCCGCCTTACGCGGGAGGGAGATCCTTTACCCGCAACCCTTTGCCAAGGTCACCGCGGGTTCTGAAAAGGATTACCCGGTTGATTATTCCCATTTCAACATTCAGGGTACATGTGTGGGGGCGGTGGGGGTTCCAGCCGACTCAGATCAGGCAACCTTCCCAGCGGTTGATATTTCTACAACCGTGGGGAGTGAGGAAAAGATTCCCTTACGGGTTCCCTATTTTACGGGGGCTCTGGGATCTACCGATATCGCCCGCATTCACTGGGAATCGATGGCCATCGCTGCGGCAATCGCCGGAACTTTGGTGGTCGTCGGTGAGAATGTCTGCGGCATGGACCCCAATGCTGAAATTCGCAATGCTCGGGTGATCAGATCCCCAGAGATGGAGCGCAGGGTAAAAATATTTCAGCAGTGGTATGACAGATCCGGCGGGATCGTCGTCCAATATAATGTAGAAGATGGCCGACTGGGTGTGCCCGAATATGTCGTAGAAAAATTGGGCGTCCAGATCATTGAACCGAAGTGGGGGCAGGGTGCGAAGGATATCGGTGGGGAAGTAAAACTCTCCACTTTAGAAAGAGCCCTGCAGCTGAAAAGCCGGGGGTATATCGTCCTTCCCGACCCGGAAGACCCCGTGATTCAAGAAGCATTCAAGCAAGGTGATTTTAAGGAATTTGAGCGCCATTCCAGGCTGGGCATGGTGGAGGAGGAGGGATTTCATAAAGAGATAGAAAGATTGAGAAGAATTGGAACCAAACATATTTCTCTTAAAACTGGAGCTTATCGTCCCGCCGACTTGGCCCGGGCAGTTAAATATGCTTCGGATTCCAAAATCGACCTCCTAACTGTGGATGGTGCTGGAGGAGGAACCGGGATGAGCCCCTGGCGGATGATGAATGAATGGGGGGTTCCGACCGTTTATCTGGAAAGTCTCCTGTATCAATTTCTAAAAAAACTGGAACAAGAAGGCGCCTTCATCCCTTGCTGCGCCATGGCTGGGGGGCTCTCCCTGGAGGATCATATATTTAAGGCATTTGCCTTGGCTGCCCCGTACATAAAAGCCATTTGTCTTGGCAGGGCTTCGATGACCGCTGCAATGGTTGGCAATACCATCGGGGAGATGATCAAAAAAGAGAAGGTTCCAGCCGACATTGCCAAATACGGGAATGATATCGAGCACGTTTTCGTTCTGGCAGCTAAACTAAAGGAGAAATACGGAAAAGATTTTCCGAAAATCCCTTCCGGAGCCCTCGGGATGATTACCTATTTCGATCGATTGAATGCCGGACTGCAGCAGCTTATGGCTGGAGCCCGAAAGTTTGCCCTCAAGCATATTACTCGTGATGATTTATGCGCGCTCACCCGCGAGGCTGCGGATGTTTCCGGGATTCCCTATGTAATGGAGGCGGATCAGGAAGAAGTGGCCAGAATTCTGAAAGCTCCGCAAAGAGTCCATCAGCCCCGCGTTGGGCGGAAAGCCAATGTATCCGCCGTCCAAATGGATTAGAGTCTCTGAACTTAGGATGTAGGGAAGAAATAGGGGCAACCCCGTGAAGCATGGGGTTGCCCGTGATGAAGGCAGGAAAGGGGAACCATAGTCGGGCTATATTTGGCCCGTGAGGGGGAAAGAGGGAAAAAACTTTCCCCCTTTTTTTTGCCTGGAAGATTTCTTTGGTTTTGCTCTCCAAGAGTGTTAATATTCCTCATATCCAGGCAGCTTTTTGAAAGGCATATGAGTTTCCTTTTAGGCCCCAAAAGATTTTTCCTTCTTTTTCTTTTCTTTTCCCTTCTCTTGCCCCTTGGAGGCTGGGCCCTGGATGTGGAGGAGGGAGGGAAGCCGATCAAAGCACTATCAGAGCATGCCGCCTCCATGGACATGGTCTGGACCCTGATCGCTTCCTTTCTGATCTTCCTGATGCAGGCCGGGTTCACCCTCGTGGAAGTGGGATTCACCAGGGCCAAGAACGCGGGCAACGTGGTCATGAAAAACATGATTGACTTTGCCCTCGGGTCCATTGGCTTCTTCTTCATCGGTTATGGCCTGATGTTCGGGGTCAGCGCTCTCGGACTCTTTGGGACAAGCGACTTTTTCCTCAGCCATATCACTCTCGCCGGGAAGGTGGACAACTGGAAATTTGCGAACTTGATGTTCCAGGTGGTCTTTGCGGCCACGGCAGCGACTATCGTCTCCGGGGCGATGAGTGAGCGGGCCAAATTCATCGGTTATTTATTTTACAGCGTGCTCATCAGCACCTTGATCTATCCTGTGGTGGGCCACTGGATCTGGGGAGGGGGCTGGCTGGCCCGCAAGGGGATGATCGACTTTTCAGGGTCCACCGTAGTTCACTCCGTGGGCGGGTGGGTTTCTCTGGCCGGGGTGCTCGTTCTGGGGCCGCGCCTGGGACGGCACAACCGGGACGGATCAGTGAATATTATCCCCGGGCACAACATCCCCCTGGTTGCCCTGGGGGTGTTTATCCTCTGGTTCGGCTGGTTTGGGTTTAACACCGGAAACACCCTCTCGGCCACCAATCCGAGCATCGCTCTGATTGCCATTAACACCATCCTGGCGGGGGCCAGCGGGGCGCTCTGCACCATGGCTCTGACCTGGATCTTGCGGGGAAAACCGGACGTGGGCCTGACCCTCAATGGGGTCCTGTCCGGCCTGGTCTCGTGCACAGGCGGTGTAGCCATCATCAGTCCTTTTAGTGCTGTGGCTATCGGGAGCTTGGCTGCCTTCATCCTTTACTTTTCTCTTAAAGCTTTCGAACGCTGGCGCATTGACGACCCTGTCGGGGCCATCTCCGTTCATGGCGTCAACGGAATCTGGGGTACCCTTGCGGTAGGCCTTTTTGCCCAGGAACAATATGTCCAGAACAGCCTCGGATACACGGTTAACGGATTGATCTTCGGAGGGGGAGTGGATCTTCTGGCGGTACAGGCCCTGGCTGTAGTCTCCGTATTTCTCTGGGCCTTTCCCATTTCTTTCGGTTTCTTCAAACTCCTGGACGCCACCCTTGGGCTTCGCGTCTCGCCCGAGCAAGAAGCCAGAGGCTTAGATTTTGGCGAGCATTCCATGACCTCTTACCCTGTTTTCGATGAATTCCAGAGGAAGCAGGAAGAGATCATCGAAGAGTTGGAACGGGTGCGCGAGCTTTCTTTGCTCCATGACATCAGCCAATCCATGTATACATTGAACTTAGAGGAGATTTTGGAACTGATCTTGCAGGGAGTGGCCAGAGGTATCGGATTCGACCGGGTCCGGCTTTATTTGCTGGATGAGGAAAAGAAACAGCTGGTTTGCAAGGTTGCGGTCGGGGTGGAAAGAGAAAAGATTAATAGCCTCAGCTTACCTTATGACCGAGAAGACAACATCATTTCCCGGGCCATCCTGGAACGTCGGCCTTTCATCGTGGAGGATGCCAGCAGGGATCCGCGGGTAAATCGAGGATTGATCAATTTTTTGGATGTTAAATCCTTTGCCGCTGTCCCCCTCCTTTCCCGGGAAAAAGTTTTGGGAGGAATTGCGGCTGATAACCTGGTAAGCCAGAGGTCGATCACGGAGAAAAAGCTCCAGTCCTTGATGATCTTTGCCAACCAGGCGGCCCTGGCTCTGGAGAATGCCCTGATGTATGAAGAATTGAGAGCTTTCAGCAGCCAGCTCGGGGAACGGGTGAAAAGAGCTACTCTGGAGTTGGAGGAGACCCAAAGACAGCTCTTTCAATCCGAGAAGCTGGCGGCTCTGGGGAAGCTTTCCGCCGGCATTGCCCATGAGATCCGGAACCCTTTGACCAGCATCAAGATCCTGATCCATTCCTTGGTAGACGAGATGGCCACGCCAGCATCGCGGGAGAAGGATTTAGCTGTAATCGAAACCGAGATTGAGCAGGTGAACAAAATTATTAAACAGTTCCTGGATTTTGCCCGGCCCCGGCCCCCCTCTCTGGAACCCATCGATGTGCGCAAGGTGCTGGAGGAAACCCTGGCTCTGATCGTTTACGAGATGGAAGCCCAGGAGGTTTCATTGGAAAGGGAGTACGCCCCCGGGCTTCCCCCTGTTCCGATGGATCGAGAACAGATGAAACAGGTTTTCCTAAACCTTCTGCTCAACGCCATCCAGGCCATGGAGCAGGGGGGGAAATTGAAAGTTGCCACTGCCTTGAAACATCCGGTGCCCGGGACGAATAGGGGCTCGTTTGCTAAAATATCCTTCCAAGATACGGGGAAGGGGATTCCTGAAGATGTGAAGGGCAAGGTTTTCGAACCCTTCTATTCCACCAAAGAGGGAGGAATCGGGTTAGGGTTGTCCATTGCCCAGCGCATCGTCGAAGAGCATGGGGGAGAGATCGGGTTGGAAAGCAGTCCCGGAAAGGGGACCGTTTTTTATTTAACTATTCCTTATGGGACGCAGATAGACGCAGATAATTGAGATCTAAGAAATAATGCCTTATAGCAGCTTTTGGGTATTTTCATTCACTTTCAAAAACTTAGCTTGAGAAAATAATTTTCTGCGTGTATCTGCGAAAATCTGCGTCCTATAAAATTCTGGAATTGCTGGGGGTTCATTGGACAGGGTTTTGATTGTGGATGATGATTCGAGCATGCGTTATTCCTTGAACCGGATGCTGGAAGGTCAGGGTCTTCTGGTTTCGTTAGCCAAGAACGGGGCTGAGGCCCTCGAACGGTTTGCCGAGGAAAATCCGGACTTGGTGGTCATGGACATCAAAATGCCCGGCCAGAGTGGTCTGGATGTTCTGAAACAGATCAAGGAGCGCGACCCCAAAGCATTGGTCATCCTGATGACCGCCTTCGGGACGACGGAAACGGCCATCGAGGCCATGAAGTTCGGAGCCTTCGATTACATCCTCAAACCCTTCGACATCCCCCAAATGAGGGGTCTGGTGGAAAGAGCCCTAGAGGTTTCCCGGATGATGAAGAAGATGGTCTCATACCCCGATCGCATAGAGCCTAAAGTCACGGGAGAGGCGATCGTGGGCTCTTCACCGGCCATGCAGCAAATTTACAAGATGATCGGCCAGGTCGCCCCCACGGGGGTTACGGTTCTCCTGAGGGGGGAGAGCGGGACAGGCAAGGAACTCGTGGCCCGCGCCTTATATCACCATAGCAGCCGGGCCGACAAGCCTTTTCTCCCGATGAATTGCGCGGCCATTCCGGAAACACTCCTGGAGAGCGAGCTCTTCGGACATGAGAAGGGCGCTTTCACCGGAGCCCTTACCCGGCGCATCGGCAAATTTGAGCAGGGCAATGGGGGGACGCTTTTCTTGGATGAAATCGGTGATATGACTCCGGCCACCCAGGCCAAAATCCTCCGCGTTCTTCAGGACCAGCAGTTTGAACGGCTGGGGGGGTCTGAACGCATCACCGTGGACGTGCGGCTGATCGTGGCCACGAACAAGGACCTGGAAAAAGCCATCCGCGAAGGGTCTTTCCGCCAGGACCTTTACTACCGGCTGCAAGTGGTTACGCTCCATCTCCCTCCCCTGCGGGAACGCCTGGAGGATATCCCCGAGTTGATGCGGTACTTCCTGCAGCGCTTTGCGTCGGAGATCAACCCCCGGGTGAGAGAAATCGCTCCCCGGGCGTTGGAAAAGCTCATGCGCTACCGCTGGCCGGGGAATGTGAGAGAGCTGGAGAATGCGGTGCAGCGAGCCTTGGTCATCGCCAAAGGGAACACCCTGTTTCCGGAGGATTTCGTCCTGGAGGGAGTGGAACCGGATGTTGCCGGGCCCAAAGGGCAGGTGGATTTTGAAGAGCGGTTGCAACGGTTGATGGAGCCGATGTTCAAGGAATTGGCGGAACAAGCGAAGCGCAGCCCCGAGTCGGACCTGATGTCGGCGCTCGAGAAGATCCTGATCAAGAGGGTCTTGCAGGAGACGAAGGGAAACCAAGTCCAGGCGGCTATTTTGCTGGGGATCAGCCGCAATACCTTGCGTTCGAAGATCGAACGGTATAGGATCAGAAAGGATGTGACGATCGTAGAGGGAGAAGAATGAAAAGGACCTTGCGTCTGGCATTGGGACAGATCAACAGCACGGTGGGAGATTTCCAGGGCAATGCCGGAAAAATCTTGAAAATGATCGGCCAAGCGCGGGAGATGGGTGCAGAGCTGGTGGCCTTTCCAGAGTTAGCGCTTCCGGGTTACCCACCGGAGGATCTCCTCTTAAATTCGTCTTTCATCAAAGCTAACGCAGAGGCTTTGAAGCGTCTGGCCCGGGCTACCCGGGGCATCACGGCCATCGTCGGTTTTGTGGACATGAACGAGGATATTTTTAATGCCGCGGCCCTTCTGCACGATGGCGAATTGGCGGGGGTTTACCATAAAATCTACCTACCTAATTACGGCGTTTTCGATGAGAATCGCTACTTTCAAAGCGGGAAAGAGATTTTGATCTTTAAGCTAAATGGTACAGTTATCGGAATGAATATCTGCGAGGACATCTGGTATCCGGGAGACCCTACGAGGACCCAATGCCTCCAGGGAGATGCTCACGTGATCGTGAATATTTCCTCTTCTCCCTACCATGCCGGCAAGATGCATTTGCGACAAAGAATGCTTTCGACGCGGGCCTGGGATTATTCAACGATTGTGGCTTATGTCAACCTGGTTGGAGGGCAGGATGAGTTGGTCTTCGATGGAGGATCCATGGTGTTAGACCAGGGGGGAGAACTCATTTCGGCAGCCCGGGCTTTTGAAGAGGACCTGCTGGTGGTGGATTTGGACCTGGATGAAGTCCTCCTGAATAGACTGCACGACCCCCGGCGGAGAAAGGATAAACTGATTCCCCCGGCTGAAGGAAAGTTGAGGTGCATTTCCCTCCCGCCCTTGAAAAAACGAAGAAGAATGTCTCTTGGGCATAGAATCTATAAACCCTTAGGGCGGCTGGAGGAAATTTACCGGGCGCTGATTCTCGGGACAGGAGATTATGTCAGAAAAAATGGGTTCAAGAAGGTGGTCCTCGGTTTGAGCGGGGGGATTGACTCTGCCCTGACCGCCGCGATCGCTGTCGATGCCCTGGGAAAAGATAAGGTCGTTGGCGTGGGCATGCCCTCCATGTATTCCTCCCGGATGAGCCTGGAGGATGCCCGGGCTTTTGCTGAAAACCTGGAAATTGAATTTCATGTTATTCCCATCGGGGAGGTCGTCACCGCTTACTTAAAAACCCTGAAAAGTTCGTTCGCCGGGAGAAAACCCGACGTGACCGAAGAAAACCTTCAAGCCCGCATCCGCGGGAACCTGCTCATGGCGCTCTCCAATAAATTTGGTTGGCTGGTTCTGACCACGGGAAATAAAAGTGAGATGGGGGTTGGCTACTGCACCTTATACGGAGATATGGCAGGTGGGTTTGCAGTTATCAAAGACGTCCCTAAAACCCTGGTTTACGAGCTGGCCGCTCACCGGAATCGGTTGGGGTCCAAACCCGTCATTCCTTTGAGGGTGATGGAGAAGCCCCCATCTGCGGAACTTCGGCCCAATCAGAGAGACACGGACTCGCTCCCTCCCTACGAGGTCCTGGACCCGATCCTTCAGGCCTACGTGGAGGGAGATCAAAGTTTGGAGACGATTCTGGCCAAAGGGTTCAGACGGAAGATGGTCGAAGAGGTAATCCGCAAGGTGGACCTCAATGAATACAAGAGGAGACAGACACCTCCGGGGGTCAAAATTACGCCCCGGGCGTTCGGCAAAGACCGCCGGCTTCCGATCACGAATCGCTACCGGATGGAATAGAAATAAGCTTAAAGTGAATCGGGTAAGAAAGGTTCGTTTCTCATTGTTTATTTTTCGCTTTCAACTTCCCAGTGTTTTAAAAAAAGGAGGAAAATATGGCGCTGAATCTGGAAACCGTCGGAAAAGTCTGGGGACCCTATGAATTTTCCTACACCGATAGCGACCTGATTATTTAT
>Ga0315289_10009127_pt1 | contig 14298 bp, 13 predicted proteins | sample YL17G11_40_MG_FD_203452 | JGI IMG/M metagenome (GOLD analysis project Ga0315289, IMG submission 203452) | Sediment microbial communities from Yellowstone Lake, YNP, Wyoming, USA - YL17G11_40 | ecosystem: Environmental > Aquatic > Freshwater > Lake > Sediment | place: USA: Wyoming | collected...
CGTTCCATTATAGAATTTAACTTCCTTAATAGTATCGAAAGAATCCAATAATTGCTTTAACCGTTTTATGCTAACATGCCATTCTAACCGGTCTTGCCAATGTATGACATTAGCAAAGTCAATATATACATTTGTAGGCTTGTCAAAAATCTTTTCTAACGCAGCGATTCTGTCGCTGTTTTTTTGTGCCAGCTTTTCGATTCTTTCTGTCTTTGGATTAAACATGTTGATTTGTCTTTTCGGGCTTAAGCGTCAAAATTAGTCGTCTAAATTCTTTTCTCCGCCTCTTTCGCCTAACGCCTCTTTTACCCCGTGTTTAACTGCCAACTTGACTATATAATAAAACCCATACATAATCCAAATTGACATTAAACCCCAAAATATATTTTTCGGGATAATCGTCTCTAAAACATCAAGAAAAGCAAATAGCAGCAAAAGACAAACTATAGCAACTACAATACCGGTTAAGCGCATAGCCCCTCTCTATTTTTATTCTTTCCGCATAGGTCGCTTTGCTAGTCTATCTTCCAAAGAGGCGGTTCCGGCTTGCTCTCCTAATCCACTTGAAAGCATGCTCTCAGCAAGGGGTTTTGAATACGGACTCCGCGCCTGCCATGGCGGTATCCAGCCCTGCGCTAATATTGAAGCAGGGGCCCTGTTTTTCAATTGTGCGATTTCGCCTTTCAAATTCTCAATTTCTCCATCGCGAGATTTGATTATTGCAAGTGCCCTTACAACATACCCTTGTGCATCTTGGCTTAATTCTGCTAATTCTTTGTTCTCTTGCTCCAATTCTTTTACTCGCGATGAGTGTTTCGCTATTTCCTCTGCACTTCCCTTTTTTAGCCGAGAGATTTCTTCTTCATGTTCGCTTTTACGAACATCCAATCTTGTAATAAGTAATCGTAGCTCAGCAAGCTGGTGTTCAGGCGAAGTCATAATATTTTCTATTTTCCCTAAACGCTCCTGAATTTCTTTCTGATCGTCCATTATTTTGAGCAAATTAGAGCCTATTGCTACCACCGCCAGAAATTTATGCCATTTATCAACTATCCATTGACCTGATGTCAAAGTCGTCTGCGGTTCCATTGGATCCCCCATTTTACTGCGTTAAAAACTTATCACTTAATTCAAGCGTTTTGCATAACATTAATATTTACAATATGTTAAAAATAAATTAGTGTAGAGATGGGAATCCCTTGCTTCGCTCGGGACTCGCCTCATACAGCTAAACTCCATAGAGGTTTCGTCGGCGCCCTCGCCCCTTTTTTTTGGAAGAGGAATATTAAGGAGAAACCTTTTCTTAAAAGGTGTATCCTTTCCACGAAAGGAAGGGATACATTAAAGGGAAACTACGTTTCCCTTTAAAAACGTTCGGACGCTAGTCCTGCCTTCTCCTTACTTTACCGCAGGGCGGAGGGGTAAAAAGAGTATACCTTACTTTTTAGCCCCGGAGCCCGAACGTTTCAGTGGAGCGGGAGATGGGAATCGAACCCACGTAGATAGCTTGGAAGGCTATTGCACTACCATTGTGCTACTCCCGCATTGCTTTCGGATATCTTTTGGAAGAGGAACATTAAGGAGAAACCTTTTTCTCCCCGCCCTTCCTTCCTATGAAGGAAGGGATACATTAAAGGGAAACGTAGTTTCCCTTTAAAAACGTTCGGACGCTAGTCCTGCCTTCTCCTTACTTTACCGCAGGGCGGAGGGGTAAAAAGAGTATACCTCACTTTTTAGCCCCGAAGCCCGAACGTTTAAGTGGTGGTGAGGGAAGGATTTGAACCTTCGTAGGCTTGCGCCGCCAGATTTCAAGTGCCCTCAAGTTACCTCGAGGCTTGGACTATCTCATCACCTTGGCTTACTTGCTTGAATAGCGCGCTTTAGGTGGCGGGCGCTTAGTCTCTGCACCTTCCCGCCAATAAAAAATTGGCGGGCTTGGCTCAGGATTCCCCTTAACATTTTTGCGTCAAGGGCTCCCCTGAATTCACCCGCTTTTCCATCCTGAATTTCTTCAGAACGCTGCGTTCTACACAGTCTGGTCCATTTGACCGCTCTGGCACCTCACCAGTAATTTCTACAATATATTCCTTAATCCAGCTTTGTATTAACTCTAACAACCTTTTATCATTATATCGTATATGAACCAATCCGTATACTAATTTTCGCCCGGAGTGATTTTTAGTTCCTTTGCGAACATATGGTTTAGTAAACTGATCCAGCGGGATACAAGTCACATCATGCCAATACAATTTCAACTTTTTTAAATCCTGATATGAATACGCATATAAATAAAGCCGTAACCTACTTTCATTGACTCCGCATATCTCGCGCAAAAACCGTAGGAATATCTTAACCATTTTTGGATTGCTGTTCGCGAAATCTACTGTGCATCCTTTTTGCGTGCCTTCCGCCCAATATAACATTATCCCAGCAATTTTCAGACGGTGCTCCACATTATTTAATGTTTTCTTAATATTGTATTGCGGTTTATTTCTGTTGGCGAAATAATTAGCCTCTGAATAAGAACGCCGCGTTATATTATTCCTCTTCATAAAATCATATAGCGACCATATCGAAGCACCATACCTGCTTGCAATTTCTTTTGCAGGTATTGCTTTTTTCCAATATAGGTCATTTATAGTCAATGCGTTCATTTTGCAGTAGTACTTATCCATTTGACCGCTCTGGCACCTCACCAAATATTAACCGGATTCACAATGTATCTTTTCCTTAAAGGAAGGGATACATTAAAGGGAAACTACGTTTCCCTTTAAAACAATTTGGGCGCGAGCCCCGCCTTTATCTGCCTGGTAGCGGGTCGGAGGTGCAAAAAGGATAAACCTTACTTTTTGGCACCGAAGACCAAATCGTTTAGTGGAGCCGGGAAGTGGGATCGAACCACCAACCTACGGTTTACAAAACCGTTGCTCTACCATTGAGCTACCCCGGCTTCCTCAGCTGGATTTGACAGCTTTGTAAATATTATCTAATATATCCTGCGCGCGGAGACTTGCTTCCGTTTTCTCCCCCGCCGCTATATCGCCCGCTAAGCCGTGCAGATAAACACCGAACTTCGCCGCATTAAAAGGAGCATAACCTTGTCCCAGCAAGCTCACTATCATTCCTGTTAATACATCACCTACGCCGCCTGAGGCCATTCCCGGATTTCCGGTGGTATTAATAAATACTTCACCCCTTGGCGACGCCACAACGGTATTTGCGCCCTTCAATACTACCACAATATTATATTTTTTTGCGACCGCCTGCGCAACACTTTTTCTGTTGGCCTGAATATACTTTATTTCTTTATGCGCTAACCGCGCCATTTCGCCGGGGTGCGGCGTAATTATTATATCTTTCTTCGCGCGTTTTAAGATATGCGGGTCGTCGCAAACGCTATTGATGCCGTCAGCGTCAAGAACTATCGGTCTTTCAAGCGCACCGATCAGCTTTTTTACAAATTCTTTCGTCTCCGGCCGCTGGGATAATCCGGGGCCTATGGCGAGGGCATCCACCTTTTCGGAAAACTTCATAACTTCCGAAAAGGCCGATATGGGAAAATATCCTTTCCCGCTGTCTTCAACCGGCAATGTCATCGCTTCCGTAAGTTTCGACGCCAATATCGCATTTAAACTCTTCGGGATTGCGCATGTCACCAATCCGCTGCCGGTAAGAAGCGCTGCTTCGCCGGCGAGATACGCCGCTCCTGTCAAACCGGCGGAACCGGCTACTATAAGCACGTGGCCGTAGTCGCCTTTTTGCGCGCCGCTTTTTCTTTTTGCAAAAATATTTTTTATACTTTTACCGTTTGCCATATCCCGCCTCAGCTAATGAGTTTTAGCATATCTCCTACCGCATTTTCAATCCCGGAAAATACGGCTCTCGATATTATTGCGTGGCCTATGTTCAATTCCTCTATCCCGTCTATCGCCGCTACCCTTGAAACATTTTCGTAGTCGAGGCCATGGCCGGCATTCACTACGAGGCCAAGGCTTAGCGCAAATTCGACCGCGCCGGCGATAACGCGCAATTCCTTTTCTTTCTGTTTCGCCCCTGCCGCATTGGCGTATCTGCCTGTATGTATTTCTATTATTCCCGCACCGGCCTTAGCGGCCGCCTCTATCTCGGCGCTTTCAGGATCGATAAAAAGGCTTACTTTTATCCCTTTTGACTGCAATGCGCGAACCGCGTCCGATACTTTACGCATATTTGAGACGACATCCAGGCCGCCTTCCGTCGTTATCTCCTGCCTCTTCTCCGGAACTAGCGTGGACTGGTACGGCTTTATCTCCATGGCGGCTTTCACGATACCGGCGTTCGCGGACATCTCTAGGTTTAAAAGCGTTTTTATCTCTTTTTTAAGCCGCTTTACATCATCGTCGTTTATATGGCGCCTGTCTTCCCTCAGATGCGCTACTATAGAATTACAACCGGCTTTTTCGCAAAGGAGGGCAGCCCGGACAGGATCGGGTTCGATGCCCCGACGCGCCTGCCTCAATGTTGCTACGTGATCTATGTTTACTCCCAATTTCGCCATAAGTCAAAACTTGCGATTATACTAAGAACTCTGCTGACTTTGATTAACGCAGATGATCACAGAATTATGCTTTAGGTTACGGGCTTTACAGATTAGCACAGATTAATACTGAAAAGCATGGCATCTGCGATCATCTGTGTCTTCCAATCTGCGATCATCTGTGTAAAAATGTCAGCATACTTTGTTACATGATCAAAACTTGCCTATTCGGCCTCAGCCGGTTTAGCCGGCTCTTCTTTTTTTATGATAGGTATATGTATTTTTACGAACTCATCTTTTATAGCGATGCCGCTCGCAATAGGCGCCAATGAGATGCGCTTATCTACATCCTTAGTATTTCCGCTTATATCGATAGGCGATGTCTTAGCTGCGGAAACGCTCTCCAAGATATTTTTCGGGCCTATTATGACGCATTGGGAAGGAGAAACCGTAATGCCGCCTTGAACTACTTCATAGCCGTCTCTCGCCTTTCCGGTTATTGTCACCTGAACCGGGAGTACTTTCGAAATAACATCGTAATGTATCATGTTAAAAATAACTTTCTGCTCCTCATCCTTGGCCTTTTCGAGCTGCCATGTAACGTAGAACCAGGTGGTTACAGCCAGGATAAGCGAAAAAACTTTCAGCCAAAAATTATGAGTTATCCATTTTTTAATCTTCATCGTGTTTTTTCCGTAAAAAATCAAATACGCCTTTTTGTTTTTTTTCGCGCCCGAACAGGTTATTCAATATCTTTAACAGCGTCTCTTTGTCCAGGTCGCGCGTAAGTTTTCCCGCAATCGCCACCGAAATAGCTCCGGTCTCCTCGGAAACGACCGCAACGATGGCATCCGTCTCTTCCGATAGGCCTATGGCCGCGCGATGCCTCATGCCCATTGTCTTACTGAGCCGCGGGTCCTGCGAAAGCGGAAACAGGCAGCCGGCGGAAGCGATGGTGCCGCTTTCGATTATTATGCCGCCGTCGTGCAGCGGCGTATTCGGCATAAAGATAGTATTTATCAATTCGCTGGTGACTTTGCTGTAAAGCGGAATACCGCTTTCTATATACGGGCGCAATCCTACTTCACGCTCTATAGCGATTAATGCGCCTATCTTCTTTTTAGACAGAACAGTAACAGCTTTTGCCACCTCATCCAGGACTTTTTCTTCTCTTAATACCGCGCCGAACTGGCCCAGCCTGGCGATGCCGCGGCGCAATTCCGGCTGAAATATGACAAGCAACGCCAAGATCGATATGGGGAATATCTTCGTTATTATCCAGCTCATCGTAGTAAGGCCAAGCTGTTGAGTCAATATTAGCACGGCTACAATAAGAAGAAGCCCTTTAAGCAGCTGAACCGTGCGGCTGCCTTTTATAAATACAAGGATCAGATAATAGATGATCCACAGAATAAGGATCTCTGTTATTATTTTTGCCAAATATATAGAAGAACTATCAAAAACCATTTATACCCTGCCCTCACTTTAAGTTAACGCCGTGCCGATTTAATGGCGTCTGCTATCCGCGCTACCTGAACCATTTCCTTTACGTCGTGAACCCGCAATATATTTGCGCCATTCATAATGGATATCGCCGCGCTGGATGCTGTCCCCATCAACCGGCCGCTGATTTTTATATCCTCATCGCTTATATTAGCTTTTTTAAGTGTATTAACGATAAAAGATTTTCTGGAAACTCCGACTAAAATCGGTCGTTCAAGCACCTTGAACGACCCGAGGTTATTCAATATCTCGACATTATGTTCCGTCGTCTTGCCGAAACCTATGCCGGGGTCTATTATTATCTTATCTTTGGCGACTCCGGCTTTAGCAGCTAAATCTATCGACTCCCGCAAATTTGCGAGTATGTCATCAATAAGAGATTCGTAATGTACGTCCCGCTGCATCGTCCGCGGCGTGCCTTTGATATGCATGATGACGACCGGAACGCCGAACTCCGCGGCCACACTAGCTAGGCGGCTGTCGCCGCCGAATCCCGTGATATCGTTTATCATAGCGGCGCCGTTTTCCAGCGCCGCAGCCGCTACTTCCGATTTATATGTATCTATTGATATCGGGACGTCCAGTTTTTTCGCGACCGCTTTTATTACCGGGATAGTCCGCTCAAGTTCTTCGTTAGTCGAAACCGGCTTGGCGCCCGGCCGCGTAGATTCTCCGCCTATATCTATTATGTCGGCGCCTTCGGATGCCATCCGGTAAACTCTGTCTATGGCGGCTTTCTCGTCCATAAACAATCCGCCGTCCGAAAATGAGTCCGGCGTCCTGTTCAAAATCCCCATTATATAAGTACGTTTAGAAAGAGCTAATTCGAATCTATCCCAGCGCATATCAATCCCTCGACGCACTGCGCTTGTGCTTCGACTAAGCTCAGCATCATTCGAAGCATCGTGAGCTCGTCGAACGGCTCGGGATTGACCCTGAGCGGCATCCCTATCCCTACTCTTAGAGGCGGAGTTTAACGCCGTCGAAGGGTCAAGAGTGTCAATTTTAGCTTTTGTTTGCATTGTTGCCGGATGTACTCAAAAGAGATTTTACTTCGTCATCGCTCATGACCTCTTTCTCAAGCAGCGTAGTAGCCAGAAGATCAAGGCCTTTTTTATGCTCGAGCAAAACCTTTTTTGCCTCGCCGTAACATTCATCCACTATCTTTTTTACTTCTTCGTCTATAATGCGGGCTGTCTCTTCGCTGTAATTCCTCTCCTCCGCTATGTCCCTGCCGAGAAAAACTTCCTCATAAGGTTTTCCAAATGTAAGGTGGCCCAGCCGCGCGCTCATGCCGTATCTTGTGACCATATCGCGCGCTTTTTCGGTAACGGCCTTTAAATCGGAGGCGGCGCCCGTGCTCACTTCGTTAAACGTTATCTCCTCGCTCGCCCTGCCGCCGAGCGCTACCATGATCTCCGCCTTAAGCTTCTTTTTGGAGAAGTAATGCCTGTCTTCGAGCGGAGGCGTAAGCGTATAACCGCCTGCCACGCCGCGCGGTAATATGGATACCTTGTGCAAGGGATCGGCCTCCGGTATAAAAAGCGACAGTATCGCATGCCCTGACTCATGGTAGGCCGTCAAGGCCTTATCTTGCTTACTGATGACTCGCGATTTTTTCTCCGGCCCCATCCAAATCCTTTCGATGGCCTCTTCCATATCCTTCATGGTGACGCTCTGCTTATTTCTTCGCGCCGCTAAAAGCGCCGCTTCATTTATCAAATTTGCCAGATCCGCTCCGGAAAAGCCCGATGTCTGTTTTGCTATTCTCTTAAAATCGACGTCATTATCTATCTTTACATTCCTGGCATGAACCTTTAAAATCGCCTCCCTCCCGATTATGTCGGGCCGGTCTATGACGACTATCCTGTCAAATCTGCCGGGCCGCAATAACGCCGGGTCCAGTACGTCAGGCCGGTTTGTAGCCGCTACCAGGATTACGCCTTCCTGCGTATTAAAGCCGTCCATTTCTACAAGCAGCGCGTTAAGAGTCTGCTCTCTCTCGTCATGGCCTCCGCCTATCCCCGCGAATCTCTGACGGCCGACGGCATCGATCTCGTCAATAAATATTATACATCCTTTTTGCGACTGTTTTGCCGAACGCTTTGCCTGTTCAAAAAGGTCTCTCACCCTGCTCGCGCCGACCCCGACAAACATCTCTACAAAGTCCGAACCGGATATGCTGAAAAAAGGCACATCCGCTTCTCCCGCAACCGCCTTAGCCAATAACGTCTTGCCGGAACCCGGCGGCCCTATGAGCAAAACGCCCTTCGGCATCTTACCGCCAAGTCTCTGGAACTTTTTTGGTTCTTTCAAAAATTCTATGACTTCCATCAATTCTTCTTTCGCTTCGTCCACGCCCGCGGCATCGTCAAAAGTGATGCGTAATTTTTCTTCTCCCATCAGCCTCGCGCGGGATTTGCCGAAAGACAGCAATTTCCCTCCGCCCTGCGCTGACCCCCTCCAGAAAAATAGCCACAACAGTCCTATAAACACCAGGGACGAGATGAGCGACGGCAAGAGATTCGCCATAAAGACGTTATCGCGCGTAATCTTAAAGTCGGTGAGATTTGTGCGCAGCGCCCTTATGAGTTCGGGGTCCTGTTCCGGGATATCCACCTTGAATTTCTCGCCCGTCGATAATCTCCCCTCGATACTACTGTCTTTCATAACGGCGTCTTTGACGCTTCTGGAAGAATCGAGCCCCGTCAAGATGCGGTAAAATTCGCCGTAAGGCAATTCTTTAGCGGGGGCTTCAAAAGAAAGTGTCCCCAGCCGCAATAAACATACCGCCGCGAGGACAAAAATGAGCCAACTGATGAAATTTTTGCCGTTACGGTTCCCTATAACCGGTTTTTTCTTTTTGTTCTGCTTTAACGATTCTGGCATTTTATTCGTCCCTGTCTTTTCATTGGTAGCTTATTATTGTAACAAAATAATATTGTGTGCGCAAGCATAAATATCCTTAACTCTTTGTCGCGCTTAATTTTAGTATCCGCTTAGTATCTCCTTTAATCTTAAATTCATCTGACATTTTCAGTCCCGCCACCCATAATATCTTACCGCCGGAAAGGACGATCGGCATCCTGTCCCTCCGCTTGAGCGGGACTTTTTCATCAACGAATATATCTTGAATTTTTTTATAGCCTCCCATTCCTAACGGTATTAGCCGGTCACCTCTGCGCCTCGTGCGTATTTTTAAGCACTTTTTCATTAAATCGCCATTTACATATTCGATATTTTTATCTTTCTTTTTCGTAAAGTCAGGGTGCGATTTGACGATTTCCGCTTTGATCCTTACGCCTAATTCCGGGATGACGACCTCGCCCGGCACTTTTAATATTGCCTCCTTGCCTAAAATGCCCGCATCTGGCTGATGGCAATGTTTCGTCGTGAAGATAATCTTCCCGCCATTCTTTACGGCTTTTATTCCGCCCGGCAAGTTAACGCGCTTCGGCTCCGTCCCCTTCAGTATGGATTCGACGCATTGCCAGTGTTTATATGTTACACTCTTGAGATCGCCCTTCAGGCCGGCTATAATATGCCTCAGAATAATGCGCTGCAACGCCACGTGCTCCCGCCTAAAATCTTTGATGCCGAATTCCATGTCCCCGTTTATCAGCCGGCTTATACGTTTTAATTTTTTCGCGGCGAGTGAGCTAAGATAAGAAGACTCCTCCGTAAGCGTGGATGCTATCGACGAAAGCGTTTCTTTGATATTGGGGTTGAAATCTTTTTCGAGAATAGGGATGAGAACGTTTCTTATTTTATTTCGGAAGTAAACTGTCTCGAGGTTTGAAGCATCTATCTTTGAATGGATTCTATTCTTTTTCAAGTATCGCTCGATCTCTTTACGTGTTATATCCAAAAGCGGCCTCACCACCCAGAAATCGCCTAATTTGCGCTTATACGGTATGCCGGATAACCCAAGCGACCCCGCCCCCTTCAGAAAACGCATGAGCACGGTCTCTGCCTGGTCGTCCAGCGTGTGGCCCGTAGCGATTTTAGTAATATTTAATTTTTCGGCCGCGCGTCTATAAAAATCGTATCTCGCCTCGCGGGCGGCTTCTTCGATAGATAATTTCTTTGCCTTAGCAATCTTTTTTACGTCGATCTTCTCTATCACGGATACTAACCCCAAATCACCGGCGGATTTTTTGACAAAGTCGGCATCTTTGTCAGCCGCCATCCCGCGAAGCATATGATTAAGATGTGCGATGAATATCTCAATATCATATTGCCTGCGTAGTTCAGCCAAGATATGCAGGAGCGCCATTGAGTCCGGGCCGCCGGAAACACAGGCCAATACCCTGTCACCGTCTTTCAACAGGCTTTTTGTTTCAATTGTTTTTCTTACTTTCAGTCGGATCATGGTTTGAGGCGGGTTAAGGTCCTTCGATCCCGCAATTGTTTAGCCACACTTTTTGAAAAAGGAATATTAAGGAGAAAACTTTTTTCTAAAAGGTGTATCCTTTCCACGAAGGAAGGGATACATTAGTGCCCCTCGACGCGCTCACTCCGTTCGCTTGCTCGGGACAAATTTCGCAACAAGTTTACTTCTGGCGAAATTTGGTAGCGGGGGTGGGGATCGAACCCACGGACCCCGGAGGTATGAGCTCCGTGCTCTATCCAGCTGAGCTACCCCGCCATGTTTAAATCCCAATTACCAAAGCTGGTATGCCCTTAAGAGGTAGTAATTATATCATAGGAAGCATTGCCGCGCAATCGTTTTTGTGCCGGTAATTACTTCAAAACCTCATTCATACTGCCTGTTCTATACCCTTCCAAATCAAGCGCGATGTATGAAAATCCTAACTTACGCAACTTGTCCGCTACATCCTTGCGCAGTTTTTCACCGGAAAGCCTTTTTATGTCACGCGGTAAAAGTTCTATCCTCGCAATATTGCCATGCAGCCTCACTCTTACCTGTTTAAAGCCATAGCGCTGCAGCAGCTCCTCCGCCCTGTCTACTTTCTTAAGATTCTCACCGGTAATCGCATGGCCATACGGAAATCGCGATGCCAGGCACGCAAACGACGGCTTATCCCAAGTAGTAAGGCCGAGACGTTTAGAAAATGTCTTTATCTCTTTTTTGCCGATTCTTGCCTCGGCCAAAGGGCTTCTGACTCCCAGTTCGCGCGCCGCTATACTGCCAAACCGCAAATCCTTTTTATCATCCATATTAGAACCGTCTATAACATAATTAGAGCCAATTTTCTCTGCTATTTCCTTCAATCGGCCGAATAATTCTTTTTTGCAGTAGTAGCACCTGTTCACGGGATTTTTTATAAACTTTATATTTTCGGTCTCTTTTGTGTTTATAGCTACATAATCCGCACCAAGCTCCCGCGCCAATTTCACGGCGCTTTTATATTCCCGCTCCGGATACGTCTGGGATTTTGCTGTTACGGCAAGGACATTTTCCTTGCCCAGCGTCCCGAGCGCGACTTTAAGAAGAAATGTACTGTCTCCCCCGCCGGAAAAGGCGATGACAACGCGCTTCATTCCTGTAAGAATTTTTTTTAATTTTAGTAATTTGTTATTGTGCATTATGATAATCGGTCGGGGACACCCTCCTTAATCCCTCGACTTCGCTCGGGATGGTTCGAGGGAATGGTGAGCGCAGTCGAACCAAAAGGCGCTTACATCATAAGGCGGAGGGTGTCCCCCTCTCGGCTTTACCGTAGTCGAATGTCTTTTGGTCCATTGCAAGCGCTTTCAGTGAGCATCTCACTCAAGCACGCGGGCTATCCATGCACCGCCCAATATGACATCTTTTTTGTAGAAAACGGCTGCCTGGCCTGGCGTTATCGCCTCCTGCGGTTTTTTAAAGGCGATTTTGATCTCGTTATCGCTTAACTTTTCTACGCGCGCCGGCGATTTCTTGTGGCCGTACCGTATCTTTACCAGCAAATTAGCCGGTTTATGCAAATCGGCAATACCGACCCAATGGGGTTCTTTCGCGATAAAAACTTTTTTCATCACTTCCTTTTTAGTTCCGGCGGTTATCGTATTTTTTGCCTTATCTATATTAACGACGTAGAGCGGTTCCTTGTAAGCCACACCTAAGCCCTTACGCTGGCCGATGGTATAAAAATGTATCCCCCTATGGCGCCCTATCTTCTCGCCTTTTCGGTTCAATATATCGCCTTCGCCGCCTAAGGTAGCGCCTTTCTTCTTAAGGTAATCGACGTAATGTTCGTTGATAAAACATATCTCCTGGCTGCTTACCTTATTATGGACCGCGAGCCCCATCTTCTTTGCGATTGCACGCGCCTTTTTCTTTGTAATGTCGCCGAGCGGAAACATTACCCGCGCTAAAGCCTCTTGCGAAACAAACGTCAGAAAATATGACTGATCCTTTGCCTTATCTCTGCCTTCTCTTATATAATAACGCCTCATTATCCTATTGCATCCGACCTTTGCGTAATGGCCGGTCGCGATATAGCTGCAATCAAGTTCAAGCGCTTTTTTCAAAAGCAGGCCGAATTTTAATTTTTGATTGCATGATATGCAGGGGTTCGGGGTTCGGCCGCGGTTATATTCGCGGCAAAAGTAATCGATCACCTCGTTTTTAAACTCATTTGAGAAGTCGAATACATAATAAGGTATCCCCAGTTTTGCGGCGACCGCCCTGGCATCATCGCAGCCGCTTAGCGAGCAGCGCGACTTAGCGCGCTCATCCCTGCCGCATTCCTCTTCGGGCCATAATCTCATAGTGGCGCCGATAACGTCGTAGCCCTGTTTCTTCAATATGGCTGCGGCGAGCGAGCTGTCAAGGCCGCCGCTCATCGCGACCATTACTCTTTTTTTGTTTTGCATTTTTTTGCCAGATACTTCGCCATCCCTTTGGACATTTTGATTTTAAGGCCACCGCCGTTTTTGACGACTAAAAAACATTCGATGCCCGACAACTCGTTAATGAGGCCTATGCCCCTTTTTTCTCCCATGACAAATACCGCCGTGGCCAATGCGTCGGCGGTGGTACAGTCATCCGCCACTATCGTGACGCTCCGTAAATCGTTTTTAACGGGGTGACCTGTCCGGGGATCAATTATATGTATATACTTTTCGCCGCCGGAGATACGAAGCCCCGTACCGCTCCGAACCGTTACTGGTTCGGAGCTGGTGCGCGGGTAAAAATTCTCATAATCGCCGGAGGTAGCGACGGCCTTGTCCTTTATATTCAGGACCGCTATTATCTCGTCTTTATTATCCGGGTTCCGGATACCGATGGACCAGAATTCTTTAGCGGTGTTACTCCCAAGACAATATAAATCCCCGCCCATATTCACAATGGCGGATTTTATTCCGCTCCGCTTCAATATCTTTACCGTTTCGTCAACGGCATAACCCTTGGCAACCCCTCCGAAATCCATTTTTACGCGCGGGTCTTTAAAAAATACTGTCTTCATGCTATCGCGGAGTTCTACCTTGTCCGAGCCGACATATCGAAGCGTCTCTTTTATCGTCGCAGCGTCAGGCGCTTTCTTTTTGCCCGGGCCGAACCCCCACGCATCTACAAGCGGCTCGACCGTGATATCAAACGCTCCTTGAGTAAGAACAAAATACTCCTTCGACCTTTTAATCAGTAGGTAAAGGTCCGGGTTTAAGTTATAACCTTTCTTGGTTTCATTATTATTTACAACCGAAACAGGGCTGGTGCGGTCAAATATCGACAGCATTTTGTCGATCTTCGCTATCTTCTCCTTTGACGCGGCACATGCTTTCTTTACGGCAGGAAGGCTTACGCCCTGAAGAGGCACGCTTATTTCGACTGTCGTCCCGAGGGAAAGGCAGGACATCTTATACGAATTACTGTTTGAGCATCCCGATAAAATGAGGATAAGGCCTAGAAGGATTAATAAAATGCGGTGGTGTAAAATACGATTGTGGTGGACAAGAAGATTATAGATACGCCACAGCCGAGAGGGGGACGCTTTCCGTCTTGCTATCGTAAGTAACCTTGAAGGAAAGTGTCCCCGATAAATTGCAACGCGGTCTTTTGTCATGATATCTTTTTCAATGAGCACGTAACTTATGGAGCTATATTTTCTTAATGTTCGCGACATAAGTCACTGTGCGAATTGAACCCTTGACATTTTGCTTTATCGAATGACTCTTTATCCTTTGTGATAAGTCATTGGTATGACCATAATATTTTGTACCGGCATTGCATTTTAAAATATAGACGTAATACTTTTTGTTCATCGTCAAAATGTCAAGGGTCAAATTCAGCCAACGAACTTATGTTCGCTATTGCTCCATAAGTTCGGGCT
>Ga0315289_10009130_pt1 | contig 14297 bp, 23 predicted proteins | sample YL17G11_40_MG_FD_203452 | JGI IMG/M metagenome (GOLD analysis project Ga0315289, IMG submission 203452) | Sediment microbial communities from Yellowstone Lake, YNP, Wyoming, USA - YL17G11_40 | ecosystem: Environmental > Aquatic > Freshwater > Lake > Sediment | place: USA: Wyoming | collected...
TCAATTAAGAATTTTTTAAATTCTTTAAGAGCAAATAGATAAATAAAGAATATAGGATATTTATGACTATTGGCAATAAGATTAATAGAGGTGGTAAGCAGCTTTGCATCTTTCTAGAAGAAGTTGAAACCAAGCGTCTAGAAGAAAAGCTTCAAGGTGGTTATGATTGGGATTCGGATCTTGATAAGCGAATTGCTAAGGCTGTGGTATCATCAGCCGAGTTACGAAGATTTAGGTTAAGTGTTGATAATGTTACAACTATCAACGGTAAGTTCCAAGTTGATATTCCTCGTTCTTCTTATGGGGATGATTTTATTCTGAATGATGTTGAAACGAAGTCGTTAGCCAGAACCTTAATGACTGCTTTGCACGATGAGGAATTAGAAATAAAGTTCTTACAGGCTAGGCTCGATAAAGATTTCGACGGTATCACTCTCTATTTCGAAAAATACTAAGGATAAAATTATGGCTAACGAATACGATAAGTTCAATAAAATTGCCTTTAAGCTTCTGAATGAAATGAAAGAAGAACAAATTAAGGATGCGGTTGATACCGAAAAGATGGAAGATGTAGCTGATGTAATGAATAAGAAAACTGGTATCGACTTTAAGAAGACCAAGAACTCACAGGGTCAGATGGATGAAGCTGCTTTCTCTCGTCAGCATTATGAAGCTATTGCTAAGATACTTAAGGATGCAGTCTCAAATACCAAAAATGTTTCTCCCGAGTTTACAGTATTAGAAATTGGTCAAAAACTAATTGAACTTTTTAAACAAGATAATTCTAGATTTGATGTTAATCGTTTTTCTCAAGCTGCGGGGCTAGAGAATTTAATTGATAAGGACTAATATGACCTTCAAAGAACAAATAGAAGATCTTCTCAAAGATAGCAAGGTTCTCAAAGAAGAATCTAATGTTGATTTCGAATTATCTAAGATCGATAAGAATCTAGAAGAAGCTGTAGATAATCAGACTAATCAGACTATAAATAAGCTGTTCGAAAGAAAATAATATGCCACAAGAAATTATCAGTAAGTTTCAAAAGAAGTACGGTAAAGAAAAAGGAAAACAAATTTACTACGCTACAGCAAATAAAGAAGGCAGAAACCCCGAAACATTTAAGAAAAAGGAAGAGGATAAAATGGAAAAGACTTCTATTCTAGAAAATACAGATATTCTTACCGAGGCTCAGAAGGTAGAGCTTAAGAAGATCTTGGATACTATTGTCGAAGAACGTGTACAGAATCAAACCAATGCTTTCATCAAGAAGTATACTGGATTTATTGTTGAACAAGCCACCAAGAAGATCACTGGCAACTTGATGAGTAAGCTTTCAACCAAGATCAACGAAGAGATTGGAACGATTAAGGATAAGTCAGAAAGAATCTGTCGTTCGGTCGTTTGTGAAGCTTCGAATAAGATTGCTGAAACTAAGGCAAAGCATAAGAAGCTTGTAGAAGATTTCAAGGCTACTGCTCCGCAACTTATCGAGAGCTTGGCAGAAAAGAAGGCACAAGAGCTTGCTGAAGAAGCTATCCTAGCTATCGACCAGAATAAGAAGATTGCCGCAACCTTTGAAGGAATCACAAAGGGGTTGGAGTCTGTAGGTTATGTTATTAATGAGGACGTTGAACAACGCATAAAAAAACTAACAAGTGAGAATATGGAAGTTCGAACGAAATTGATTAGGCAGGAAAGAGATCTTAAGCTTGCTGAACTTTCAGAAGGAATGATGCCGGTTCAAAAGAAAGAAGTAGCTGAATTGCTTTCAGAATGTACTACTGCAAAGTCAATTGAGGATAAGTTCAAGTTTGCCAGAGACAAGATTATGAAGAAAGATGTAATTATTGAAGAGAAGATTGTTGAGAACCCCAAGACAGAAATAATCAATGAGGAAGAGATTTTCAGTGATTTATTGGTTGGTGCAAAGAAATTTATTCAAAAACGTTAAAAATATAGGATTTTTTATAATAGTCAAGCCTAAATAGGTTTGTAGCAGTAAGTTATAAGTTTACTTTAAAAGAATGGAGAAACAATATGGCAAAGTTAGATTTCAGCACTCTCGTAGCAGATCCGAGAGAAGAAATCGTCAGACGTTGGGACCGTGAGGGGTTCCTAGAGGGTATTGACGATTTTAACAAGAAAACGAACACAGCACTTATCCTTGAAAATCAGTTCGATTACCTCACAGAAAACGGTGGAACTTCTATCGCTGACGTAAGCGTTATGAAGAAGCTCACGATTCCTATGGTTCGTCGTGTGTTCCCCGGTCTTATTGCTCATGATCTCGTAGCAGTTCAGCCCATGAGTGGTCCAGTTGGTCTTGCCTATGCACTTCGTAGACACAGACTTTCACAAAATGGTGGCGTTGAGATTCCGCAGAATTCATCTGATCCTGCTGATACAACGTATGACACGCCAGAGAATCGTTATGCGAACATCTATGGCGACCCCGACTACGCTCAACCACAAAAGGACTTCACCGGTCCAAATAGCGCATGGCAGGGTGAAAGAATGGGTAGCGATTCGAAGTTGTTTGATAGCACCCACGGTGACAGTGGCCCAACAACGTTCACTCCACAAGAAGTAGGTATCAGCATCATCTCCAAAGAAATTCGTGCTTGGACTCGTAAGCTTCGTGCCCGTTTCCCGATTGAAGTCCAACAGGATCTTCACTCGATGCACAACATCGACATTCGCAGAGAATTGACCGATGTTATGAGCTACGAGATCACAGCCGAAATCGACCAAGAGATTCTTGCAGCTATTAAGAATCAGGCTCGTCTTGGTGGTGTTATGACTTGGACGTACAATTCAACTGCTGATGGTCGTTGGCAGATTGAAAAGTATCGCACTCTTATGACTGCTGTTAACATTGCAGCTAATGAGATTGCAGTTGCAAACCGTATCGGGGCTGGTAACTTCCTTATCGCTTCGCCAAGAGTTTGTGCAATTCTTGAAGCACTTCCTGAATTCGCACTTTCTCCAATCGATGCAAAGCTTAACGCTCTAGGAACACCACCACCGAACGCATTCGTCGGAACAATCGGACGCTATAAGGTCTACAGAGACATTTTCGCAACTACCGAGTATATCGTTGTTGGTTACAAGGGAAGTTCAACAAACGATGCCGGTATTGTCTACTGCCCATATATTCCGGTTATGTTCGATGAGGCAAAGGGTCCGGAATCGTTCCACACTCACCTTGGCGTTATGACTCGTTATGCCATCGTAAGCAATATGTTCGGTTCAAAGAACTACTACCGCTACATCGCTGTTAACTTCACTGGTGATATCGCTGGTAGCACAACTGAGTCTCAGGCAACCGATCCGTTTGGAAATTACGAACGTCTTCCAAAGGAAGTTCGTCGTGCTTCTACGGACGCTGCTACAAAGAACTGGGATTCTCAGGGTCCATCGGGTTCCTAATCCGAATAGAAGTTGTTGTGATTTTCAAAGAGAGGAAGGAAGAAAAATCCTTCCTCTCTTATTTTTTATACTAAATAGAGTAGGAGAATATAATGCCAGATACGGATGAAGAGATTTTTGAAAAGTATGAGAGAACACCAAAGGAAGTAAAGGTTGATAATCCGGAATTGGTGGGCAAGTTGGATTGGGATGCTCAGATGGAAAAGCGTACAGCCAAAGAATTACAAAAATCTAATAACCATCAGAAATAATGGAGAATAAAATGATTTGCAAACAAGTAAATGTTCCCACAACCGCTACTAGCGTTTATAATCTTATGAAGTCTTATTTGTCGGCAGCAGAAGTAGCAGCTATTGATGATTACAATCAACAACTGAAATTTAATGTTCTACTTCAAGTAACAAGTTCAAACTCTCAAACTGTTTGTGTTGGTGGAGCTACGGACCAAGAATATTATCTTGTGAAGCCAGCAAGCACCGCAACAAATCAATATGAATTTAATAAACAGTCTATCACAGAAATATTTATTAGAGGTACGGGTGGGGATAAGGTAACAATTGTTCTGTTGCCGTGTTCTAACTAATATTCGCTATTCGCAAATAGAGAACGGAAGGGTGATTAGCCCTTCCGTTTTATATTACCTAGAATTTTCTGGATCTCTTTATCTCTGTCCTTTAGATCCGGCTCAAAGCAAAACTCTTCAAGGTTGATATCGCAGCTAGGACAGCTTGAGTCTTTACGAATAAACTTTCTTGCTATCCACTCGCCGCAACGGAGACAATTTCCTTGCGAAAGAGTTTTACGCCGCTTTTGATAAATACGAGAAATCTCCTTCTGTGTCATCAACGTGCTATAAACACCGAAGGGGATTCTTTCCTCAGAATCCGTATTCGTAGATACAGTAGACTTCTTCATCTAGACAATCCTCATAATAGATATTCCACTCTTCTTCAAATTTAATAACATCAATCGTTTTATAAATTGTGTCCATTTTTCTTTTCCTCAATATCGAGTTCGGGATGAATAATAGCTTCTACCAAACTTAAAGAAGCAATTTGTTTGCTATAATCAATTACCGAAACCGCTAAAGAAGTCATAGCCTTCTTATATTCATTTTCACCTTGCGGAAGCTTATTCAAATTATAAGCTAATTCATCAGGCTTTGGCAAATGAATAATTGGAGTCAAGCAGCGGCCTCCTCGATATCGGGTTTCTCTTCCGTAGTATTTAGCTGATCACCCACAAGAAACTTGCAAGCCTTTTCAGCCAAAGAACAAGCTTTATAAATAAATCGGTCGCCGTTCTTACCCTTAGCTGCCTTCTTCCAACTTGCAATATAGGCAAGATTATTCTTGTCCATATATCCGTCAATCTTGAGAGTCATACAGAGAAACATAGCGCCAAGTTCAGCAACAAGCTCTTCCATCGAACGCTCTTCAACATCAAAGGCATAATTCTTGCATTCACGATCAACTCTCTTTGCCGTCCAATGCATCAGTTCGTGGAGAGCCGTTGCAGCCCATTCGTCTGAAGACTTGAATTGAGAAGCCAAGGGAAGAGTAATCTTATCGTTAGCGGGATCGTAGCAAGCTCGATTAGAAGTCTTGTTTTCAACACCTACATTGTGCTTCTTAAAGAGATCCTCAACCAGTTTATTAGCCTTAATATTATCGTCAATCACTCCCTCATTGAGCGGCTTGAGATTGAGATTCTCCGTATCTTCTGCATTAAATACACAGACGTTACGGGCATAAATAAGATTCTTTTTCTTTCCCGGCTTCTTATCGTCCTCAACCTGAGTGATCTTCCAAGCAATCAGATAAGTAGCCTTGGCACCGAGCTTGACCTTACCCTTAGCTTTGCGAATCTGATTGAAGGTTGCGTAGCGAGGATCGCCACGATTTTCAAGAAGACACGTTAGAATATTGTGCAAACCACGATACTTATGACCAGTAAAAGCATTGCGATAGTTTGAATCAATTGTTCGCCAAGGCTTCACCCAAGAAAGATTTTCCTTGGCTTCCGATTCCTCAAGAGCAGTCATCACGATACCAGTAAACTTCGCCATTGCGTTACTTGCCATTTTCCTTCTCCTTCATCTTAGACGTTTTCAAATCTTCATCGTGCTTTTTAGCGCAAGCTTCCCGTTGTTCTTTGATACACAGATCAAAACAAGCAGAATTGCATCCGGCGATAAATCTCCACGCCAAACACTTTCGATAAGCTTCACCGCTGATTTCCATTATTGACTCCTATATTATACCCCATTCTTATGACAAGTCAAATTTATTTTATGAAAAAATTGTAAACGCCTATCATATCACAGATTAGAAAGAAAAATTGCATCGAAGTAAACCAATAAGCTTCTTTCTTTATCCCCCAAACTATTGCTATCAAACAACTTATGATCCAAACAAACCATCCATAAAAACAAACATTCGACACCATTAGCGCACCAAGCATCGAAAGTATTGAAAAGCTGGCTTCAAGTATCCTATCAGTTTTCATCGGTTCTCCTCTTTTGTGGATTTATTATAACCGATAGAATCTCTTTGTCAAATTAATTTTCCGAATTCTTATTATATACTATATATTCAAAGAAGTATCTTTCAAGTAACTTCAAGCTACTTCTTCGTAGCGAAAGTATCGACCGTAGCTACATTCATCTCAGAGATACTTACAAGCTACTTAGATACTTATCTTTGAATAGCTGCTAAAAATTAAATAAGAAATTCTGGTTGACAATAAGAATTGAATCGGGTAGAATGACGAATAAGAGAGGGGATTTTTTATGCAGACCTTTATGCCCTTGCCGAATTTTTATGATTCGGCTCATTGTCTTGATTACCGCAGACTTGGAAAACAACGGGTCGAAGCGATGCAGCTTATTAATATAATTGAGGGAAAGACCAAATCTAAGGCTTGGCAGAATCATCCCGCTGTTGGTTTGTGGCGAGATAGTTTGCTGGCTCTGAAATTCTATTGTAATGTGATGATCGAACACTGGATTCAGCGAGGATATAATAATACAATGAAACCATATTATATTCCTCTTTCGGCTGATGTAATTTATCCCAAGTGGTTTGGTCGAGAGGACTTTCATAGTCGCCACCGTGCAGCTTTGCTTGCTAAGAATCCTGAGTGGTACGGGAAATTCGGCTGGAAGGAAGAGCCGAAGATTGATTACTTGTGGGAGTAGAAAATGGAAACTGACCTTCAACGCTACCTACGCAAATATAATGACTTAGATAAACTCACCGCAGAGTTTGGTATCAAGTGCTACAGCCATCCCACGTTGCCTCTGGTGGGCTTCAAATATAATATGATAGATTCTCCCAAGTACGAACCTATCGTTCGCTGGAGCCGTGGTTCTGTGCTTGAGAGGGGTACTTGGAATTTAATTGCTCAGCCCTTTAAAAGATTCTACAACTTCGGGGAGTGTGAAGAAGAAAGAGAGAAGTTTGATTGGAGCAACTTCACCGTAACCGAGAAGGTAGATGGTTCTCTGATTATTGTTTATTTTTATGCCGGTCGGTGGAGAATCAATACTTCTGGTTCCTTTGCTGATGGTCAGGCTGGTCTTTATAATGGAACTTGGGAAGAGTTATTCTGTAAGACCTTCCCCGGCATTTTAAATGAATCTCCAAGAATGGATAAGCTTTGTAGTTCTTTGAATCCCAATTTCACTTATCTATTTGAATTGTGCAGCCTTTATAATAAGATCGTTACTTTGTATCCTAATCCTGTTGTATTCTATTTGGGGTCATACGACCTCAAAAACGGATATGAATTGACCTTTGGTGAAGTGGAGTGTGAAGCGGCACGTTTAAATTTAAAGCTTCCCAAGACTTATCCCTTTAAAAGTATAGCCGAAGTATTAGATTTCCTTCACGTTCAGGAAAGTGAAAATCCAACCTTTGAGGGAGTTGTAATCAGGGATTGTCACAATATTCGCTTTAAAGTCAAGAACGAAGCGTACTTACGGCTACATCATATGTTTGATAATGGCAATGTAGCCAATCCCAAGCACTTTGTTCCTTTTATTGTTAAAGGCGAGAGAGCCGAAATCGAAAATTATTTTCCAGAGCTTAAGGCTCTTTTTGATGAGGCTGAAAATAAAATCCAAAAAGAGTGGAAAAATCTTCTTGACTTATGGAAAGAATGTAGTAGAATACAGTCACAAAAGGATTTCGCCCTCTCGATCATAAAGAGAACCAAGTTTTCATCGGTCCTCTTTACACTCCGAAAAGAGAAGGGTTTAAATCAGACTCAAGATGATTTACAGGAAGCTTGGGCAAACTCTCACGATCTCATTACAAAGGTGATTTATGGCTAACAGGATTATTCATATCAGCGAATCCTATCTAAAAGATCTTATATTAGATATTCTCATCGAGAAGATGGAGAATGGGGTTAGTGCGGTACAAGCTACCAACGAGATTATAGAAGAACTTCGCCGCAGAGAAAAAGAACAAGAAGAAAGAATTAATTGGAATTAGGAGATAATAATGCCAAAGGATTTTCAAACACAGAATCAAGATTTTAAAGCAGCAATCAAGTTGATTCGTCAAATTGCCGAAGAGGGGTTCTACGATAAGAATCAGAAGCACGAAGAGGCTGTTGAAAATGGATACTACGAGATCCTGAATGCTTGTCAGGATTTTATTGAGGAAAGGAACCTGTAGTGATATTTTTTACTAGCGATACCCACCTTCAACATAAGAATATTATTCAGTATTGTACTCGCCCATATCCTAATGTTCCCACGATGGATGACAAAATCATCGAAAATTGGAACAAGGTTGTGAAGCGTGGCGATACCGTCTATCATCTTGGTGATTTTGCTTTCTGCTGTCGCAGGGATGAAGTTGAGGCTTTTATCAAGAGACTCAACGGACAGATACATCTTATCTGTGGCAACCACGATAAGGATAATGTTCGCAAGGCTAAGGGGTTTGCTTCGGTCAGAGATATCAAGAAAATCACCGTCAAGTATAAAGATGAGTGGGGTAGAGAACTTTATCAAGATATCGTCCTTTGTCATTACGCAATGAAGGTGTGGGAGAAGTCAGGTCACGGTAGCTGGCAGCTTTACGGACACAGCCACGGTACTCTTCCTGATGATAAGCACAGTTTTCAATGCGATGTTGGTGTTGATAATTGGAATTTCACTCCCGTATCCTTTGCTCAAATTCGGGAAGTTATGAAGAAGAAATATTATATTCCACAGGATTATCACGGTCATACTGGACTTACTACAATTCCTGACGGTCCACCCGCTCCCAAGTCAACTGGTTGGATTGAAAGAGATTATCAGAGCGGGTTGTATGACTTCTCAGATTTATTTGACAAGTAGGAGAAAAAATGCTTTGCTTTATCTGTAGGGATAGCTATAATGATTATCTTGCTGGCAATCGATTGATGGAAACGATGATTGCAGAAGCTTTGGTTGAAGCTGATTTTAGAGAGGATGAAGTGGAGCTACGATTTGCTGATACTAAACTTATGGGTACAGCTATCAGACTTTTTAATCAGTTGGCTTATGAGCAGAGATATAAATCTGAGATATTGCGAGAAACTGAAATTAATGTTTGGGGAATTGATGGTAACAAGACTCGCTTTGTTTTTATGAATTCGATACCGGAGAATAGTAATGCCTCTTAATTTAAATGAACTTCAAGATAAGCTTAATAAGGATGGACACAAGCTTCTTTATCTAGTGAAGTTTGGTAGCCATCTTTACGGAACTTCGGGTGTGGGTAGCGACGAAGATTTCAAAGGTTGCTTTTTGCCCTCTAAGGAATCGTGCCTTCTAGGTACGGCTCCTAAGCATTTCACTTTCAATACTAAGACTGACCGTGACGCTAAGAACACGGCTGATGATACTGACGTTCAGCTTTGGAGCTTACAGTATTTTCTTCACCTTCTAGGTCAGGGTGAGACTAATGCAATAGATCTTCTCTATTCATATTCTTATCGAGAGATGATTGTTTATAATAACAATACTCTTTTTTCTAGGGATAAGAATACTGTTGGTTATCGACTTTTTGAACCACTATTGGGATATCTTTATGATAACCACAAGAAGCTTTTCTCTGTCAAGAACACCAAGTCCTTTGTCGGCTACGCAATAGGTCAGGCTCGTAAGTACGGAGTCAAGGGATCTAGACTTGGCGTTGTCAAGAAGATAGTTAATTTCCTTGAAACTCTTGCCAACTCTTATAATGGTTTTGTTAATTGGAGGGTGATGAAGTTAGATGCTTGTATAGAGGATCTTCTTGATCTGTGCGGCGATCCTTCTTACTGCTTCGTCAAGGAAGTTGATGCTAAACCAAAGCCCAAGATGACTCTCTTCGTCAACGGCTCTCAACACCACCTTGATATAACAATAGAGGAGTTCTACAGCCGTATGAAGTCAGAGTACGAAAAGTACGGTGAGAGAGCAAAGCAAGCAGAGACTAACGAAGGTCTTGACTACAAGGCTTTGTCACACGCTGTCAGGGCGATACGACAGATGGAGTATCTTCTTGGATTCGGAAGGATACAATATCCTCTTGCTTGTGCAGAAGAACTAAAAGCAATAAAACAAGGCCAGCTTACTTGGTTAGAAATAGAAAAACTTATAACCAATGGTCTTGAAAATGTTGACCAATTGCAACTTTCTGTTACCACAGAGCATGAATTAGATACCAAATTTGTTCGGGATTTTATACTGAATTGCTACTAAATATAAGGGATAAATTCTTTTTTGTTCTTTCAAGGAGAAAGATAATGAGTAGATTTTTAGGAGTTATTTTTTCGTTTGTATTGGTGAGTGCTTTGGTTTTAGGAACCTCATGCATTAATACTGGCGGCTGTACTTTACAGAAGGATGATTTTCAGGGTCGCCCCGTAACTGTAGAAGTTCCTTTCGAAGCATCAGTCGATAAGGGTCTTTTAAGCTGGAAGGTAGTGTTGGAAAATAAGCTTGAGAAGCGTGGTTATTTTATTGGGACTCTTTACTTCTCTACTGATTCAGAAAGGATTCAAGTTGATTTCGATTTGACGGTTAATTCTAAGACTAAGTTAATTGTGGAAGATAAGTTCAAGTGTCAAGGAACGAAGCTTCTATCGAAAGAGCCTAGAATTAGTGGACCAAATACCTGTGTAACTTGTACCTGTCTAGTAAATTGTGGTGGTAAGAAATGCACGGGTGCTGCTGGAAATTGGCCCGATAGAAAGCTAGAGATTGCTTATAGCGTTACTCCTCTTGTCAAGACTGTTGTGATTGATCTGAAGCTTGCAGTTCCGGGGATAGAGATTAAGACGCAGACTGATACTACTTCGCATCTTGCTATGTCTTATGATCCGGTTGATGCAGTTACTTTCGAATATGTTGCTACAATTAGTAACCATATCGATAATGATGTTATTGTGGAGTTTGTTATATTAGATGGCGGCACAATTAAGGCTGAACACACTATCGGACTTGCGCCCTTTAAGTCAGGAGAAAGAAAGGGCAAGATAGTTTATGATAAGGCTGTTCCTCACGGATTTTCACTTAAGATTGTTAGAACACATAAACTGGGGAAGTAATAGGATTCGACAGGAAGGGATAGTTTAGAACGGCAATCCGCAGATGATGGTTGGCTGCGTATCAATCCATCACAAAAGTAACTGGCGAAGAACTCGCTCAAGCTGCCTAATTGAAGGCAACCGAGATACAGAATAGGAATCCTAGTAACTGTATTTCGACAAACAAGGATGGACTGAGGGAAAGACCTCACATTATAAATGTTCCAAATGTTCAAGTTGCTGCACTTTAAAAGCAGAAATGATTGTTGATGTTCTCTACGACAACTTTACTGGACCGGGGTGCAACTCCCCGCTTCTCCACCAATTTTCTACTTTTCTCCACTAGGAGAATAAGTGTCAGATTATAAAAGAGAAATGTCCTTTGAAGAAGCTTGTAGGCAACCGATGGATGCTGCTTTGCGCCTTCAGCGAAGAAAATGGGAAGCTAAACCACCTACACCAGAAGCACTTGCAAGATTTAAAGAATGGTGTGAAGAATATAAGAAAAAGAAGCTTGACAAATCTCTAGAAGATGATATACTACCTATATAGAAATAGATAGCGGTACAGGTGTCGGGCAGTTGGGGAAGTAAGATTTTAGAAAAAAAGTATTTGACAAATCAACTTCTGTGATATATACTAATAGAGGATAACTTGTACGGCTGGTAGGTGATCGTATAGAGGTAATAGTGCTGGTCGTGTAGAAGTAGAGGTTATAGATAGGTTCTTTGGATAAGTAACAATATTCAGTTAACCTATCAGCCGTTTTAAAAGATTAATGGAGTAACGATAAAGTGTATTTACGAGGTTATCGACCACAACTTAAAGCTACGCAACCCATACGACCTAGTTCGTGTGGGAGAAATTTGAAGCAGCATTGGTTCGAAAGTAATACAATTAAGTAGTCCCGCCAAGTGAGCTTGTCCTCCTTGGCTTGACCGAGGGGGAAGGCAAAATCCCTAAACCCCCAAAGTCGAATATAGTTCGTTGACAACCGAATACGATTATTCGTATATTGACGGTAAGGCTCTCATTGATCCTGACTTCTTTTGCTAGTTTTAAGAGAAGCTGCTTCGGGAACATCTAGTGCGGAGAGCGCAATATCCAGCGGTGGGGAAGGGACCAGCTTGGGCTTTGTTGTAAAATCATATGGGGTCATCGTATAATAGGAGTACACCAGCCTTGCAAGCTTGAGATCCCGGTGCGATTCCGGGTGGCTCCACCATACTCTTGTAGCGTAATGGTAACGCATCTCTTTGACGTAGAGAAGATCTTGGTTCGATTCCAAGCTGGAGTACCAAATGGAAGTTTCGCCTAATGGTAGGGCAGTAGTCTTGAAAACTACCGAGCGCAAGCTCTTGGGAGTTCGACTCTCTCAACTTCCGCCAATTAAATTAATGCCCACAATGCTCCGGTGGGTTTAAGACAGAACCGTTAACTGCAATTGGCTGTATCCTTATCTTAAAGGAAGTTAACCAATTCTGGTGCGGTTAGGAGCTTATGGAATCGTCGCATAATGGTAGTGCAGCAGCTTGCTAAGCTGCCGACCTGAAAGGGTTTTGTGTGTTCGACTCACACCGATTCCGCCACGCTGGATTAGAATAATAGAAGTTCGGTAGATTCATAACCTACAGGCACAGGAGCATAACCTGTATCCAGTACCATAAACTTACTGCGGGGTCTACCAGTGGCAGGTTTTGAGACTCATAATCTCAAGGTCGAAGGTCCGATTCCTTCCCCCGCTTCCAAATTAGTAGGACCGTAGGTAGGCTTCTCGTTTGCGATTAGCAGGAAACGCTATACAGTAATGGTTGTTTAACAACCTTATGATGGCCTAGAAATTAGGTGCGTGGCTACGGTATCCGTTATTAGTAGCAGATAAGATTTTGCGGTTGGTTCAGGGATGAGCCTCTAATCCTGCAAAATCGATAAAGCTCCCTCTGCTCCGATTAGAAGCAAGGAAACTTCTGCTATGTTATTCGGTTGTGCGTTAACCCCAAACGCTCCGATGGCAACTATCGTCAAAGTTGCACTTGAGAATAAACTTGCGAACCCGCAAGATATAATTAACTTTGGTTGTTAATTTCTCCTTGGTGGTACTAAATACTATAAAGGAGAAGAGAATGAGTAGACAATCCGAAGCTGTAAAGCGGTGGAGAAAAAACACTAAAACAAAAATTGTTGATATTCTTGGTGGAAAGTGTTGTGTGTGTGGATATAATAAATGTGATTCTGCTCTAGCGTTACATCACCTTGAACCAAATGAAAAAGAAATAAGCTTTGGAAAAATGCGAGCTTGTCCAAAAAATTGGGAACAAATAAAGAAAGAACTAATGAAATGTGTTTTAGTGTGCCACAATTGTCATTCTGAAATTCATTCTGGTTTATTGAAAGTTAATATTGAAATGCAAAATCTAGATAAAGATTTATTTGATAAGAAGAAATTATTTAAAAAGGATGATTTAGATCAGTGTCCAATTTGCGGAAAGGATAAACCAAAGCACTTAATAACTTGCTCTTTAGAGTGTGCAAGAAAGAAGTCTTGGAAAATTGATTGGTCAAAAATAGATTTGGTTGAAGAGTTAAAAACAAAAAATATAAATCAAATTGCAGATGAGTTGGGATGTTCTTGGACAAATATTAAAAAGAAATTAAGGAGACTAAATTCCCCTGTAGTTCAAAGGTAGAACGGCTGGCTGTGGAGAAACGCAGCGTATATCCGAAAGGGTATATGAAAATCCTTCAAAGTCGGTGAAGCCTAAAGTGAAAGCTAAGGTAATACCGAGCCAAGCAGAAGAGAAATCTTCGGGCGTGTGTAGAGACTAGACGGAGGACACCTAAACCGAAAGGCAAGGTGATGGTATAGTCCAGTCCACAGTGAAAATTGTGGGAAGCTGTAACCAGTTAATCTTCGTTCGATTCGAAGTGGGGGAGCCAAAAATATATAGGCTGTTAGTAGATAAGTTATCACGCCACGCTGATAACGTGGAGAGGGTGGAGCATTACCACCACAGCCTACCAGATATAAACTTAAGCGAATGACCGAATCGTTTACATTTCTCTTGTAAAGAAAACGATGGGGTTCGACTCCCCAACCCTTCGGGGTGCTTGGTGCTAGTCAAATAGACGGTTCACTTTTTGTCGCTTATTTTAATTTCAGCCACCGAAGATTGCTAACGAGTATCAACTGTTAGAATGCTCTAGGGTGCAGACTGGTTAGAGTCAGTCCTTGTTTTAAACTTTATGCCGAATGCCGAAGTCAGTTTACAATTTCTTCTAAATAGAAACCAAATAACTGCTTCAATCTTGTCGG
>Ga0315289_10009131_pt1 | contig 14295 bp, 16 predicted proteins | sample YL17G11_40_MG_FD_203452 | JGI IMG/M metagenome (GOLD analysis project Ga0315289, IMG submission 203452) | Sediment microbial communities from Yellowstone Lake, YNP, Wyoming, USA - YL17G11_40 | ecosystem: Environmental > Aquatic > Freshwater > Lake > Sediment | place: USA: Wyoming | collected...
AAGGTGCTTGGCCTGATGCCGCATCCGGAGCGGGCGATGGAGTTTGTCAACCTCTATGACTGGCCGCTCCGGAAGGAACAGATGAAACGCGAGGGCCTGGCACTCCCCACTGAATCGATGAATATGCAGCTGTTCCGGAATGTTGTGGACTATTTCCGGTAACCCGGGCATTCCCATCACGATACCCCTCATACTCTGATCATTATCCGCTGTTCGTCTTTCGGTCAACAGTGAGAACGAATTCCACAGCTTGCAGGGACATTATCCATTCAAGGTGGCAAGATATTCCCTAAACATTGCATCATTTTCCATTGGTTGAAACCCTGTTTTTCAGATATCCCCGGAAAAAATGACCCACATATTGGTGTTCTGGCAGGGTTTCCGGAGTCAGGATGGGATAAACTAGGTGGTTAAAAACAGCTCGATTTAAATGGCCTTACAAGCCATTAGGTGAGGTGCAAATCAGCCGTATTTTAACAAACAGAGCTCTTATTGGGCATATTCTCCACACGAACCGAAAAGGGCGGTTTTACGGGGTTTTCCGGTATTGGCAAATATATCATGAAGGAAAAAGGAGCCCGTATAGGGCTTATTGCACTCATCCCTAATAAGTGGGTATGGTGATGTTACAGCGATGCAAAAAAGACCGGCCAGGATCCCGGGGGATCAGCTCCACAAACTGCGGGTCGGCGATTCTTGCGCAATCACAAGACCTGCATGCTTCCGTGCCACCGATCATGCTGGTAATTCCCTGCTGAATATTCATTTTTAGTTTTCCCTCGCCGGTAATCGTCCTTGCCAAAAAACCAGACTCCCCTCTTTTTATCCCTCTTGTGATAATTATTCCATTACCAGGATCTATTCTTTTATTATTACAGTGAAAGGTTTCCTCCTCGACCCTGTCGCGACCTTCCGGCAGGCCAGCGATGATAAACCGTGTGTCCTGTTTTCATATTTTGGCGCACTCCTGCTGCTCAATACCCTTCTTTCTGCACTTGTTGCATTCATTCCCGAGATCGGGAACTTGAAGATGTCTGAGACGATCCTGTCGGGCCCGGCTTTCCTGTTCCTGACAATAATTTTTCTCATGATCGCTGCTTTTATCCTGACAATCATCGTTGCCGCGTGGGTCCACCTGTGGGTGTACATTTTCGGCGGCCGGAAGGGTATCCTGCAAACCCTCAGGGCAGTCCTCTACGGGAACACCCCGTATCTTCTCCTCGGGTGGATCCCCCTCGTCGGGATCGTCTTCGCACTCTGGTCAATCGCCCTTGGCATCCTCGGGGTCCGCGAGCTGCAGGAGATGAGCACCCAAAGCGCGGTCCTTGCCGTTGCAGCCGCCATCATCACCCTCTTAATCCCCCTCGCCCTGCTGGCCACTTGGCTCATGACATCGAATATGGTATTCCTTCCGGTCCCGTTCTCCCGGGCCGGTTAAGGATCTGACAGTATTTTTTTAAGGTAGTGATACCGGACAATATAACGCGGGCACACCAGTGCCTGTTTTTTTAGGGCTGGATGGAGGAAAGAAAAAAGAGAGAGTTTTTGTTTTTCCTATCGCCTGGTCACCCATCAATAGACATGCAACCAACCCGTTTCCGTGAACATGGTCTGTGACGGGGGCCAGTATCCCGGCGTTGCCCCCTGTTCCGGTCATTCATTCCATCTCCTGTATAACTGGTTGGCAAAGATCTGAAAGAACAGGATAAAGATGCAGAGCATGGCAACATCGAGAAGCGGGTTGAAATGGGTGTGACCATGATAGGCAGCCTGGATGAGATCGTTGCCATAGGTAAGCGGTGAAAAATACGCTGCAACCTGGCCTATGGACGGAATGGACTCAATCGGGATGAAGACACCGGAGATGAATATGAGGGGGAGCCTGACGAGGTTCAGCATGGACATGATATCCCCGGGACTCTCGGTAGGGTACGCCGCAAACAGGGTCCCCATGGTCGCAAAGCAGAATGAGGTGAGGATGATCCCGGCAACAAGGGGGGCAAAACTGATAATCGGGGTCCCGAAGATGAGCATGCCGGCGATCAGCGGTACGAACGCGATACCCATACTGTACAGAAATCCGCTCAGGCTCTCCCCAAGGACTACCGCATGCAGGGATATGGGGGCAGAGATAAGACGGTCAAAGGTCTTCATGCGCCGTTCGATGGGGATGGATACCGGTTCAATCGAGGAAGCTGAGAAGAGTATGGTGATCGCTATGAGCCCCGGGATCATGACCGACGGCCCGGCAGAGTTTCCGGCAGCAAAGGCAAGGAACATGAACAGGGGGAACAGTGCACCGGAGACGATGATGTTTGGCTTGAAGTAATAGATTGCAATATCTTTTTTTGCAATAGCCCATGCACCGTTCAGTTCAGCATAGAGCTGCCCGTACCCGTCCATCCCGTCAGTCAACGGTGCTCACCCCTTTTGTCCGCACTTCAAGTCCGGTCAGTTTGATAAAAACGTCTTCAAGACTGGGACCGAGCGTGTTAATACTGAGCACCCGTGTGTTGTGCACTGTTGCGTACTCCATGACTGCGGCAATTACACCTGACGGATCCTGGGTGAACAACCGGAACTTGTCCCCCTCTTTCCTGACTTCGCTCACCCCGTAGAGTTGCCGGAGATCATCCTGGCGAATGGCTGCTACCCGGTCGAATGCCACTTCAACTGACTGGGCACTCTGGATGGTTGATTTCAGTCGTTCCGGTGAATCGATTGCGGCAATGCGTCCACGGTTGATAATGGCCACACGGTCGCAGGTCAGGTTTGCCTCTTCGATATTGTGGGTCGTGAGAAAGACGGTAACCCCGCGGGAAGTGAGGTCCCGGATGACCTCCCGTATGATCAGGTTACTCTGGACATCGAGTCCTGACGTGGGCTCATCGAGGAACAGGAGGCGGGGGTTGTTGATAAGTCCCATTGCCAGAGTAAGCCGGCGCTTCATGCCTTTTGAAAACCCGTGAACCTTTTCGGTTCGCCGCTCCCAGAGCCCGAAAAGTTCAAGGAGCTCTTTTCCCCGCTGTTCGCGTTCTTTTTTTCCGATGGTATAGAGTTCGGCAGTGAACATCAGGTTCTGCCATGCGGAAAGATCATCGTAGATATTGGAAGTTTCATGCACGATCCCCATTGTTTTGCGGGCTGCTGTTGTTTCCCGTACGATATCTTTTCCAAAGACCGTTGCGGTCCCGCCGGTGGGTGGGCTGATGCCGGTCAGCAGACGTATGGTTGTCGTTTTTCCCGCACCGTTCGGACCAAGAAAACCGAATGTCTCGCCCTCGTCCACGGAAAAACTGATGTCGTTTAATGCGACGAGTGTCCCGAAGTGTTTCGAAAGATGATCAACCTCGATCGCATGCATACTATCATGGTATTACCGGTATGGGATTTTAAACGATCCTTTTGGGCTATCCTCAAGACCCCGGTCCAGTTTTCATACTATGCTGGCACAACCGAGCCGTATATCCGCAGCGGATGAAAAAAAGATCCGACCATCCGTTCCCGCCCCCCAATCCTTTTTATGGCTGGTGCCTATTATTCCATGGAGGGATATCCCATGGCTATTCGTATCGCGTATTTTTCATGGCGGGGGCATACGCAGAAGGTTGCGACCGCCCTTGCTGAACGGGTAAATGCAGAGCTGGTCAGGATCGAACCGCTCAAAGAACACAACATAGCAATCGGCGGGATGAAAGCTTTTTTGGCAAAACAAGCGCCCATCAGACCGTGCAAAACCGACCTTACCGGCATTGATACGCTGATCATTGCAACGCCGGTCTGGTCTGGCAAAGTACCACCCTATGTAAACGAATACCTATCCGCGGTGAACGGCGGGGAGGGAAAGCCGTTCCACGTGATCACGGAGATGGGAGGCCGGGGATCAGAAGGGGCGATTGCTGCTGTGAAAAACCAGCTGGAAAAGAAGGGAATGCATTTTGTCTCTTCGGCGGCAACGGTCGAACGGGATGTTGACAGCGGGGCATTCACCGCTACGGTTGAAACGTTTGCTGCCGGGATCCTGAAAAACCAGGGTGCCATGGTGCCGGGAACGGGGAAGTAAGCCGAAGCGGTCCCGGTTTCATTCCCGTATCACAACGGGTATCGAGCGTTAGTAAATAACGGGGGATAATACACAAAAAACCGTGCACCCAAAAAGCAATGTCCAGGCTCATTTTCTATCAAAGGAACGCAACAGGAGAAAAAAAGGGGGATGAACAATTATTCTGCCGGATCGATCTTACTTTCCTCCTTTGCCTTCTTTAAGTTCTGTGCGAGCGCAATCACACCCGTCGTGTCTCCCAGTCCCATGGTGTTCAGGACAGATGACGGGACAAGTATCAGGACAGAATTATTTGTTTTGAGTCCTTCATACAGCATATTCATGCCCCTGAGGTGGAGTGCAGTAGGGTTACCGATATAGGTCTTTGAAGCATCCTCAAAACTTTTGGCAATCTGGCGTTCAGAATCGCCAAGGATGACCCGTGCCTGGCGTTCACGTTCTGCCTGCGCCTGCATGGACATGGCATTCTGTAAATTTACCGGAATTTCCACGTCCCGGATTTCCACTGATAAAACATTAATTCCCCAGCCGTCAATCCTGCGCTGGATTGTTTTCTGGAGTTCAGCGTCAATCATTTCCCGCCCGGCCAGCATATCGGCGAGCATGGTCTTGCCGATGACATCCCGCAGTGCAGTCTGTGCTGCAAGAAGCACGGAATCCTTGTAGTTCTGTACTTCGAGGGCGGCTTTCTGAACATCAAAGACCTGCCAGAACAGTACCGCGTCGACATCCACGGGTACCGTGTCCTTGGTGAGCGTCTGTTCCGCATTAAACGAGGTCGTGATCACCCTGGTGTCGATGATGTACGGGATCGTATTGAGGAAGGGTATAATGATGATCAGTCCTGGTCCCCGTATCCCCACAAATTTTCCCAGGTACAACAAGACCACTCGTTCCCAGTGGTTGATAATTTTTATACTTAACGCTAACAGCACCAGGAGAATTATCAAGGCGATAATTACGGCAATAATCTGTTGGGGGTCCATACTTGTCCTCTTTTTATGTACCGATGACTGCTCTGTTCAACCCAAAAAAGGTATCGGATACGGCAGCTGTATTCCGGGGTACGAGGTACCACGTCCTGGGGAAACAACAGAATCCACAAAGAATACGTATTTCTGTATCGGAACAATTCTGCTTTAAGAAGTACGGTAAAACAGCATAGTGAACCGGAATGCCGGGGATCGTATACGATGAAAGACGCCCGGTGAACGGTGGGGGATTCTTCTTTTGTTCCCCTCATACCCGGAGCATGGTATCCGGGCAATCACTTGCCCTTTCCTGACAGGTGTATACCGGTTAATTCTTTGGTCGGGCAGGGTTTTTATCGGATGAGGACAATTTATTTAAAGAGATTAGAATGGGATATGCAGTCAAGCCGGAAACAATCGAGACTATCATTGTCATCCTTTTTGAGATAAGTTTTATCTTACTGGCTATCCAGGCAGTCAATATTGATGATATCCCCCGGATGAAGATCGCAATAACGGCATTTTTCATGACCCTGATCCCTTATGTCGCTGAGAAACTGCTGCGGATTTCGTTCCCGCTCGGGATAAAAGGCATGATACCCTTCGCCCTGTTTATGCATACAGCTGGAGGGATCATGCGGTGGTACTGGGAGTTGTCAGGGATCTATTATGATAAGATTGCTCACTTAATAGGCGGGATTGCACTTGGGCTTGTGATTTTTGTCAGTCTCCTGACCGCTATCCAGTTCACGACATGGGGAATAAAACAGAGAGGTGTCCTGTTCTTAACTGCCCTGCTCACATTCCTCTTCGGAATACTATGGGAGTTCGAGGAGATGTCAATTGACAGCGTAATGCTTACGACATACTCCGGTGGCGTATATGACAGTATCGGTGATACGATAGGAAATATCGTCGGGATTGTTATCTGCCTGTATGTTGCAAAACGGTGGATGGATTCTGTGCCGCTTGGTAAGAGACTTTCCTGGCTGCTCAGGAAAGACCCGTGAGCAGTGCAGAAATGATCCGTCTTCATCACGTGAAACAGTATATATGATTTTATCAGTGCAGAGTGAAATCAGTGGTTCTTTTTTTAATTTGGCAGGGTTTTTAACAAATAAGAACATTGAATTTATAAAAAAGGGCAGGGGATTTTCTATCAACCCGAGAACACTTGAGAATATTATTGTTATCCTTTTTGAGATAAGTTTTATCGCACTGGCTGTTCATGCAAGGAATATCGATGATATCCCCCGGATGAAGATAGCGATAGGGTCATTTTTCATTCCGCTGATTCCCTATGCTGTTGAGAGGCTGCTGCGGATCTCGTTCCCGTTTGGGATAAAACTCATGATACCTCTCGCCATCTTCATACACGTTGCGGGTGGCATCATGGATTGGTACTGGTCACCGGTATTTCCCCTGTATGACAAGCTGGCCCATTTTGTCTCCGGCATGGCGGTAGGACTGGTAATGCTTGCTTTCTTCCTGATTCTTGACGTAATTGGTATCAGGTTTAAACGAACAACAGTCCTGATTGGAATCTTTCTCCTGGTGGCATTCCTCGGGGGAATCTGGAAAATCGGGGAGGTTTACTTTGATATTACCCTCAATGCGATGTTCGATGAAGGTCTCCCCGACCTGATCGGTGATGATATTTGTCATACTATCGGGTCAATAGCAGCCGTCATTGTTTCCTGGCTGTATTTTCTCACCATCCCGGAAGGTGATGGCATAAAGTCCCTCTTAAAAAGAAATAAACCTAGTTAACCGGATAAAGAAATCAGGCAAAAACCAGTGCCTTTTTTTTTAAAGAAGAACATGACAGCAGCCTGCCGTGTAAGTATTTCAGGGTTTTCCGAACCTGAGGAGTAAGTAAAAGGGAATAACATTGGTTATTATTGCAATAATGGCAAGGAATATCAGGAATTTTGTATCACGGGTAAGTAATGCCATCTGCTCTCATATTCGTATGCACCGTATAGTATTTAATGAATTGAGCGTGCACTGGTACAGGAGGATTCCCTGTTCATCGCCTGTACAGAACAGATGAAAGAGAGATTACATGTCCCCCAAAAATAAGCTCGTTTCCCTGGTTATTTTCGTAACTGCCATTTCGGTGATCTTTTTCCAGACTGGTTACCGGCATTTTTACGAGTCTTTTCCCTGGTCAGTGAAAGCATATCATACCGTCAAATACCCTGCAAGCCTTGGATTTATCAGCCCCGGCAGCCAGAGCATCCTGATGATTGTTACCGGAGCCGTTATTATCCTTATAATTCTGGCATATTATCCAAAAGATACACAATCGCTCTAAATGAAGGCCGGTCCCTGTTTTTGGATTCTCTCGATGGTACAACAGTGGAATAGTCCTTTAGTTTTCTGAACCTCCGGCCCGGCAGGCAGGAGCGATCGACTCGTACGACCGGGTATGTGCCATCAGGGAGGATTAAACCGATGTGGGGTACAACCGCGGAATCGTCCCGGCTGAATTCGACCAGGATCCAGAATCAGGTAACGAAGGGAAACTAACTAAGCCGGATTCAGGAACGTATTCATCCCGGGGTAGTATCCATCGATTTTTTAGTAAATTTACGGAGAGGTAGCTAAATCGCAACATCCTTGAACCTTGTGCATTAACAAAAACACTATCTAAATGAAGATCCCGCCTGCCCTTTCCCAAATCATTCCGGGAGGATTTGAGTTTACACCCCCGGTCATCACGCTCTTGTGTTCAAATATTATCACTATTGTCCTTGCGGTTGCCGGCAACTGGGACGCTGCCACGGTCCTGTTCATTTACTGGGCACAGAGTATCATCATCGGGATATTCACGGTCACCTCGCTCCTTGGTGCCGATACCGCAGCGCTGACTGCCGACATTTCACCGTCTGTTGAAGAGAGCAGCAGTGTGGGTATGTGGAGCAGATACTTTGCCCGGTACTACAAATATTTCATTGCCGGGTTTTTTGCCGTCCATTACGGGCTCTTCCACTGGGGCTATTATGCGTTTATTGTGGATTCCGGACTTTTTGGGGTGGTCGATTTTTCAAGTCCTGATGTCTGGGCCTCCTGCGGGCTCTTTTTTGCAAACCACCTGTACTCGTTCCTTTACTACCGTCACGATGAACGAAGGGGTGGGGATTACGTGACAGAAGAGTTTATTCACCCGTATTCAAGGATCTTCCCGATGCACCTTACCATCATCTTCGGGGCAATAATAGTGTCTGTCCTTTCTGCAGCCGGGATTGAATCCACACTGCCCGTGGTGGTGCTGTTCCTTGTCCTCAAATTATACGCAGATGTGGGCATGCACATAAAGAAACATACCGGGAAAAAAGAGCCACCCTTAGTTCCTGAAGCATGAGAGCACCGCAACGGTCGTACACTGATCAGTTTCTCTGGAAAACAAGGAATTTCTGGGCATCAAAATACCCAAAGACCAGCGTGCCCTCATTGATATTGAACCGGGGGGACTTTTGCAGCAGGGTGATACTGTTGGTTTTTATCTCATCCGTTTCCGGAGTCCAGGGGCAGACGTTCTCATCAACCCCGGTGAGGTTGGTGACCGCGATCGTCTCTCCCAGGGTTGTATAGCGGCCGGAAAAGCTCCTGCACCCATCTATATATCCACTGACATTTCCCTCTTCACCGAATTTCAGGGTGAGATTTATCCAGGGACCGATTGACACTACCGTCTGGTTGCCGCCATAATAGGAGACCAGGCGCCAGGATGGCCCGGTCAGCTCAGACGGTCCTCTGGCAGAGCGTGCGGGGAAAAGTGAGGTACACCCAGCAGTAAGTATGCAGATAACGATGAGGAGGGCAATCAGGCCGGGCCTTGAATCCATTAAAACGGATCGGTTCGCAAATTTATTAAACGTATGGAAAAATGGTCCAGGTGCTGCACGGTGAAACCGTCCGGCTGTTGCAGCCCACGTGAATGTCAGCAGCGATGACAGAAATTTCCTTTTTATTGCTGCCACACTCCTGCATACAAAGATTTATCATTCGAAGCGGACTATTGCCAAAGCTGGCAATGGAAGTGGGGCCTATGATAAAAAAGCAGGACAATCCTGATGATGATATCGTTCCCACCCTCACAGAAATTATTACTGAGATTCTCAGGAATATTCCCGGTAGCCGGGTTGTACGGGTTAAAGGGTTTTCCCGTGGAGCACCGTGTCCGTCTGTACCGCCGAGGATTCTCCGGCTTATCGGGGATGACAATCGCCGCAGGTTACCCTTCGAGAGGATCGAAACTGACGATTTCATTTTCATCACCACCTGGCTGCCATCCAATCTCATAAGTACACCGCATGTTGAGATCATGCAGGATGCACTCCATGTCTTTATTGATGAACGGGTTGCGATCATTATCCTGCATACTCCTGTCGATGTGAACCGCAGTCATTATACTGTGCACAACGGGATCCTTGATATTACCTTAAAGAAGATCAGAAAAACCTGAACTGCTCAGACGGTGGTCGCTGAAAATTCTTGATCCCTGGGGCCGGAAAGGGACCTTTCATCCTCATTTCTTCTCTTCCTGAAATGACCTGGAAATCTTCCTGCCGGCGGAATGGTAAAGAGGAGATCCGTCAGGAATGAACTGATCAATCCGGTTCGTGTACTCTCTTTTTAGTGTGGCTTCAGATTCAGATTTATTTCTGAAAAAAAGTGCAACGCCCCGCCCCCTCTCCGGAACCAGTCATACATCCCGACCGGGGGTCAGGTCACAGCCGGTACAGGGAAGACACATGGTCCTGGAGACCTCGACATGCAGATCATATTTTTTGAGGATATCACGCGTCATTTTCGTGAGTTTCAGCAACCTTTCGGCGCTCGGCCGTGTTGCCGTAATTTCACCTTTGCGATAGGGTGAAATGGTTATCGGGCGGAGAACGGCAATGACCCCTATCTTTGCCAGGTATTCAACCCCTTTTTTAACACATTCATCCGTTTCACCAAGACCGATAATAATGTTTGAAGAGACCCGGTTCTTCCCAAATACCTTCACGGCATCGCGTAACGAATCGAGAATAAAATTGAGGGAGTGGCCTTTTCTCCCCGAACAGACCTGCTCAAAGATCTCCCTGTCCATGGTCTCCACATTGTATTTTACTTCCGTCACCCCAGCGTTCTTGAGCCGTTGTGACGAGTCTTGTGTCGGGTACACCGCGACACCGATAGGAACGTCATATTTCTTTACTGCCTGTACATATTCCACGACCCGGTCGATCTCGTTTTCCGGCGTTGAAGCGACCCCTGAGGTGAATGCTATCGTCTTCAATTTCCCGCTTTTTTTTGCATTCTCAACGATTGCAAGGACCTGGTCAAGGGTCTTGATCTTCCCCTGGAACTTGGGCACTGAACAGAATTTGCAGTCATACATGCACTGTTCACTGATCGTGATGTACGTCTGTTCGGGACAGTGCGCCACAACCGGGTCAATGACTCCCCGTACCAGTTCTTTGTTGTCTTTCAGGATGACGACATCCCCGTTTTGCTGTACCATCTTAAAGGGAGAATCCGTATCGATCTCCAAACGCACCCGGTGACCCCCGGATTTAAAAAAAATGGATCGCAGTCCTGTGCCGGGACCTGCTGTTGATGTACGGGAAGGTTGTGGTAACAACGATGGTTCGACATCGACTTTTCCCATTGCCAGCAATTCCGCTTTGATTTCCGCATTCATGTGGGTCATTTCATCTCTTCTCCCGTGTGATGTGCTTTTTTGGTATCTTTTTTGTGTTCATCATCGTATGCCCTGTTTGGTATGCCCGTCGCGTGTCACCCACCCCCATGACAAACCTATGATTCCTTGGATTTTTTCTTTTTTAGAACCTGCATATTATATCTTCATCCCAAAAAGGTTCGCTGCATTCTTAAAAAGGAGGTTCTCCAGCACATCTGGTTTGTACGAGAAACGCCGGAATTCTTCAAGACTCTGTTTTAAGGGCCGTACCGGGTACGATGAGGCATAGAGTATCCGGTCCCCCAAGTAGTGGTTGGCAGCCTCCACCCAGTCCCGGGCCCCCGGAAAACCGGGGATGAACTGGAAGAAATCCGGCAGGACCCACAGGTTTCCCAGAGGAGCATTGGCAATCATGACCCCGAGCATTTCGCTGGTGTAGGGAAATGCTCCATGCACCACAACGATCTGCAGGGTCGGGAAGTCATTTGCCACGCGCTGGATGCGCCACGGCTCGGCATACGAAATATCCGGTCCCTGCATAAGGCTGCAGGTGAGATAGAGCACGCCCCCGAGTTCTTGGCATTTTGTGTATACCGGGTAAATGCGGGGATCATCCACATACATCGGGGGGACCCACCAGCCGGGGTCCACGGCAATGCCGTTGAATCCCCTGTCCGTTATGGTACGTTCAATCTCACGGATGGCAGCTGGCACATCGATCCCGTTGATACCCGCAATGGCAAGGGGAAACCTGCCGGGGTACTGGTCACGGAGTTCAGCGATGTCATCATTGGAGACAACACGGTGTCCCGCCTGCCTGCCCACCAGTATTCCCTTGTCCACACCGGCTTCATCCATTTCCTGCAGGAACAGCTCAACCGATTTCTGGACCATGGACTGCGGGCGTTCGTACCCGCTCACCAGGGGGCTGCGTTTGACCGACGGCCGCGCTCCCGGAGTCGGTGCAAGCACATCCTTCAGGCTTTTAAATGGGGGTCTCACCCGTGCATCGAGTATCATGTGTTCTCCTCCCAGAGTACATTCTCCCGTGACGTGTACCGTAATAAAGCAGGATGATCGGAAATTTGACAGAGATTCTATCTTTTCGAATGGATCTGGTATCCGCATTTTTGATAAAAGAACGGGAAAATAACGAAATCAGGGAAACGAATTACCCTATGAGTGCTGAATGTATACCCGACCCGGCAATCAATGGATTTTTACCCCTATGCCTTCAAACCACCGGGATTCAAAATTCCCTGAGTAATCATAGTTATACCCGATATCCTTAAAAAAATCTTCAAACTCTTCATGAGCGAGCGAACTTTCTTTCGCATTATTTTTTTTCCGGTAAAAATGTGCCACATAGACAAAACTCACTCCATGATCCGGGAAATCTTCCCGTTGTATGGAATTAATCATGGGGTACAGCTCAAGAAATTTCTGCCACTCGGGATAGGTACATTTTACTTCTCCGGGAAGGTCTTCAGGCCTTGGGATACAAGGACCGGATACCTTTTTTTGACGGGCAGGTTGCTTTTTTATTTGTTTATCGTCCATTCTTTCCCCTTTCCACCGGTGATTCCCTGCTGGATAATCTGCGGGGTCTGAATTCTCCGGCACCCTATGGTTATTGAGCCTGTCAAAAGTATAAAAAATTTGTTATAATTCCCCAATCCCCCGATCGCATCGCTTCATAGCTCTTCTTCTGTGCACCTGAGGCAAAACAGGGATGAGCGGGTCACTCCGGTTCCCTCTTGCTTCATCATCACGGTTTTACTTATCAGTCCTCATCTTTTCCAGGACCCGGTGCTTGTTTATCTCTGCTTCAACATGTGATGGATAAATCGTGAGAACCTTATCAAATTTTGATACTGCCTCCGGAAACCGCCCAAGCTTCTCATAACAGTGTCCCATTTCACAGATTGCTGAAGTAAACTGCGGTGCTATCACAACCGCATTGCTGAGATATTTAAGTGCTAATTCATGATTTCCTCTCCCCGACATTTCTATTGCCTTCCGGTAGAGAGTTATTGCTTCCAGGGGAATCTGACTTAAGGAACTCATTTTTTCACAATCTTTCCCATCGCATCTGTTCTGATGGTAAGAAATATTTTATGTGTAAAATTTTATAAATATATCGAAATTGATTTAAAAAACTCATTAATATCCCGGTTTCACGAACACGGGAAACTTTTCTGCAATACGATCAAAATCCTCTTGTGGAATTTCCAGGAGGCCGAACCTGAATGCATAGCCCCACGATTTTTTATTCCCGATATAGGTTAAATCCTGGATCAGCGGTCGTATCCTGACTTCCCCGGTTTTTGTGTACCGCACCTTTCTCCTGAACGGTTTGAAATCCGGCGATTCTTCGACCTGGAACAGTTCTTCATCAGCGATCTCCCCGATTGCGGTAAAAGCATGGAGGATTTCATTGCCCTCAAACTGCACTTTCGGTGAATAATAGATAATCATGTCGCCTTTGTGCATTCGTGAAAGTCCGGATCGTTTACCGTGCCCGGCCTGGGCAATCCCACGAGTTACCCCCCGCATAACATGGTCTTTTGACGCAACGACAATCCAGTACTTCGCTGTCATCACGTGTCTATTTCAATTCGTGGTATAAATAAGCTTAATGGACAAAAACAATCCCTACCGCTGCAGCCCGGAAAATGCTGGCTAATGATGTCTCACTCACCGCAACGCCTCTTCTGCCCGCTTGCGTTCGGTGATATCTTCCAGCACACCATCAAAATAGGAGATCTTTCCCTCCGGGCCAGGAACTGCTATCGCTGAAAGCCTGGCCCAGAACAATTCCCCGTTTTTCTTTTTAAGACGAATCTCAACGTTGGACAGCCTGCCTTCACGTATGAGGCGGTCGGAAATTTTCTGCCTTTCAAAAGGATCAGCATACAATTCAGCGACCCGGTACTTCCTGAACTCCTCAAGAGTATCAAAACCGTGCATTGTTGCGACAACCGGGTTTGCCATGATATTAACGCCTTCCATGCCGGGGGTGTTACGGAATACGCCGATGGGCAGGGTCTGCATGAAGGAATTGAGCTGTAGTTCCCGTTCCTTTATGGCATCCTCCATTTCCCGCCGTTCAGTAACATCCCTGATCGATTCAACAGCCCCAATTATCTTTCCCGTAACACCGTTGAGCGGGGAGGCTTTTCCCCACAGCACTGCCCGTCTGCCTTTCAGCCGCGGAAGGTCGGTCTCGGCGATAAGGAGTGCCCCCTTCTTGTGAATTATTTTGTAATACTGCCGGGCAATGGTGTCCTCTGACTCAAAGATCAGGTCAATCAGGATGGGACGACGTACACCGTAAAAGGGGATGGCATACTCATAATCTCCCTTCCCAACCATTTCTGCAGCCGGAATACCCGTCATCTCCTCAATCGCCTTGTTCCAGGCAATGACCTTTCCCTGCAGGTCAATGACCAGGGTCGCATCCGGGAGGAAGTTGATTATGTCGGCAAGCTGGCGTTCAGATTGTACAAGGGCGATCTCTGCATGTTTCTGTTCGGTGACATCACGGCCAACCGACTGGTACT
>Ga0315289_10009132_pt1 | contig 14295 bp, 17 predicted proteins | sample YL17G11_40_MG_FD_203452 | JGI IMG/M metagenome (GOLD analysis project Ga0315289, IMG submission 203452) | Sediment microbial communities from Yellowstone Lake, YNP, Wyoming, USA - YL17G11_40 | ecosystem: Environmental > Aquatic > Freshwater > Lake > Sediment | place: USA: Wyoming | collected...
GGTCGATGACGCCGTTGTGGGTGTTCACGCAGCCCATCATGGTCTCGGTATCGCCCTGGTAGGGCTCGGGAGGACAATCGTGGACGAGGGCGCCGATCTCTCCCTGCCACAGCACATACACGCGCGCCCCACCGAGGCCGATCAGTCCGAGTTCCTCCCGGGGCGCTCTGGGGATGACCGCGTATACATATCTGGCCTCCGGCGTACAGACATCCTGTTCCCTCATGGCATGTGCTCCTTGCTCAATCTCACCTGCAAGATGCCGTTCCGATAGCTGGCCGACAGGCGATCGGCATCGACTCCCGCGGGGAGCGGGACCTGCTCGTGATACCTTCGACGCGCCGTGTCCACGGCCACGGTAAGCGAGCTACCCCCGACACTCAGCTTGATCTCTTCCTCGCTGACGCCTGGTAACTCCAGCAGTATAAGAAAGTGGTCACCCTCATCCAGCACGTCCACGAACTCTGCCTCACCGGCCGGCTCGTCTGGCGGCTCGCCCGGCGGCTCTTCATTCAGCCACCAGCTAAAGAGAACCTGCTGCCCCGTCCGCTGATCGACGCGGGACCTTTCGAAGACCAACAGGGGCCTGCCCAGGAGGCGGATGGCCAGCGGGTTAATCGATTCCTTGATCCGTACCAGGGTGTTCATGTGGGATGACTCTCCCAGAAGGTCCGTGAGCTCGTCCAGCTTGGCATGTCGGTTCTTCCAGATGTGCCAGACCAGTTTGCCGCTGGCGCGGTCCAGCAGCAGGGCTACCTGGGCAATGCCGTCAACCGGCAGCGGTTCGTCGCGCCGCCCGTTGCGGGCTTCGGACACGATCTGCAGTGCCCGCTGTCTGCCCACCTCAATATCAGCGCTCTCGCGCCTTGTCAGCCGCAGCGCCGGCCCGGCACCTCTAGGGTCGTCCTGGATGTAGGGGGAAACACGTCCCGATCCGGAAGCGACATCCTGGGGCTGCCCGTCCTCGGCATGTAGGATGGTTCCCTGCTCTTCGACGAGGCCGGCCATAGTCTTCCACCACGTTTCGATGTGGGCAACGGTCAACCAGGCCTTGAGGCCACTGCCTTCTCCTCCGTCCCGGTGCCGGAGGGTGAGGCAGGGCTTGGTCGCCAGGGCGAATCGCCTCCTGTCCATGCCCAGCTCCCTGACGGAGGAGAGAGGAACCTCAACCCGTTGCCGGTCACCCTGGGCAAAGAGTAGTCTTCTGTCCGTCAGGCAAAGGGTCCCCAGCCGCCAGGAGCGGCCCGATGTGTAGCCGCCCTGCTCGCACAGAAGCACGCGCTCATCGTGAGCCAGAGCGGGCTGGAATGTCCGTGCCACTTGGTTGTGCCCCCTCACTTCCCTTCGTTCCCGCTTCCTGAAGCCAGCGCCCCGGGTTCAGGAACCTGTCTACTACGTCGTCCACCAGGTCATCGAGGCCATCGCGCACCTGCTGGACGGCGTCGCTCAGCCCCTGCTCGCACTTTATCTGCTCTATGGCCACAGTGAGGTCCGATAACGCCCGCCCCAGCCGTTCGACCTCGTCCGGCGTCAAGCTGCCGCTCTCCATCCGCCGGAAGGCCTGCAACTCCAGGGTTTCCTGGATGATCTCCACCAGGCTGACCACCAAGGCCAGCACGCCTTGCTTCAGGTTGTCTTCGTCGATATCGACTACCAAGATTGATGATTCCTCGCGGCGATCGCAGGTGGCGCTTGGGAAAGCCCAGGCGCCGAACTCTCCGACGGCAGGGGGCTGGTCCAACCACAACAGCGGCAGCCCTCTTGCAGCAGTTGCTCCCTGGGGGCGGGTTCGCTGCAATTGGGACAGGTCTCTGTCGCCCCCGCGGCCCGCTCGATTGCCTGTACCCACTGAGCAAGGTCCTCTCCCGCAAAGAGGGCCGACCCTTGCTCGTGGGAATTCCGGTAGAGCAGGCAGAGGATAGGCCTCTCTCCTATCAGTCCCCCCAGTTCTCTCGTCTCCGTCTCGGCGCCCACTAGCCTCGACAGACCAACCTCGAGCTGGACCTGGCGGTCGGAATCGCACCACCAGAGGAGGCGTCTATCCGTCAGGTACAGGCGCCCGGGTCTCCAGGTATCACCCCACAGATCGTGGGCGGGAAGCTGGTACCAGAGCCGTCCCTCCGCCAGGAGCTCTTCCCCGGAAATGAGCTCATCTACCTCCCCGCTAAAGGGATGGGCAACCGCATCCTCAGCCAGCGATAGGCCCATGCCCTCGACGATCCGTCTGATCCCCTCCACCAGTTCCTCCGGTTTCTCGGCAGAGATGCAGGCTGACTTATCTGCGCTCAGGCTGAGGTAGATGAGGTCTCGCTTCAGGCCGGTGAAGCGGGTCTCCTTGCGGATCGCCAGTCCCCGTATCTCGTCCAGGGCGATGTTCATGAGATCTCCCTGTTCGGCGCGAAACAGGATCAGCCTCTTATTGGTGAGGTAGAGCTGCCCGGGCTGCCAGGCCCTGTAGATGCCTCTGGCATACCAGTGTGAGCCGAACATGTGCAGGATGACCCGTTCGTCCGTCTGGAGCGCTGGTTCCCTTCTCTCCGCCGCGTGTTCTCGCTCCCAGGCGCGTGCGCGCTCGTCCCAGTCCTGCATGATGCCATAGCGGCGCATCGTTTCCATTCCTGCCAGCGCCGCTCTGAGGTTGACGCCCAGTAGGGGGATGCCGGCAACCGATATCAGCAGGTCGGCGTGGATGACCACGCCCTTGTCGAAGACCCGGTCGAGCAGATCGACCAGGGTGGCCTTCTCATACCTGGTGGGCATCAGGATGGTTCCGGGCACGTCCATGACCCTACCTCGTGCGGTTATTGCTCCCTTGGCGTTGAAGGGCTAGGCGGCCCCCATTGCCGGGGCCTCAGCCCTGGCGCTCATCCAGCCACACCAGGGGCAGCCGGTGCCGAGGAGCTCCTCCGCTGCGACCCGCTTGTCGCATTGGGGACAGGTCTCCTTCACGGTCTGCGCCTCCTGCCAGGCAGGCAGCTCCAGGTTGGCGCCGGAAGGGAACTCCAGCCCGTATCTGGCCGCCGTCTCGAAGGAGGCGAGGGCAGCCCTTATCTTGATGCCTAGGAGCTCCACCCCCACGACCGACACAACGATGTCGGCATTGATCACCAGGCCCTTGTCAAGTATGGTGTCTATCACGTCTGCCAGGCTGTCAACGTGGTCTCGGGTTGGCCTCAGCTCGGTGGTCAACTCACCCTACCTCCTTCGCCGCCGGGCCGCGATTTGTTGAGAGGGGACGACCGTTTCTTCCCAGGGGAGGTCCTCGTTCTGGGGCGTCGCCGGCGGAGTTACCTCAGCCTCTTCTTCGAGCTTGTCGCTCTTGTGGATATCGTTCACTATCTCCCTGACGCGCGCTCTGCGAGCCTCTGCCGCGTTGGGCGCCCCCTGACGAGCGTAGAGGCTCTCAAGGGTGTCGTAGACACTCAGCATTCTGTAGGTTTGGTTTTCGGAGGCAAAGAGATGAGCCATATCGAGCATCCTTTCTCGCGCCTCCGCCTCCTCATCAGTGCCTGGATACTGCTCGATAAGCTGACGGTAGGCTTGTTGAGCCTCAGCGTAGTGCCCGCGCTCCTGTTGGGCGACGGCGAATCTGAGCGTGGCGGCTCGACGAGCGGCCGACACCTGGTCTAGGGCATCCCTTCGCCCAGGACTATTCTCCTTTGTCATGTTCACTCCCCCTTCTCCCGGCCGGCTTCTCCGGGATTGACCGCTGAGCCTTTCCCTTCCAGTTCCCGCTTGTACTTTCGGACCGCCGCCAGATGGTCCATGATCTCCTTCTCGCCGCGGTCGTACTCCTCCTGCTCGATCTCATCCATGTCCAACTGGAGTTGGAGATCGGTCAGTCGCTGCATGATACGGTCCTCGTCCAGCCGTTCGGCGTCTGCCTCATTGCGGATACCCTCGAAGACACCCTTTATCCCTGCGTAGGGTCCTGTCACCGGCGAGGCGACAACCTTGGTCGCGAGCTTGAGTGTCTTGTACAAGAGATACGAAACCACGTGCCTCGCTTCCTTTCACCTACTTCTTCTTGGAATTCGCGGATGGCGAGACGGACACCACTCCCGCACCCCCGCAGGCGGTGCAGTAGAGCTGCGAGTCCCTCGTCGCGTCACGGCCAAACCCCTGGCAGGCCGGGCATTGCTTGACCGGCTCCTCGACATGGATCACACCTTTGCCCATGCAGGCGGTGCAGGAGAGACGCTTGTGAGGGTGGACACCGCTTCCGTTGCAGAAGGCGCAGCGATGAAAGGGCATCTCTATCTCAACCGTGCCGCTGCCGCCGCAGACGCCACACGTGGAGAGGGGGGACAATAACTCGAAGGGGTCCTTTCCTCTGCCTCCGCAGTAGGCGCAAGGCGCCTGCACCAGGTTCGCCTTCTTCCCCGGTTGGGCGGGAAACTTCTGAGTCATGTGCGTGCCTCCTTCGCAAGATGCTGCCCGTCGCCCCGGCGTGCCGGGAGCGAGAATGTGAGCACAATGGGTAGCTAAGCCGCCACTACTCCCCTGCCGGAGCAAACGGTGCAGGACAGATCACGTATCTGCCCCCTGCCCGAGCCGCCGCAGGCTGAGCAGGAGCGCACGGGGCCCGGAACAGCCACAACCCCCTTGCCTGAGCAGGTGGCGCAGGTGAGCCGCTTGTAGAAGCCCCGGGCGTCCTGATGGACGCCGCTGCCGCGACAGAAGGCGCACACCACGTAGGGCCCCCCAACGTGATTGACCCCCTTGCCGCCGCAAGCCGGACATTTCCCCGATCCTCCCCAGCGGTTGTTGCCCTTGCCCTGGCAGTATCCGCACTTGACCTCCGCCCACGACGATTCCTCGGCAGCTTTGGATTGCACCATTCCTGGCCTCCTTCGCCTTTCTCTGCTCGTTGCTCGTCCCGGCAGTTGACTATCCTCATCGATCAGCGTCTCTACTCCTCCTCTTCATCCCAATGAATGATTATCTCGATGAAGTTGAAGGGAGGCAGAGGCCCCACGTACTTGAGCTTCATCCTCTCGCCGTACCTTTCGTCCAGCTTCTGCACCGCCTTGTCGAACTCGGTCACCCGCTCCTTGCAGACCAAGAAGGCGCCGTTGAGCAACATCATGTCGCTGGAGACCTTGTTGGTCTTATAGTCGTAGGCGAGGGGCCTGAGGGCGGAGACTATTCTCCTCGCGTCCTGCTCGCGCTTTGCCGCCATAGCGTCGCTCACCATCGTGCCGAGTCGGAGGCTCTCGTTGCGCCAGGCCAGCCCCTCTGGGGGCGCGGCTGTCATGCGGTCTCTGAGCGCCCTGATGTCTCGGTTCTCCGACACAATCTCATCGAAGAGGCGCTCCTTCCTCCAGAAGGCCTTCAGCCCCAGTTCTACCTTGTCCTCCATGTCTCCGAGGAGCCCTTGAAACTCCCCGAATCGGCGCCGCAAGACCTTGACCACCCGCTCCTCGGCAACGGTAGACTCAGAACGGCGGGCCACTGTGCTGAATCTGACCGGCAGCGGTTCGAAACCCTTCTCCATGACCTCCTCGATGACCTTCTGGTGCGCCATCAGGTTGCTGCGGGTGGGATCGTAGTAGGGCTTCGGGCACTCGCTGACTACGAGACTCAGGTCGTGGAACGAGACCGCGCACATCTTCCCGCCCGTCCCATCGATGCATTTGGCGGAGAGGCCTCTGCGACCGAACGGATGGCCGTTCCCACTTCTGACGAGGCAGTAGAGATAGAGGCCGCCATCCTCGTTGTCTTGCGCTTCACTGCGGCTCATGGGATATCGCCTCCGCTGGAGCCGATGGAAACAAGAATGGCGCCCTCGGCGGCCCCGGGCTCAAACGAGCAGCGGGCCCCCTCATCACCGGCCCCGGACGCACGCTCTCGACCAGCCAGTTGAGCCCGACAATAGCTGATAAGCAATCTAGAGGCCCACTGGATCTGGGCAAATCGGAGGCTGTCGGCAGCAACGTCGGCCTGGGCGTCCGGATGGTACCTCCTGGCCTGGCGGTAGTAGGCCTGTTTGACCTCGGCCAGGGTGGCTTCTTGAGGCAGCTCAAGACTCTCTCGAGCCTGTTGCACCTCTTCAGGGCTTATGCGCTTGACTTCGACAGTGCTGAAGCTATAGGGGGGCAAGGGACCCACCCTGCGAAAAGTCAGATAGCCGTTGAGCTTCTGGTCAAGCTCGTCCAGCCTCTCGTCCAGCTCAGGCAGCCGCTCCTTAGGGAGGAGTATGGCCATGTTCAACACGAGACTGTCATCGAAAAGCGGGTTGGGCTTCAGCTCCACGGCGCAGCCGGCTAGAAAGCTGATAGCCTCTTGCTGGTAGCGCTCCCGGCGCTCGTCAAGCGAGCCCTTTATGGCTTCCCCCAGCCGTATTCTGTCGGGGATGGTGGATGGAGAGGAGTCGCTGCCGATGTTCGCCTTGAGCTCGATGATGGGCGCCTCCTGGGCGATCTCCCCAAGTACCGACTGCAAATCCCAGGTGGCGACGACCTCCACCTGGATCTTGTCCTGCATCTGGGAATAGGCTGTCTTGAACTCGGCGTAGCCCTTCTGCAAGACCAGACTGACATGAGCCCTGTCTTCCACCGTTGTCCCGAACTTGACGGGGAGGACCGGGAAGCGGCTCATAGTCTGCTCCACAACCTGCTGATGCTGAGCGAGCTCCCTGATCAGCATCTCGCGGGTCATCGACGCGTAGTCCCGGGCGGGACACTCGCTGACCACGGCGGCGATGTCCTGATGGGGGATCGTGTAGACCTGGGCGCCCTGATCGCCGATCCCTATGATCCCGAGGTTTACTTCTTCCCTCGTCGGGATCACCCCGTAGATATAGAGCCTATCGCGTGAGTCTGCAGACACTTGGCATCTCCCCCTGTCTCGCTACCTGGTCGCTCCAGACGGCTGCCTGCGCCTGACCGACCGCCGTCAACCGCCGGGCGCAGCCGATACCTCCGTCATGGCCTGCTCGAAGTGGCGGGCCGCTATCTTGAAACCGGAATAGTCATCCGAGTCAGCGTGCCTCTCCAGAAACTCTCGAACGGCGACCATCCCCGCCGCGCGGCAGATGGCCTCGATGTCTGCGCCCACCAGGCGATCGGTCAGCTTGGCCAGGTTCTTCAGGTTGACGTCCTTGGCCAGAGGCTTGCCCCGGGTGTGGATCTCGAAGATGGCCAACCGGCTCTTCATGTCCGGCAGCGGTAGCTCTATGCGGGTATCGAACCTGCCGGCGCGAAGGAGGGCGGGGTCCACCATGTCTATCCTGTTGGTGGCGGCGAGGATGACCACCCCCTTCATCTCCTCGATGCCGTCCATCTCAGTGAGGAACTGGCTGACGACGCGCTCGCTTACGTGCGTGGTGTCGTAGCCGGTGCGCACGGGGGCCAGGGCATCGATCTCATCGAAGAAGACGACGCAGGGGGCGGCCTGCTTGGCCTTCTTGAAGACCTCCCTTACCCCCTTCTCGCTCTCCCCCACGTACTTCGAGAGCAGCGCCGGGCCCTTGACCGAGATGAAGTTGACCTCGCTTTCGCTGGCGACGGCCTTGGCGATGAGGGTCTTGCCTGTGCCCGGCGCGCCATGCAGGAGGATGCCCTTGGCGGGGGTGAGTCGGGCATGCTCGAAGAGCTTGCCGTGTTTCAGGGGCCACTCAATGGTCTCCATGAGGGCCCGCTTGACCTTATCGAGGCCGCCCACATCGCTCCACTTGACGTCGGGTATCTCTGTGAAGACCTCCCGAATAGCGGAGGGCTCCACCTCCCTCAGGGCCTCCAAGAAGCAGTCATGGGTGACCTCCAGCTCCTGCAGCTTCTCGTAAGGGATGCTGGCGGTCTCAAAATCGATGGTGGGCATGATCCGACGCAGGGTGATCATGGCGGCCTCGCGGCAGAGCGCCTCCAGGTCGGCCCCCACAAAGCCGTGGGTGATCTGGGAGAGCCGCTCCAGGTCCACATCGCTGGCCAGGGGCATCCCGCGGGTGTGGATCTCCAGTATCTCGAGCCTGCCGTTCTTATCGGGGATGCTTATGGCGATCTCACGGTCAAAGCGGCCGGGACGGCGCAGGGCGGGGTCAAGAGAGTTCGGTATATTGGTGGCGCCGATCACTATTACCTCGCCTCGAGATTTCAGGCCGTCCATCAGGGCGAGGAGCTGGGCCACCACCCTCTTCTCCACCTCGCCGTGCACCTCTTCCCGCTTGGGAGCGATGGCATCGATCTCATCGAGAAAAACGATGCTGGGGGCATGTTCGGCGGCGTCCTGGAAGAGGGTACGCAGGTGTGCCTCGCTCTCCCCGTAGAACTTATGGATTACCTCCGGGCCGGCGACGTGGATGAAGTGAGCTGAGGTCTCATACGCTACGGCGCGGGCGATCAGGGTCTTCCCGCAGCCCGGGGGACCGTGCAGGAGCACCCCCTTAGGTGCATCGATGCCCAGGCGCTGGAAGACCTCCGGGTACTTGAGGGGAAGCTCGATCATCTCTCGGATGCGGTGTATCTCCTTGCCCAGGCCGCCGACATCCTCGTAGGAGAGGGCTGCCTGCTCCCCCTCGGCGTGTCCGTCCCCTCTGATCCTGACGGTCGTCGTCGCCTGGACGAGAACGGCGCCCTTCGGCGCCGTTTCCACAACCGTGAAATCCTGAGGGCGGGCGCCGAACAGGTTTACCCGCACCCTATCCCCCGCGGTAAGCCCTCGCCCCTCGAGCAGCCGGGCAACGTATGTCGTGTGCTGGCTGCCCGCCCGGGAGCGCATAGGACTGACGGGCGCGATGACGACCGTTCTTGCCAGCTCGTGCGCCACCTTCGCCACCGTAACCTTCTCGTCAAGGCCGGCCTGCACGTTTTCGCGAGCGATACCATCTATCTGGATAATTCCCTTGCCTCTATCGGATAGATAGGCGGGCATTGCCTTCACTACGCTCTGCCTCTTGCCTGTGACAGAGATTAGCTCGCCGATCTCGGCACCGATTCTCTCCAGGTCCGCCGGGTCGATGCGGGCTATGCCGCGCCCCACGTCCTTCATGTGGGATTCGGCCACCCGCAGGACTATCTCCTTGCCGCTGCCGTCCTTGCCGGCCGACTTCTGGGGTCCTGCCTTCGCCGTTCCTCCTGGCAATTGCCTAGAAACCTACCTTCCTGCCGGCTACGACGCGCCTGGTTGCCGTCGTCAGCGTGCCCTAGCCCGACCTTGTCCCTTCTTCTTGGCAGCGGTTCCTGCCTTGCGCTTCGCTGGCGCCTTCTTCTGGAAGCGAAGCTCGAGTACCCCGTTCTTGAAGGTGATCTTCATGCTGTCCGGTTCGACCGGCGCTGGCAGAAGGACCTCCGCCGCGTACTTCCGGGGAGCGGCGGCGGCGGTTTGGATGGAGAGGACGTCCTCCTTGACCTCGACCTCGATGTCAGCTCGGTCAACGCCGGGCATCTCCGACAGCACGACGATGGCGCCCTTTTCATCGAATACGTCCACCATGGGTTCACGCACCTCATCCACCACCGCGCCTCTCTCCGTGGTGCGTATGTTGCCGAACTGCTGCACCTGAGGAGTGCCTCCCAATCCGGTACGGACATTGAAGCCGTACACGCCCTTCATACCTTTGGGGAGGCCCTCGATCTCGCCGCTGCGACTGCGCAGTGTCTCGCCCTTCTCGGCCATATCGGAGAGAAGGTTTATGAAATCGCCTATGCCCTTGAATAGGCCACCCAGCCCGACAGCGGCGCCGGCTTCGGGTTCGCTCTTTCTTCTTGTCCGTCTCTGAGTCGGCATGTCAGTCCCACCTCCCGGTCGTGCGTTTCACCATAGCCCCACTAATCCACAGCGCTCGGCGTCTTCCCTATCGGTGGATGGCAATAGGCGCCGAGCGACTGGCCTCCGCCGCCTCGCCGTGGCGAATCCCTGTCGCGCGCTCCGCTTTCTTTGGCTCGCTGTGGAGCACCGGCTCCAGCGCCGCAAGCAGTTGGTCTCTTGCCCGTTCCACATCGGCGATCTGAGCCTCCGTTGCCGCGCGCTCGGCCTCCTTTGCCTCCCTGTGAAGCACCGGCTCCAGCGTCGCAAGCAGGTGATCTCTTGCCTGTTCCACATCGGCGATCTGGGCCTCCGTCCGCTCCTTCTGAGCCAGCCAGATGGAGAGGCGTTTCTCCAGCCTCTGCCGTTCCTGGTCCAGTTGGTTGAGCTGACCATAGGGGTTTGCCGCTCCCGTTAGATGGGGAATGGCGCTCTGATGCCGCACATCGTGCGCGGCGCGGCAGTGCTCGACAGTCTTCTCGGGCACAGATCTCAGGACACGGCGCCCGCTTGTGCTCCCCTTGCTCGTCATAGTTGTCCCTCCGGTTTCTGTGATCCCGTTTCCCTCTGCTGGCGAGGCGATGAGCAGAACACCCAACCCCTTTGGGCGGAGCCCTACCTCTATCTGGAGGCTGCCACAGTCAGGTTCTGCTCAAAGGGCGGGCGTCTCAGCTCCACCGGCTCTCGGCAATAAGATCGTTGACGATCTTCATCCCCTGCTTGTCGGGCTGGCCCGCCGGGCTCAGCACCCTCGTCAGCACGTCCGCGCATACCTGCTCAAAGGTTGGGTTACTGCCATTTCCGTTCTTGCTCTGACGGGCCATGATCCGCCCGATCATGATGCAGCTTCTGACCGTGGGGTCGCAGCTACCATTCCCAGACTGTCGCAGTCGCCTGATCAGGTCGACGATGATCTGGGCTCGTTTGCGGGTCAGACCTGCGTGCGCTTGGGTGATCGCTATCTCCGTCTCGCTGTCGAAGTGGCCGAGATCCATAGTGATCATCCGGTCCAGAAGCGCGTCCTGGCTGGAATGCACGCCCGCGTACTCCTTGGGGTTGCTGGTGAAGATGGCGGTGAACTGGGGGTGCACCCGGACGTAGCCCCTCGTCGTTTTCACGATGGGCAGAATAAGGATGCCCTCTCCCAGCACAGGCAACAGGATGTTGTTGGCCTCCGGCCGCGAGCGGTTAAACTCATCGTAGATGAGCGTGTAGCCTTCCTGGCAGGCCACCGTGAGCCGGGCGTCTACCCAGGTGTAGTCCAGCCGGTCCTCCGTCTTCATGACGGAGTGGATGTAGTTGTCGATGACCCTCTTGCGGGTATAACCGTGCTCGCTACCCACGAGGTCTGAGGTGGCGAACTCATCGTCGCCGCTGATCAGCATCACGGGGCGGCCCAGTTGCTCGGCCACGTGAAGGGCCAGCGTGGTCTTGCCGCAGCCCGTGGGGCCGCGGAAGTGCAGGGGAAGACCGTTCTCGGCATAGGTTAGGGCACGGTCGGCGATGCTCTTGAGGGAGGGCGTCTCCACAAAGCGAGGGCGGGCGGCAAGCGATTCTTGCACGGTGCTGACGGCCGCCTGCGTTTCGTCTCCAGCCTCTGGACCCTCGAACTCATCCTCTTCGTGGGTCTCTGCGACCACACCCTTCTTGGGGACAGTCATGACGTTTCCTCCCGTCTTCAATTGCAGTCCTCGTCAGGCAGGGAGACGACCGAGCAGCTCTTCTCGTCCCGCCTGACCTTGCCCTCATCCGTCGACTGGCCGGCCCTTCCAGCGGGCCAAGCCTGGGCTGGCCTGCTCAAGCGGTGGCCTGCTCGGCCCCCGCTCCTCCTTTGCCCCGCCCGCAACCACGCGGCCGGCCGGCTATGGGGAACGCCGGCCAGAGGCCCTGTTGGTGGCAGCGGCGGAGGCTTTCATCTGCCGCCCCCACTCGTTGTGGGCGCCCCTGTTCTCGGCGGCGTATCCCGACATCTGCCCCCGCACCTGGGCGGCGTGCTCCCGCGTCGCCTCCTGGCGGGCCGCGTCCTCGCGCTGGAACCCGCTCATCGTGCGGGCGACCGCGGCCTTGCGGCGGGGGACCGCGGCCTTGCGGCGGCCGGTGGCCCTATGAAGCTGTCCCACGAATTGGCGAGTCTCCTTCGCGTGCTTCCGCGTCGCCGCCTGGCGGGCCTTGTCCATCTGCTGGAGCTCGCCCAGCATCTGGCCGGTCTCGGTGGCGTGCTCGTGGGCCCATTCCTGGCGGGCCTTGTCCATCTGCTGGAGCTCGCCCAACATCTGGCTGGTCTGAGCGGCGTGCTCCCGCGCCCCTTCCCGGCGGGCCTTGTCCAGCCCCTGGAACTCGCGCGTCATCTCGTTGTGAACCGCCTTCAGCGTGTGGACGGTTTCGGTCTTGTGGGCCTTGTTGGCGCGGTGGACATCCCGCATCGCCTTGATGGTCTGCTTCTTCTCGGCCCGCACGGCCGCACGCACTCCGGCGATCTCTGTCTTGCGTGTGCGATGGCCGGCAACGATCTCGCTGCCTAGCTGGGCCATGTCTGCTGCTGTAGGCATTGATGCTCTCCTTTGCTGTCCCTTGACTGCCGCTGGCAGTCCGGGTACCATCTATTGTGGTGCTGGTCAGGGCTCGTCCGCGTTCTTACCTTTGGGTGTAGGAGCCTGGAGATAGACGGGACGGGCCCCGACCCAAGCACCATACTTTTTTAGGGCGACGCGTATGCCTAGGCCGGGGGCGCTGCCAGCGGCGTGAGGCCAATGGCCTCGGCGTACTTCAGGAACGTGTCCACCCCAGCGCAGACGACCCTTGCCTCGACGGCAAGAAGCTCGATTCCCACTAGGGAGACCCTCACCCAGGCATCGATGACGATGCCCTTGTCCAGGATGCGGTCGACCACTTCGACCAGACTGGATGACCCGATTGCCTTCTCTACTGCCACTTTGCTTAGCTCCTTTCCTGAATACTTTCCTGACCTGACTAGATTGCCCGGCTAAGGGCATGCGGTCAGCGTGGACACAAGGAAACGGCTCCCTCTATCTCCCCCCTGTCGTGGGCTGACCGACGAACCGACAAATGGGCTGCCAAAATTGATGTTCCCGCCATCAGTAGTGGATATCCCTTGCGGCCAAGTCTATGCCGGGCCATTGGGTAACGAAATCGGCAATTCCCTGTATTTGAACTCGGCGCGCCCTGTACTTTATGGGCGGGCAAATAGCTGATGCCATTACAGCGTACAGAGCGTACCCCTGTAGATAGAGAACTCAGTAGACTCTCTCCCCTCAGGTTCGTCTACTCCTAATGGTCGGCGGCTGCGGCAGGCTGCGTATCCTCCAGCGGATAGACTGACTATCCCCTCTTGGACAGATCTATTCACCCCAGCGGCACTCGGTGCGTTCCGGCGATCGCAGATAGACTTGGCAACGGGTCAGGGGTATGAGAGCAAATAGTCGGGAGTTTACCGATTGTTTGGCTACGCTATGTCCCCCAGAATGGCCGCTTGTGGGTAACGCTATCGTGATCAAGAGGCGCCGAGCCTCAAGGCGGCGGTACCAAAGGCCCCGTCTGGCCACGCTTCTGGCCCTGCTGGTCGCTTTGTCAGCGGCGTGGTGCGCTCACGTATTGACAAGGCGAGGGAGACGTATCGGGGCGGCGTTGAAGAGCGGCGTCCAGGCGCCCCTGGCCGCGCGAACGAGGGCAGCCTTCGGCCGGCGGGCTCTCCAGCGATGGGCGCTCGCCGCCTGCCTGGTGGGCCCATTGATAGGGCTGGCGCCGGCGGGCTCCAATGCCGGCAGCCCGTTCGGCTTGACGTCGCACATCGCTCTCGGAATCTACCAGTCTATGCCCAGGGTTGCTGCTCGCGTCTGCGAGATGCAGGTCGAGGTAGGCCACACTACATTCATGAGCGCGGTGGTGGCCCATAGCAATAGGCTTGTGGCCAGCCAGTTACCTCATTCGGAACCGGAGGTTGCGAAGATGCCCCCGGGGGAGGTTGCGAAGACGCCCCCGGCGGAGGAAGTGCAGGCAACATCTGCCGTAGAGAGTTCAGTGTACCAAGGGGATGGGCGGCCCTCCCCTGCTACGCGTGGGATTGCCACTTGGTACGGGGGTATAGATGGGTATGGTCCCGAAGATACCATGGCGGACGGCACCCCCTTCAACCCGGACGACCCGACGATCGCCGCCAGCAATCGCTGGCCCCTGGGCACGAGGTTAATGGTCTGCCACGGGGAGCGCTGCATCCCCGTCTGCGTTCGTGACCGGGGTAGCTTCGGCCACGCTGTGGACCTCTCGCGGGCCGCCTTTGCCCTGCTGGCGCCTCTCAGCAGCGGTGTGATCGAGGTCACAATTGAAAGCCTCCCCTAGGTACAGATCACAGGTTGGGAACGGCGGCTAGTTTGCCTGTGGAGTGGCAAAACTCCATCCGTATCTGTTAGGGCCCAGACCGTGAGTCACCCCTGCGCGTGGTGAACGGCACAGACCACTTGCGGAGGTTGGCGGGATTCCTCGCAAACGTCGGCGCTGCGTGGGAGGCCGCAAACCAGGAGCAGCGGAACAAGC
>Ga0315289_10009135_pt1 | contig 14292 bp, 13 predicted proteins | sample YL17G11_40_MG_FD_203452 | JGI IMG/M metagenome (GOLD analysis project Ga0315289, IMG submission 203452) | Sediment microbial communities from Yellowstone Lake, YNP, Wyoming, USA - YL17G11_40 | ecosystem: Environmental > Aquatic > Freshwater > Lake > Sediment | place: USA: Wyoming | collected...
CTTGCAACCCACTCCTTCTTAACCACGCCCGGGCCAGGTTTAGATAGGGCGATTAAAACGTCCATCCCTTCCATAACCTCAGGAATATGACCGGTCCTTCCCTCAACATTTGTCTTTTTGCAAATTTCCCACTTCTCTTTATGGGTGTTTTTGAGTTCCTTTCTCTTCTTATGGAGCGCTCCTTTACTATCACACATAATAATATTTTCCGGGTCAGCTCCGTAAGCAATTATAAGCCGGGCAATACTTATATTAGCTGCCCCCGCTCCCACCATTGCAATCTTTACTTTCTCTATTTTCTTGCCCACGATTTTAAGGCTATTAATTAGACCAGCTAAAGTTACAGCAGCTGTTCCCTGCTGGTCATCATGCCAAACAGGAATTTCGCATTCTTCCCTGAGGCGACTCAGTATCTCAAAACATTTTGGCTGAGCAATATCCTCAAGGTTTACACCGCCAAATGCCGGTTGTAGTAACTTTACGGTATGAATGAACTCTTCAGGGTCTTTGGTATCCAGACAGAGAGGGAAAGCATCTACACCCCCCAAGTATTTAAAGAGGAGCGCCTTGCCTTCCATCACAGGCAAAGCTGCCTCCGGACCAATGTCCCCCAGACCCAGGACCCTTGTTCCATCAGAAATAACCGCCACGGTATTCCATTTGTTGGTGTACTTGTAGACTAAATTTTTGTCTTCATAAATAGCCTTGCAAGGTGCTGCTACACCAGGAGTATACCAGACTGCGAAATCATTAAAGTCTCTCACACAGCACTTTGCTGCTATCTTAATTTTTCCCCGATAAAAGGGATGCAGTCTCATCGCTTCTTTTGCCGGTTGGCTCGTTTTAGCCAAAAGTTCCTTTTCATCTACCATAACACCGCTCCAGTTGAAATCAAGATATTTTCTTTTATTACGTTCGCCGCCATTCCTTCGACGACGCGAGACTTCGCTCTATCGGTACATTCCCTGCCTGTAGGGGACGGACTCTGTGCCGTCCCTTCCTTTTGGGCGACCACGGAGTGTCGCCCCTACATTAAGCAGAGCTTCGCTCTGCCGCTACATTGATTATTGAGATTTTTGCTGTGCTGGTGGTATTTAGAACTGTTTCAAAAATCTAAGGTCATTTTCGAAGAACAAGCGCATGTCATCTATACCATATCTCAACATGGCAATCCTCTCCACACCCATGCCAAAAGCAAAGCCAGTGTATTTGTTGGTATCATATTTCACAAACTCAAAGACTTTAGGATTGACCATGCCGGCACCCAGAATTTCCAGCCAGCCAGTCTGTTTACAGACAGAACAGCCTCTACCCTCACAGATGACACATTGAATGTCAACTTCCACACTCGGTTCTGTAAAGGGGAAAAAACTGGGTCGAAAGCGAACTTTAGTCTCAGGACCGAACATTCGATGAGAAAAGTGGGTGAGAACTCCTTTCAAGTTGGCAAAGTTTACCCCTTCATCAACCAGAAGTCCTTCCACCTGGTGAAACATTGGCGAATGAGAAGCATCGATTGCATCTCGGCGGTAGCATTTGCCAGGGGCAATAATAGCCAGAGGGGGAGACTGTCTCTCCATGACCCTAATTTGAACCGGAGAAGTATGAGTGCGCAAAAGTAGACCTTCCCCTATGTAAAGTGTGCTCCACATATCTCTTGCTGGATGGTCTAAATCCATGTTGAGAGCTTCGAAATTGTAATACTCTGTCTCCACTTCTGGACCCTCCACAATGCGAAATCCCAAGGAGCAAAATATATTTTTAATCTCATCCAGGGTTAGAGTGATCGGATGCTTCCTGCCCAAACTGAATTTTTTACCAGGCAAAGTAAGGTCAATTGCTTTTTTCTCCTCTTCTACCTTTTCTCTCCTCAGTTCTATTTCCTTTTTCTTCTTGTTCCATTCAGCAAACACGTCATTTCTAACTTGGTTGGCAATTCCCCCAGCTTTCGGTCTCTCTTCTGGCGGGAGGCCTCTAATGGCCTCAAAAATCCCAGTAAATAGACCTTTTCTTCCCAAGTACTTAATCCTCAATTTCTCTAATTCTTCTATAGTATCTATCTTCGCAATTTCTTGCCCAAATAATCTTCCTAACTCTTCTATTCTATCTATCATCATTTCTATATCCTGCATCACTTTCCTACTATTTTTTCCAGATGTTTGCTCGCCAGTTGATGACCAGGATTGAGTTCCAGCGTCTTCGTATACATCTGGCTGGCTTCCTCAGGCAAGTTCTTGCTTTCGTACACAATGCCCAAGTTGTAGTAGATTTCTGCATTATTTTCATCAATTTTGATTGCTTCTTTGAACTTACTAATTGCATTATCATATTTCTCGTTTAGAAAATAGAACTTACCCAATTCAACAAGTTTTTCTACTTTTTCTTTTTGGTCTTTTATCCTGGCAATCTTTGCCTCGAGTTTCTTAAAATCTCCCTTTTCCTCCCGAACCATCTCAGATTACCCTCCTCCCCAAGATTCCACAAATCTAACTCTTTTTCTATAAATTTCTTAGATTATCTATTTTCTTATTAGGTCCAAGAACCACCAGAATATCGCCATCGGCAACTTCTTCATCTGCTTCTGGAGTAATCAGAATCTCTTCTTTAAAATCGGACTCCCCTGTCTCGGTCAAATAAGGAAGTTTCCTCTTAATGGCAATTATAATCACTCCATGTTTAGCCCGCACATTGATTTTTCTTAGAGTACTCCCGATAAAACTTTTCGGGGTATGAACTTCCAAAATACCATATTCTGGAGATAATGCTATATGCTCCAGAATGTCTGGCGAAGCCAGGTTCTCTGCAAGTCTAACTCCTGTATCTCTCTCAGGGAAAACCACTCGAGTTGCGCCAATCTTGCGTAACACAGTTCCATGAGAAGGAGAAATAGCCTTAGCCACAATAGTTTTCACGCCCAACTCTTTAATCAACAGAGTTACCAGAATGCTTGCTTCCATATTTTCACCAGTAGAGATAACTGCCATATCCATCTTGTCCACGCCGAGGGAGCGTAAAGTCTTCTCATCGGTTGCATCGGCCTGCACTGCTTGTGTGACGATATTGGAGATTTCTTTAACTTTCTCTTCATCTTCGTCAATCGCCAGAACTTCACAACCTTTTTCTACAAGAGTCTTAGCTACAGCCGCGCCAAAAATTCCCAAACCAACTACAACACACTGTCTCATCTTGTTCACCCCCCTTTAGCCCACCAGGACCCTTTCCTCTGGATAGCGAAACCTTAATTGTTCAACTTCATGCACCATCGCCACCCCAATGGTAAGGGGTCCCAGCCTTCCCACAAACATAGTAACAATTAATAACGCCTTGGCCAGGCTGGAAAGTCCGCCTGTAATACCTGTCGAAAGCCCCACTGTACCAAAAGCGGACACAGTCTCAAACAAAACCTGGATGAAACTATAACTTTCCTTAATGCTAATAAGCGCGGTGACAATAACAATTAACAATATTGACAAGAAGCCAACCACAAAAGACTTATTAATAAGCTCCCCCGGAATGCGATGTTTTAAAAGCGTGACATCTCTTCTCCCTTTCAGAGTAGCCCATACTGAACCCATCATAACTCCAAAGGTAGTGGTCTTAATCCCTCCACCAGTGCCACCAGGTGAAGCGCCTATGAACATTAAGATAATAGTAAGAAATAGACTTCCTTGCATCATTCCGCCGACATTAATCACACTAAATCCCGCTGTGCGCGGTGTCACTGCCTGAAATAGAGAGGCCATAATTTTCTCTTTGCTTGGCAATCCCGCCAACGTGGAGGGATTTTTGGATTCGAGCAGAAAGAGGGCCGCTGCTCCCAAAACAATCAAAGCCAATGTAATTGATAAGACCATTTTAGTGTGTATTGAAAGTTGAGGAAACTTGCGATACCTAAAATAATAGAGGTCGCTGAGCACAACATACCCCAGTCCTCCAACGATGATCAAAAGCATAACCGTCAGGCAAATAGCCGTATCTCCCCGAAACCCTGCCAAACTGTCGCTAAATAGGCCAAAACCTGCATTGCAAAATGCCGAGACAGCATGAAAAATTCCCAGATATATCGCCTTAACAATAGGATATTTTCCCATCCAACGTAAACTCAAAATCGTCGCCCCAATTCCTTCCACAATAAGGGTTACCCTTAGAACGTATTTTGTAAACTGAGCCACACCTCCCAGACTGAATTGAGGCAGGGATTCCTGCATTATCAACCTCTCTCTAAGAGTTATCGTCCTACCAACAAGCAAAAGCATAAAAGTTGCCATAGTCATATAACCCAGACCGCCTATCTGGATTAACAAGAGAATGACAATCTGCCCAAATAAAGAAAAATAATCCCCAGTGTCATGAACTACAAGACCTGTAACGCAGAGAGCCGAAGTAGCAGTAAACATAGCGTCGATAAGTCGTTGCCTCTCTCCAGCCCTGGTTGCTTGGGGCAACGAAAGGAGAGCCGTGCCAAGAAGGATGACGATTAAGAATCCGAGAACGAGCACTTGAGAAGGGGAAAGCGAGTGATGTTTAGCCATAAATTTTCCATTTTGGTCGACTACTCTTTTGTAGCAGCAAAGCGTAAGCTTTGCTTCCTCATAACGCGGAGCTGGCGCTCCGCTACTCCTTTTTAGAACTGGAGTGGCGAAGCGAAGCTTCGCCATTATAACGCAGAGCTATCGCTCTGCCACTACATTCCTTTCTTGTAGCGGCAAAGCGCAAGCTTTGCTTTGTCCTAGTTTGAACGACCAGAGCTGCCCTGCAGTTTACCCCAGCAAGGCGGTGTGATCACTCGGCATTCATATTCCTAAGGGCCGACCAACCGAGTAATTAGGAACCTTCCGCTCCATGAACTTCTTTCTTATTCGCCTCAAGGGCAATGGCCACCAACTGGGAAAAGGAATTTGTATCGTTCACCGCCAAATCGGCTAAAATTTTTCGGTCAATTTGAACTTTCGCTTTTCTCAGGCCACTCATAAACTGACTATAAGACATGCCATTTAGGCGAGAAGCTGCATTTATTCTCGTAATCCACAGAGAACGAAATTCTCTCTTTCTCCTTCGGCGATCTCTGTAGGCATATTGTAGCCCTTTGTCCAGCTGTTCTGTTGCGTGGCGATAAAGATGCTTCTTGCCCAGACGATACCCTTTAGTTAATCGAAAGAGTTTCTTCTTTCGCCTTCTAGTAGTTACACCGCCTTTTATCCTTACCATTCTCCTAACCTAAAAACATGCATAATCTGCACGATTTGAAATCGTGGTTACAAAATTTTTCCTATATCCTATTGTAGGCACAAATTTCCCGATTGAAAATCGGGATGCATAATCTTTATGTATAAGGCAAAAGTTTCTTTACCAATCTCTTATCTCTGTGAATCGATGTGTTTGACTTTCTCAGTTTTCTCGATCTTTTAGGACTTTTTCTCGTTAATCTGTGCCGGGCACCCACTCTCTTGCGTTTAATTTTGCCCTTAGAAGTAAATCTAAACCTCTTTTTAGCACCGCTATGACTCTTTAGCTTAGGCAAAATGCCCTCCTCTTACGCAACGCAGAAAAGAACCAATTTCATGGCCTTTCCATTCCAAAATTTACTCTTTCTTTCAGGCTGCACCTTTTTTCTTGGGAACAAGCAACATCGTCATTCGATAGCCTTCCAAACGAGGTTCCTGCTCACAGGTGGCTATTGAGGAAAAATTTTCCTCGATTGTTTCCAGAACTTTTCTACCCAAATCAGCATGAGCGGTTTCTCTTCCTTTGAAATTAACTGTAACTTTTACCTTGCGTCCGGTCTCCAAAAACTCCTGAATGTGCCTCGACTTAACATCTAAATCGTGTTCGCCTATTGTGGAACGCATTCTCACTTCTTTTAACTCACCAATTCTCCTGTGTTTACGCGCTTCCTTGTCCTTCTTCTCCTGTTCATAGCGGTACTTGCTGTAATTCATAATTTTGCAAATAGGAGGCGTCTCTCCTGGAACAATCTCTACTAAATCCAGCTTTTTACTACGGGCGGCAAGCAAAGCATCCTTCGTTTCTACAATTCCTGCCAGCTTACCTTCTTCATTAATCAACTTGACCTGTTTAGCTCTGATGCCTTCGTTTACTCGCAACTTCCCTTTTCTTACTATAAGCCATCACCTCCTGAGACATAAAAAAAGTCCGCCGTAGACGGACCTCACAGTTTTTTATTTTTAAATAACAACCTTTTCGGAAATTTCCTTAAGGTGAGGCATAGCCTACTTCTGAAGTTTTATACAAAATATATCTCTCTCTTGTCAAGCCAAAAAATGAAGTCTTTGAAAAAATACCCGGAGACCTCTGATTACACAGATTCTTAAAAATGATCACACAGATTTCTGACTTTTTCAGAAATCTCAAAATCTAAGTTGCCCATACTAAATTTTTAGCTGTCAACGCTGTCAACAACCGAAGAAATTTGCGCGAACTGTCTCAAAAATTTTTTATTTGCCTTCTTCCAGCTCCTAATTAAATACCTGCTCATAAGAAACCATTTGAATTTACCAATAGAATAGAATTTTTTCCATGCTCTCAAAACCTTATTTTGAAGTTCAAAGGCACTAATCTTCTTTGGCTCAAATACCACATGTGTCCCATCGTATAGCGACCAATCCTTAGTAAAAATTCTGCCCTGTGAACTCAACTGTTCAAAAAGCTTTGTTCCTGGAATAGGAAAAAGAATAGCGAACTGAACGCTATCCAATTTCGTACTCCGGCAGAACCTGATTGTTCTCTCGATTGTATCGATATCATCCGCATCAGACCCCAGTACAAAAAAGCCGTGAACCTTTATATCCTCCTTAGCAAGCCTGCTGATACAGTATTTGATATCATCCATACCCTGGCTTTTCTTATACAATTTCAATGTTTCCGGATTAATCGATTCAAAGCCAACCATGAGAAGCCGGCAATTGGTTCTCGACATAAGCTTCAGGAGCTCCGTATCTTTTGCTACCTCCACCCGGACTTCTGCTGTCCACTTAAAATTCAATTTGCGCCTCAGACATTCTTCCAGTAAAACTTTTATCCTCTCTCTGTCAGCCGTAAAGTTATCATCTGAGAAGAAAAACTTTCGGAAACCCTGCGCGATACGCAATTCTAGTTCCTCAAGAACATTCTCCGAACTTCGAAACCGGTACTTCTTTCCAAACATCTGGGTAACAGAACAGAAAACGCAGTCATAAGGACATCCTCTGGAAGTTAAGACCGATATATATCTGAACTTCCCATTCCCATTACGCAGCAGCCCTAAATCCGGAAAAGGAAGCGTATCCAAATCCTCTACAGGAATTCCCTCAACAACCTGCGAACTCTGTATGTTATTATTTACTACATCGGAGATTACTCTTTCTGCTTCTCCCTTTACTACTACGTCGGCGTGTTTCAGTGCCTCCTCAACCATAAAGGTGACATGGGGACCTCCCATAATTACTTTCACATCGGGTCTGGCCTTCTTGAGGGCATCAGCGATACGGTAAGCTCTCTGTGCGGTACAGGTCATAGTGGAAAATCCCACCACATCTGATCTTAAGAGTTCCTCATCAAGCCTTCCCGTCTTTTCATTATAAACTTCCTTAAAATCTTCTGAGATGACTGAAACGTCATGTCTTTCTCTTTTTAAAATTGCGCCCAGATAGAAAGCACCCAGGAGAGGTACCCTGGTTAGACCATAAGCATTAAAATTCGCTCTGGGTTGAACAAAAGTTACTTTACTTATTCTGTCTCCCTTGTAGTAAGTATAAGAAGAATTTATTTTTGTTTATTTATTTTTTATTTTCTATTTCTTCCAATATGTTTTCAATGAATTTGTCAACCTTGAGAGGGCCGAGGTCTTTCTGGTCTCTTCTTCTCACAGAAACTGTTTCTGATTCAACTTCCCTATTTCCTACGATTAACATATATGGAATCTTCTGAAGCTGCGCATTGCGAATTTTTTTATCTATTTTCTCATTATCAAAATTTGTTTCCACTCTTATAGACTTTTCTTTCAAGCGATTATAGACCTTCCGGCCGTACTCTACCTGGGAGTCGGTAATGGTTAGAACGGTTACCTGCACTGGAGCAAGCCACACGGGGAAAGCACCTCCATAATGTTCTATTAGAACTCCAAAGAACCTCTCCAGAGAACCCAAAAGTGCCCGGTGAATCATTATTGGTCGGCGATGTTGTCCGCTGGCGTCTATAAAGTTGATGTCAAACCTTTCCGGAAGATTAAAATCCACCTGGATGGTAGAACATTGCCATGCCCGACCCAATGAATCCCTTATTTTTATATCTATCTTGGGTCCATAAAAGACCCCCTCCCCTGGATTAACTGCATAGGCAAGCCCTACTTTCTCCAGCGCCTTCTTTAATGCATCAGTTGCTTTTTCCCAACTCTCCAGAGTTCCCACATACTTTTCTGGTCGCGTACTTAAAGCAACATCGTAATTTGAAAAGCCAAATGTCTTTAACATGAAAAGAACAAACTTAATCACCCCTACAATCTCGTCTTCTAACTGTTCAGGACGACAGAAGATATGAGCGTCATCTTGAGTAAACCCGCGAACCCTAAGAAGCCCGTGCAGAACTCCTGAACGCTCATAGCGATACACGGTTCCCAGTTCTGCCCAACGAATTGGCAGGTCGCGATAACTTCTGACTTTTGTTTTATAAATCAATATATGGCCAGGACAATTCATTGGTTTGATTATATAATCTTTCCCTTCGATGTCCATAGGCGAATACATATACTCCCGATAGAAATTGGTGTGACCGGAAGTCTCCCACAAATCTATTCGGGCAATATGGGGAGTATCTACCAGATCATATCCGTTTTTTAGATGTTCTCCTTCCCAAAAATCTTCTATTACTTTCCTGATACGTGAGCCTTTAGGATGCCAGTATATAAGTCCCGCCCCCGCTCCCTCGTGCATGCTGAATAGGTCGAGCTCAACCCCCAATTTACGATGGTCTCTCTTCTTAGCTTCCTCTAACAAATATAGATATCTATCCAGTTCCTCTTCGGTAAAAAATGCCGTTCCATAGATTCTCTGGAGTCTCTCCCTCTTTTCATCGCCTCGCCAGTAAGCCCCAGCAACGCTCAACAACTTAAAATATTTTACCTCATCTGTCGACTTAACATGAGGGCCACGACAGAGATCAACAAAGCCCCCCTGCTCGTAGAAAGTTACCTTCGCATCACCCATTTCTTGAAGGAGTTCAACTTTATATTTTTCACTTCTCTGGCGAAAGAATTTTAGCGCCTCTTCTCTCGTTTTTTCAGAACGAATGAAAGGATAATTCTTTTCGATAATTTCCTTCATTTTCTCAGTAATTCTTTCTAAATCTTGTGGGGTGAAAGGCTCCTTTTTATCAAAGTCATAGTAGAAACCATCGGCAATGGGTGGCCCAATAGCAAACTTTACATCGGGAAAGAGTTCAGAAACCGCCTGCGCCATGATATGGGAACAGGAATGGCGCAAGGTCTCTAAATCTTTTTTAAGCTTCTCATTTTTCTCAGACACTTGCATCCTTAATTCACTCCTAAATCATAACCAATAGACCTAAAATTATTGGTGGGCGGTACTGGACTTGAACCAGTGACCTCATGGATGTCAACCATGCACTCTAACCATCTGAGCTAACCGCCCACAAAAAGGGGACAGGTGCTTTTTATTTTCGGACTCCTCCCGAAAGGGCGAAATATTGTTTCCCTTGCTTTCGCAAGGACTCCAGAATCTTTTGGAGGCGCGGGACGGATTCGAACCGTCGAATAAAGGTTTTGCAGACCTCTCCCTTAGCCACTTGGGTACCGCGCCATCTCTCAAAAACTTTTAAAATATATTACAATATTCAATCTTACGTGTCAATAAATTTTAAGCCAAAGGTTCCCTGTCCTTTAATGCGTAGATTTAAGGACTACTGAATTTAGAAACTTACCCTTTATAAAATTGAACTGATACTAGAGATTTTTTTGAGGTTTTATAGACAAGACTTTAAAAATGCCATAAGATAAAAAATCCCAAATCACCTTGACCTTTCAAATAGATTCGGGATTCTTCTCTATTCTCCACCCTATTCAAGCGCTATTTTCTTTATGAGCCAATTGCTGAAGAAAATTCCTCACTTGCTCAAAAGCCTTATCATCCCAGGGCCAATATCCTGCCTTCGCTGTTTCGCCTAACCGTTTTCCGGCCTCAGGTCTTGAAGCTAGTATGAGCAATAAGCCTTCCCTGCTTACATTAACTGTTCTTCCGCATACAACCGTCTGCCTACAATGTGGTTTTTTAACTTCCACCTTTAACGGAAAATCAGCCGTAAAACGCGGAGAAACCCTTCTATCAGAAAACAGAGTGTGCCCTTTCAAGCGCTCCTCTTATGGACAATCAGTCCCCTAGTTCTGATTGCTGTAAAATTTTCGTATACCTCTCCGAATTTAATACGCGAGATAGTCTTATTTTCATATTTTTTCCCTAAACTGTCCACAGCGTTTTGAAGTTCCTCGCTTTCGATGCCGTTTTCCAAAGCCAACCTTGCCTCTATGAATGCAGAAAGGTCATCAACCGCTTCAATAATCTCTCCATCTCTTGGATTATATCTATCCTCGTTAAAGCTCTTACTGATTTCATCAGAGCTTTTTGTTTCTATTTTGCCATTTATAGTTACAATGCTATTGAATTCATTTTCGGTAAACATTTTCATTTCTTGTTGCCATGGATTTGGAATCCACTTATATATTTTCTTCATTTCTTCCCTTTCGTATTGCTTAATCAATCTATCCAATTTTTGGACCTTTTTAACAGGGTTTTTTATATCCTTGGTAAGAACTTCTGGCAAGTCATGAAATAACCCAGTGAAATAGTTATTTATGCATCTTTTTTTGCAGGCATCTATCTCTATAGAAAATAGATAAGATAATAGGGCGACAATTAGCATATGTCCCAGAACAGATGTCCTCGGAACCCTGTGTAGATGACTCCACCTTATCTGAAATGTAAGCTCTCCACATAAGTTAACAAAATCTTTCAATCTGGAATATACTGCTAGTTTTTGCATTCCTTTCAGGTCACTATATTCTTCGAGCTTTTTTTGTAGACCCGTTCCTATTTCCGAGATTTCAAATCCGTTTGGATTTGCGCGTTCAATTATGTTAAATTCCCATCTGCTTGCATAATAATGTGCGGCATCTAAAATTCTTCTATTCAAATTATTGTCCGGGTCCGGTACAAATAGATAATTCTTGAATTTCTCGCAAAAAATACTGCTCACAGGAGATATCAAATCTTCTAACTGTTCATAAATCCATCTGTTTAATATCTTATACCTGTCCGTGTCTCGTTCTATTTTGTGAAATAGTTGCGGTTTCAAATCGGTAACAACTATCCGTTGCAAAAGTCCAAAAATGCCCCCTTCGATGATTTGTATCCAATCAAGGTTCTCACTACGATTTTCTTGCTCAAATTTAGCTAGCATATATGCGATTATCATTTTGTGTGCTTGTTTATTCAATTCCGTGAACTCTATAGGACGCATTTTGTCATTCCACCTTATCATACTGGCGGCGCTAAAAATCTTCCTTAGCAATTTCCCTGTTATCATAACCCCCCTCCATCGAATTTGGCAGAATGGCAAGTAGTTTAAGTGAAATAACCAAAACACTTCCTCCATGCCCCAAACAAAAAGCGGGGCGACCTGACGTAAGAGACCCCGCTTTAATAGTTTCTACTCAGTTGTCTATGTCAGGTCGTTACTCCCTTTCAAAAGTGTCCATGAAAGTGTCTATTAAGATGTCCAAACGGGCATAAAATTGATAAAAATTTACGAAAATATCAAATTTTCTTTTTATCGTTTTTATCGTCGGGAAATTCCTTCTCAGATGTGAAACCCTGTGGAGTGTCTTCAGGTTTACAAAACCCCTACTCTACCAACTGAGCTACGAGTCTTCCTTGTAGGACGAACTGATACGCCCAATCCTTCTTATAAGGTAAAATTGTCAGCAAGCGTCTCTTTGCATTTTTTTATTATAACTATGATAACGATTCCCTAAATTCAGTGAAGTGTATATTATTGGATGAGACCTATTAGCCCAGAACCTTTTTATCATTGAAGGAAAGGAATCAAATTTATGTCTTGCCCAATGAAAGCCTTCTAAAAGTTGGTCAGCAGTCATTCCTAAAGGTTTAAAAACAAGCTTAAGATTATTGTATTTACTCCAATCATAACTTAGTATTCTACCCTCCTTTTGTAAATCATTAAAGGTTTTTGTCCCTGGGTAAGGCGTAAGTAAAACTAATTGCGTAAAAGCCACTCTGGATTCAATAAGAAATTCAACTGTCTCTTTAAAAATAGACTGGTCATCATTATCAAAACCAAAAATTAAACTTGCATAAATTAAAATACCTACATCCAGAAACATTTTCATAGCTTCTTTTATCTCTTTTTTACTTTTTAGATTTTTCTGGTAACGTTTTATCCCTTTAGTAGATACAGATTCAAGACCAACAAAGAAACTACAGCAACCGGATTCAGAAGCTAATTTTAATAACTGGCGGTCTTTTACAATATTTATAGATGATTGCCCTACCCATTTTTTACCCATATATTTTAATTCTTTGAAAAGTTCCCTTGCGTATTGTTTGTCTCCTGTAATGTTGTCGTCTAAAAATATAAGATTTTTTTCCTTAATGGTGGAAATATCTTTAATTATTTCCCTTATTGGTTTATGTCGAGGCCGTGAACCAAAAAATTTTGTTACTGAACAAAAATCGCAATTATAAGGACATCCACGAGTTGTCTCTACTGGAGCAAGATGAATAGCTCCTGCTCTTCTTTTAATTAAATCTCTTCTGGGCATTACAGAGTTCTCTAAAAGGGGGAATTCGCCTTTATAAAATTTTCTCAAATCATTTTTCTGCGCATCTTTTATAACACTATCCCAGATATTTTCTGCCTCTCCAATTACAACAGAATCAGTATATTTTATAGATTCATCCGGCAAAGCTGTGGGATGAATGCCCCCAAGAATGGTTTTTATGCCCCTTCCTCTAAACATTGTTGATATTTCATAAGCTCTTGGAGCAGTTGCCGTCATGGTTGTTATACCCACCAAATCATATTTCTCATTAAAATTAATTTTATCCCATGGTTCCTCTGCTATTTCAATTTCATGTCCTGGAGGAGTTAATCCAGCCAGTATTGGCAAGGATAGCTGAGGTATATGCAAATTTTTGTGGCGATTTCCATCTTTAGGACATGGTGAAATAAATAATATTTTCATTTTTCAATAGAAAGATATAATCAAATAACCTTCACTGACACCTAACAGTTTGCATATATCTGAAGTTCCAAGCATAGCGATGAATTTGTGCGTGTGATAGCAAACCAGATACATGCTATTAGACAAAGTTCTATTATGACTCTATTATATCCAAATGCCGCTTACTAGAAGCGCCGTTCACCACCTCGCCTTCCTCCACCTCGACGGCCTTCGTCGGGGCTAGGGCGAGCCTCATTAACTTTAAGTGGTCGTCCCTTTAACTCCTTACCATTCACTCCAGTGATCGCGGACTGGGCTTCGGCTTTAGCGGGCATTTCCACGAATCCGAATCCTCTTGATTCGCCACTGAACTTGTCCTTAATAATAGTGACGGATTCGACCTTCCCAAAGGCTTCAAAAGTTTGTCGCAAATCTTCTTCGGTGACATCACGCGACAAATTGCCTACGTAGATGTTCATTCTCTCCTCCTCCAAATCACTCAATACCAACAACCTTTATATTGAAAGTAAGATCCTTTCCCGCTAAAGGGTGGTTGAGGTCAATGGTTATGCTATTCTCAGTTATATCTGTTATTGTCCCCGGTATTGCTCTTCCGGTTTGGTCCTGTAGTCTTATCACTATACCTTTCTCAGGTTTAAAATTTTCGGGTAAAGAATTTTTGGGAAATTTTCTTATTAAGGTTTCATCTCTCTTCCCATACGCGTCTTCTGTCTTTAGAGTTACTTTCTTTTCTTCATTCAGTTTGATTCCTTCTACTGCTTTATCAAAACCGGGTATTACTTGTCCACTTCCCACAGTAAACTCTAATGGCTCTCCCTCTTTTGACTTATCAAATATAGTCCCATCCTGTAGTGTTCCTGTATACTGGACTTTGACTCTATCTCCTTTTTTAACTATCGTCTTTTCATATCCTTTTTCTGGAATTACTTTTCCTGGCAACATTTTTTCCGTCTCTTTCACTGAAGGTTGTTTTTCTTCTTTCCTACCACATCCATTAATTAGAACTAATCCCATTATTAAAA
>Ga0315289_10009136_pt1 | contig 14291 bp, 11 predicted proteins | sample YL17G11_40_MG_FD_203452 | JGI IMG/M metagenome (GOLD analysis project Ga0315289, IMG submission 203452) | Sediment microbial communities from Yellowstone Lake, YNP, Wyoming, USA - YL17G11_40 | ecosystem: Environmental > Aquatic > Freshwater > Lake > Sediment | place: USA: Wyoming | collected...
GCGCGTGGTCTTCTTGGAGGACTACGACATGGAGGTGGCCCGCTACCTGGTCCAGGGGGCGGATGTCTGGCTCAACACCCCGCGGCGCCCGCTGGAGGCCAGCGGTACCAGCGGCATGAAGGCCAGCGTCAACGGCGCCATCAACCTGAGCGTCATCGATGGCTGGTGGGCTGAGGCCTACGATCCCAACGTGGGGTGGGCCATCGGCAGAGGCGAAGAGTATGACGATCCCGAGCTCCAGGACCGGCTGGAGGCCAGCACCCTGTACGACGTCCTGGAACACGAGATCGTGCCCCTTTTCTACGATCGCGGGCCCGATGGACTTCCGAGACGGTGGATCTCCCGAATGAAGAATGCCATGGAAGCCATCTGCCCCCGCTTTAACACGACGCGTCTGGTGCAGGACTACCTGCGGGAGCTGTACGTCCCGGCCGCCGGACACTGGGCGGAGCTGACCGGCCAGGGCCTGGCTGGCGCTGCCGAGCTCGTGGAGTGGAAGCGGAAGGTGGCCCATGCCTGGAGCGGCGTGCACGTGCAGGGCCACGAGATTCCGGAGGAGGCCCTCTCGGGAAGCCCCGCCCGGGTAGAGATCCGGGTGCGCCTGGGCAGCCTGCGGCCGGAAGACGTAGAGATGACGCTCCTCTTTGGCCGGGTGAACTCAGCCGGGGACATCGTGAGCCCGAAGGCTATTCCGGCCGCCTGGTGCGCACGCGACGGCTCCAGCGGCCATCGCTACGAGGCTACAATACCGTCCGGCGACAGCGGCAGCTACGGCTTCCTCGTGCGCGTGATGCCCTGTCACCCACGCCTCGCCGACCCCTATGACCTGGGGCTCGTCGCCTGGGGCTAGCCACACAAATAGTCCCTCTCCGTGTACAGGGGCCGCATCCAGGGCCCCTGTCAGGCACCCTGGTTCAGGCAACTGGCAGCCCTGTGGCAGCCCGGCTGCTCTGGCACGGAGTGTATAATACCCCCACGCTCGCCAATTCCTGAGGGGGTGCACAATAAGGCGACTCGGCGTCGGGGCGGCAGTCATAGCTCTTGTTGTGGGCGCGGTGGCCTCGGCTTGTGCCGGCGGCGGGACCCGTGACCCGGCCGCACCTGGCCCCTATGGGGTGGGCGAGACGGTGAAGACGTTCACGCGCAATTCGAGCACAACGGGGGAGCCCCGGGTGCTCGACACCGTAATCTGGTATCCCACGGACGGCAGCAGTCAAGGCGGCCCCGAGAGAGACGCTGCCCCGGCGACAAGCGGTGGGCCGTTTCCTGTCGTCATGTTCTCTCATGGCGCCTGCGGCAAGCCCACGCAGTCGACGTACTTCACGGAGCATCTCGTATCTTGGGGATTCGTCGTAGTTGCGCCCCCGCACCCCGGCAATCTCGAGGACGACTGTCCGTGCGACACCGTGTGTCTGATCGCTTCGTCCAGGAACCGGTCCGACGACATCACCTTCGCGCTTGACTCAGTGCTGGCGCTGGCGGACGACCCGTCCGAGCCGATTGGCGCGATCATCGACCCGGAGCGAACTGCGGCAACTGGCTTCTCATTCGGTGGGCTGACGGCGCTCGGCACCGTTCCGGAGGGACGCTTCCATGCCGTCGTGGCGCTGGCGCCCGGCGCGCCGTCCCTGTTGATTGACGCAGCAAGTCGGACCCGAGTGCCTGCGATGCTAATGGCCGGAGGGGAGGACTTGGCGGTTGACTCAGATGAGGTGGGCCAGCTCTACGAGGCGCTGCCGCACGACATCCCGCGGTATCTCATACTCCTCCCTGAGGCAGGCCATCACGCATTTCAGGACGAGTGTACGGTTCTCTGTGACTTCCCGCAGGAGCGCGCACACGAACTGGTGAACCGCTATGCCACGGCGTTCCTGGAGACGTACCTCGTGGGTGACGAGGAGTACAGTCGCTATCTGGAGCGGGCTGAAGCACCGGATGCCCTGCTCACCCATGACGGCGAATAGTCGGCACAGGCCGCCTCTGTTGACTGGATCATCCGCGCCTTCGCACGGCAGGCCATCCTCTGCGCCGTAGCGGGCTACCCATTCCCCACCCGATTGACGTTCGACCAGGCTGAGACTACCGTAGGCTGAGCGCCGACCGAGATGCCTGCCGGCGCCTGCCTGGCGTCGATTGTGCACGCTGCAGCGGCAGCGACGGGAGGGGACGATGAGCGACTCCAAGGCCATGCGCACGGAACGGGACTCCATGGGTCCCGTGCAGGTGCCCCGCGATGCCTACTACGGGGCATCGACGATGCGGGCCGTCCACAACTTCCCCATCAGCGGGCTGAGGTTCCCCCGGCGGTTCATCGCTGCCCTGGGGCTCATCAAACGCTGCGCCGCCGAGGTCAACGCCGAGCTGGGCCTCCTGGAACCCCGCCTGGCCGAGGCCATCGCTGGCGCGGCGACGGAGGTGGCGGAGGGCCGGCTGGACGACCAGTTCGTGGTCGATGTCTTTCAGACCGGCTCGGGGACATCGACCAACATGAACGCTAACGAGGTGATCGCCAACCGGGCGGCGGAACTCCTGGGCGGCCGCCGCGGCTCGAAGCTGGTGCACCCGAACGACCACGTCAACCTCTGCCAGTCGTCCAACGATGTCATCCCCACGGCCACGCACCTGTCGGCGATGCTGGCCATCCGCGACGAGCTGGCGCCGGCTCTTGAGACGCTACGCGCCTCGCTGGCGGCCAAGGCCGAGGAGTTCATGCCCGTGATCAAGACGGGCCGCACCCACCTCCAGGATGCCACGCCCATCCGCTTGGGGCAGGAGTTCCAGGGCTACGCTGGCCAGGTCGAGCGGGCCCAGCGCCGCATTGAAAGGGCGGCGGCGGATTTGCAGGAGGTGGCGCTGGGCGGCACGGCGGTCGGTACCGGCGTGAACGCCCACCCCGAGTTCGCGGCGCGAGTCTGCGGGCGCCTCTCGGCGGCGACGAGGCTGCCCGTCCGCGAGACCGGCAACCACTTTCAGGCCCAGAGCAACCTGGACGCCGTGGTGGCCTGTAGCGGCGCGCTGCGGGCGGCCGCCGTCGCGCTGTTCAAGGTCGCCAACGATATTAGCTGGCTGGGCTCTGGCCCCCGCGCCGGCCTCGGCGAGCTCGCCCTCCCCGAGGTGCAGCCGGGCAGCTCCATCATGCCGGGCAAGGTAAACCCGGTCATCCCGGAGGCCCTCATCCAGGTCTGCGCCCAGGTCATCGGCAATGACGCCACCATCGCCCTGGCCGGTCACCGGAGCTTCTTTGAGCTGAACACGATGATGCCGGTGGCCGCCCATAACTTGCTCCAGGCCATCGAGCTGCTGGCGGCGGCGTCGCGCAACTTTGCAGAGCGCTGCGTCGACGGCCTGAAGGCTACCGAGCGGGGGCCGGAGCTGGTGGAAAGGGGGCTCGCCATGGCCACCGGGCTGGCCACTCTCATCGGCTACGACGCTGCCACCGAGGTCGCGAGGGAGGCGGCGCGCAGCGGCCGCACCATCCGTGAGGTGGCCCGGGAGCGCACCAAGCTGTCGGAGGACGACCTTCGACGCGCCCTGGACCCCGCCTCCATGACGGAGCCCGGCCTGCCGGGGCGCGAGGGATAGGGAAAGAGGGGGTCTGCCGGGCGCCGCCGCTCAGGACTTCAGCAGCTCTTCCTGGCGTACCCAGTCGGCGGTGAGGCGCACTCCCTCTTCCATCGATACCTGGGACTGCCAGCCCAGGTCGCGCCGGGCCTTGCTGACGTCGAAGCGCTGGTCCTCGCTCATCAAGAAGATGGATAGGCGGGTCATCCCTGGCGCTTCCCAGGCCCGAATGAGGCGGGACCAACCCTCCGACACGTTGGCCAGGGCCGAGGCGACGGAGTAGGGCGCGGAGAACCGTGGCGGCCGGATGTTCAATTCGCGGCAGATGGCGCGGATGAACTCCCGGATGTGGAACTCAGGGTCGGGCCCCAGGGTGTAGATCTGGCCGATCGCCTTTTCGCTGGTGCTGGCGAGCAGCGCTCCCTCGGCGGCGTCCGTGACGTAGAGGAAGGGTACGAAGGGGTCGTAGCTGCCCACCCAGGCGGCTGTGGGGCGGCGCAGATAGCGGATGATGCGGGGGAAGAAGGTGTGGTCGCCGGGGCCGTAGATGGAGACGGGCCGGATGATCGTCACGCCCAGCCGGCCCTCGCGGTGGTAGCGGAGGGCCTCCCCCTCGGCCAGGATCTTGGAGCGTCCGTAGAAGCCCCAGGGGTTGTCCGGCCCCGCGTAGGGGGAAGTTTCGTCCAGGGGTGGCGCGCCCCGCGCTATGCGGGGGTAGACGGCGGTGCTGCTGAAGAGGAGGAAGCGCCCGACACCGGCCTCGGCGGCGGCCTGGAGCATGTTTTGGGTGCCCCGCACGGTGACGGCTTCGAACTGGGGCCACCTGCCCCAGTCGTTGACCCTGGCCGCGGCGTGGATGACGGTATCGGCGCCCTGTGCGGCGGCGCGCAGGGACTCGACGTCCGTGATGTCGCCGAAGGCCACGTCAACGTCCCCGGCGCGGCGGATGCGGGCGGCGTCGGCCTCGTCCAGGGCGAGGCCACGTACTTTGTGCTCGGCGGCCAGGAGCTTCTTCAGAAGATAGCCGCCGACGAAGCCGCCAGCGCCTGTGACCAGTACCTTCATGATCAGGATCACCTGCCTTTACACGGAGAGGCTCATTCGGGCCATGCCGTGCGCTATTAGACCACAACGTGCGAGGCGCGGCAACCCGGACCGGCGGGTACCAGCCGGCGAGCGGTGGGTTTCGACCGGAGCCTCCGCCCGATGAAGCGGGCACGGGCCCTGATAGCGGCGGCGGAGGACAGACTCGCGTGCTATGATGGCGTCGGAGACACGCGGCAGGCTCCGGCGCAGGCGCACAGCCAGTAGCGATGAGCAGCGTCAGACTCGTCGAGGTCAGTAAGCGCTTCGGCCCTGTAGTTGCCCTCGATGACCTCGACCTGGAGGTGGTCGACGGCGAGTTCCTCGTCCTGGTGGGCCCGTCCGGGTGCGGGAAGACCACGGCCCTGCGCATCATCGCCGGCCTGGAAGACCCCACCACCGGCCAGGTCTACGTGGGGGACCGCGAGATCACGGACGTGGCGCCCAAGGACAGGGACATCGCTATGGTGTTCCAGGACTACGCCCTCTACCCCCACATGTCCGTCTACGATAACCTGGCCTTTTCCCTCCAGATGCGGCGCACCGCCCACTCCGAGGTGGAGCGGCGCGTAAAGGGCGTTGCGGAGCTTCTGGGGCTTGGGGAGCTGCTGCGCCGCAAGCCCGGCCAGCTCTCCGGAGGCCAGCGCCAGCGAGTGGCCCTGGGCCGGGCCATCATCCGCGAGCCGCGAGTCTTCCTCATGGATGAGCCTCTCTCCAACCTCGACGCCAAGCTGAGGGTGAGCATGCGGGCTGAGCTGGCCCGCCTGCACCGCCGCCTGGGCGTCACCATCATCTTCGTCACCCACGACCAGGTGGAGGCCATGACCATGGCCCGCCGCATCGCCGTCCTCCACGAGGGGCGGCTCCAGCAGTTGGACAGCCCCCAGGGCCTCTACGACCGGCCCCGCAACCTCTTTGTGGCCGGGTTCATCGGCAGCCCCGCCATCAACACGCTGGCTGCCCGATATCACGACGGCAGCTTTGTGGGCGAGGGATTCCGTGTTTCGATGGAGGGGCGCCCGAAAGCGCCGGCGGTACCGTCGGCGCAGGACCTGGTGCTGGGCGTACGGGCGGAGGACATGCGCATCCTGGACGGCGCCCCGCCGCCGGCCGTCGCATCCTTGGGTGAGGGGGCAGTCGACCTGGTGGAGACGCTGGGGAGCGATACGTTCCTCACGCTATCGGGGTCGTGGGGCTCCATGGTCGTGCGCGTCGAGCCGAGGGCCGAGTACGCGCCTGGACGGCGGCTGCCCGTGGGGCTGCTGCTCGATCGCCTGCACGTCTTCGATGCCGCTACCGGAGAGGCCATCACATAGGCGGTCGGCAGCCGGGCCGCCGGAAGGAGTTGGCTATGACTCGCGCAGTATGGAGGCACATTGGTCTTGGGGGGATGGCGCTCCTGGCGCTGTTCCTGGCCCTGGCCTGCGGCGGAGGGGAGGAGGAGCAGCCCCGCGCGGTTACAACGGCCAGCCCCGGCGCCGCTGGGACCGCCGAGGTGGCCCCCGCCTCCATCAAGTGGGGAGTATGGGGAGGCGCCGGCGAGATGAAGCTCTACGAGGAGGCTCGGGACGCCTTCCGCGCGAAGTATCCCCAGATCAAGATCGACATTATCTCGACGGCCGGCTTCATTGACTTCATCCAGAAGCTCAACACGCTGGCGGCAGGCAATCAATCGCCGGACGTCATCATGTTGGGGGGTGAGTGGGTCCCCGTTTACGCCGAACAGGGGGTGCTCCAGCCGCTGGACCCCTTCATCGAGAAGACGCCTGACTTCCGGAAGGAGGACTACCTCCCTGCTGTGATGGAGGGACTCAGTTACAAAGGGCAGCTCTGGGGCCTGCCAAAGGACGTAAGCGTCAACGTCCTATACTACAACAAGAGCGCCTTCGATGAGGCGGGGCTGGACTATCCGAATGCCGCCTGGACCTGGGACGACCTGCTGGCGGCGGCCCAAGCGCTCACCAAGCGCAGCGGGGGCCGGACGGAGCGCTACGGCTTTGCCGCCCCGGCGCCCTGGACGTTCATCTGGCAGAACGGCGGCGAGGTCTTCGACAGCGACATCGAGCCAACGCGGGTCCGCATAGACGAGCCGGCGGCGGTTGAGGCGCTGGAGTTCTACTATGGGCTCTCCTCCGAGTACCACGTTTCCCCGACGCCGGCGGAGGTCCAGCAGACGCCCCTAACGGACCTGTTCGCCGCTGGCCGACTGGCCATGTTCCAGGAGGGCCGGGGCCCCACCATCCCCTTCAAGAGCATTCGCGACTTCGAGTGGGGGATCGCGCCTCTTCCTCATCAGAAGGTGAGGGCGAGCATCCTCAACTGGGCGGGCTGGTGCCTCTCCAGTCAGTCGAAGGCGCCGGAGGCCGCCTGGACGTTCATCCGGTGGCTGGCCTCGGAGGAAGGCGAGCGCATCTTCGTGGGCGGCGGCAACGCGCTGCCCGGAGTGCTGAGCCTGGTCGGCGACCCCGAACTGGGGATCGAGGAGGCCTTCACCGAGTCCATGGACTACGCCCGCCCCTCCTTCGCCTCGTCCAAGTTTGCCCAGATCTATCCCGTCTTGATATCGGAGGTGCAGGGCATAGCCACCGGTGAGAACTCGGTGACGGAGGTCACTCAGAGGCTGACAAGTAAGCTGAACCAGATCCTGCAAAGCGACTGAGCCGGTGATCGGAGCAACGCGCGAGTTGGCTGTCGGGGCGCCGGGCCCGGCCCCTCCTGCCCTGAGGCGCCGTGCTGGGCCTCGTCTGCGCCAGGAGGCGCGCTGGGCGGCGTTCTTCCTGGCGCCGGACATGCTCGGTGTCCTCGCCTTCACCGCCTTCCCTGTCCTCGCCGCCATTGTCCTCAGCTTCCTGGACTGGAACCTGATCACCGACGCCAGCTACGTCGGCCTCGACAACTTCCAAGAGTTGCTGAAGGATGAGGTCTTCTGGCGGACTATGGCCCACACGGTCTACTTCACCGTGGGCACGGTCCCCACGAGCATGGCTCTGGGTCTGGCCCTGGCGCTGGCTCTGAACCGGCCCCTGCGCGGCGTCACCTTCCTCCGCACCGCCTACTTCATCCCGGTCATCGTCCCCCTCATCTCGGTGGCCATGGTCTGGCGCTGGCTGTACGACCGCGATTTCGGGCTCATCAACTACTTCCTGGACATGACAGGGCTGCCGGTGATCGGCTGGCTCACCGACCGCACCTGGGCCATGCCGGCGGTTATCCTCATGAGCATCTGGAAGGGCCTCGGCTACAACCTGGTCATCTACCTGGCGGGGCTCCAGAGCATCCCCCGCCGGCTCTACGAGGCGGCCGAGATCGATGGCGCCAGCGCCTGGCAGCGCTTCTGGCGCATCACTTTCCCCCTCCTCACGCCCACGACCTTCTTCGTCCTGGTGGTCTCCATCATCAGTTCCTTCCAGGTCTTCAGCCAGGTGTACGTGATGACGCGGGGCGGCCCCGGCGATGCCACGACCACTATCGTCTACTACATCTACCACGTGGGGTTCGAGCTGTTCCGGATGGGGTACGCCAGCGCCCTGGCCTGGACGCTCTTCATAGCGGTGTTTGTGCTGACCCTCGTGCAGGTGCGTATGCAGCGACGGTGGGTCTACTACGAATGACGGTGGCAAGACGAGCCAGCAGGCCTTTGACGGCCCAGCGTCTGGGCAGCGCGACGCTGTACCTGGTGCTGCTGCTGGGCGCGTTCACCATGGTGACGCCTCTGCTCTGGATGCTGGCAACCTCCCTGAAGCCGCTGGAGGACGTCTTCAAGTGGCCGCCCCTGGGCTTCCAATCGCGGCCGGTCTGGACTAACTACCGCGACATCTGGGAGGTTGTGCCCTTTGGCCGCTATCTGGCGAACACCTTCCTGGTTTCGCTGGCGCGGACGGCGGGCGTGCTCGTCACGTCTTCTCTGGCCGGCTACGCCTTCGCCCGACTGCGGTTCCCGGGCCGGGACGTTCTCTTCCTGGCCTACCTGGGCACCATCATGGTGCCGGGGCAGGTGACCATGATCCCGGCCTTCATCATCATGCGGGAGCTGGGCTGGCTGGACACCTACATGGCCCTGATCATCCCGGGGCTGTTCAGCCCCTTGGCCACCTTCCTCATGCGCCAGTACTTCCTCACTCTGCCCCGCAGCCTGGAAGACGCGGCCGCCATCGACGGGGCGGGCCTCTTCACCGCCTTCCGCCGCATCGCCCTTCCCCTGGCCAAGCCGGCCCTGGCCACTGTGGGCGTCTTCACCTTCCTGACCAGTTGGAACGATTTCCTCTGGCCTCTCATCGTGACCAACTCGCAGGACGTGCGCGTGGTGAGCGTGGGGCTGACGGAGTTCCAGAACCTCTACTACACGGACTGGCCGCTGCTCATGGCGGCCAGTCTGGTGGCGGTGCTGCCGGTGCTGGTGCTCTACGTCTTCGCTCAGCGCTACTTCGTGGCAGGGATCGCCACCACGGGCATTCGCTGACCCCGCAGGGCACAGCCCGGCTATCAGCCCTCAGAGGACAGGAAGTCAGATACAACCTCGAGGAACCGGTCGAGCTGGTCGTGGTGGACCCAGTGGCCTGCGCCCTCGATGGCGACCGAGCGGTAGTTGTGGAAGGCGCTGGCGCGGTCGTCCGCCTCCGGGTCGCCGGTCCAGCTCTCGGCGCCCCGGATCAGGAGGACCGGACAGCGGATCTGGTTCCAGATGACGCGGGCGTCCTCGACATTGAATTCGTAAGGAGAGCGGATGCGGACGTAGTTGTCGAACTTCCAGGCGTATGTCCCGTCCTCGTTCCGTCGCGCGCCGTGGAGCGCCAGGTGACGCGCCAGTTCCGGTGTCAGGCGAGGGTTCGCTTCCTGCATCCGCCGGACGGCATCCTCCAGGGTAGGGTAGTGCCTGGGGTGGCGCCGCTCGATCTCATGCATGTACGACACCCAGTCGCGCATGCGGCGGTGCGCGGGCCGTCGCTCCAGCACCCGAGGCCCCAGGCCTTCGACGGAGACGACCTTCTGAACACGCTCCGAGCAGACCCCGGTGAACTGGAGGGCCACGGCGCCCCCCAGGGAATGGCCGATCACCGTGAGCCTCTCGTGTCCGAGGGCGTCAACGAGGGCGCACGTGTCCAGCGTGAACTCCGGGAGGCTGTACTGGCCGCCTATGGCCCAGTCGCTGTCGCCGTGGCCGCGCAGGTCCGGGGCGTAGACCGTGTACCGGTCGATGAGGCGGCGTGCGACGCCGTCCCAGTTGCGGGCGTGGTCGCGGTTGCCGTGGATGAGAAGCAGGGGCGGTTTCGAGTCGCCCTCGCCCCAGACGACGTAGTGCAGCTTGAGTCGCTGCGAGTAGTAGTAGTGGGATTCAGGTTCCATGCCGCCGAGTATAGGGGATGCGACGTGCGCCTACAAGCGCTGCCCGGCGCGGCGGCGAGTGGCCCCCGCGACGAGTTCGTGCCCAATCCACAAGTCCTGAATCGCTATGCCTACGCCCGTGACAACGCGTTGCGTCATAGTGACGGTCAAGCCAGGCCAGGTCTGTTCCCGTCGCGTCGTCGGCGTCGGGACAGCACGGGCCGGCAAGGGCTCGGCGCGGGGCGTTAGATGTGCCTTGGGCTGAAGGGGGTGTTGACGCGCATTCGTCGTTGGTAGAAGATACGTTCGAAGATTCATCCGGAGGCAAAGGCTGTGTCAGTGGAGAAGGACTTCAACGCGACCTTTGCGGCGGCTCTTGCTCTGCGCGAGAAGCAGATACAGCAGAGCTATCGGCCGGTGATAGGGGTACACAAGTGGTTCGCGCGAAGACCGGGGACGGTCTTCCGTAGTCTGCTGCTGGCGGAATTCGGCGGGGGTGAAAGTCTCGAAGTCACATACTGGCGCTCGCACCGACTCAGGGGGGTTGTTGCCGATCCGTTCATGGGGGGAGGGACGCCGGTGTTCGAAGCGAACCGGCTGGGCTTCAGTGTGGTGGGCGCGGACGTCAACCCGATGGCGTATTGGGTCGTCCGTCAGTCTCTGGCTGCACTGGATTTGGACGCGTTTCGATCATTGGCGGATACGGTTGCCTCAGACGTGGAGCGGGAGATCGGGGAACTGTACGAGACGGAGTGCGTCGAGTGTGGGGGGTTGGCGCAAGTTAAGTACTTCCTGTGGGTGAAGACGCAAGAGTGCCCTGTGTGCGGCGTGGAGAATGACCTGTTTCCTGGGTATCTGCTGGCAGAGGCAAGCCGGCATCCGCGACATGTGCTGGTGTGCAGCGAATGCGGTGCTCTGAACGAATTCGAGCGTCAGCCGACACGGAGCGAGCCGGAGCAGTGCGCACAGTGCGGGGGCCCGGTGTATCTGAGGGGGCCAGCACGCCGCAATCGGGTCGAGTGTCGCAAGTGCAAGACCGTTTATCGGTATCCTCCCGGCAAGCCGACGGAGCCGCCGAGGCACAGGATGTGGGCCGTGGAGTATCACTGCAAGTCGTGCAAGCGGGGGCATGCGGGCCGGTTCTTCAAGAGGCCGGACAGTGATGACCTGGCCCGCTTCGAACGCGCGTGCAACCTGCTTGGGACCACGAGCGATCTTCCCATCCCAATGGACGAGATTCCGCGTGGGGACGAGACGGATAGACTGCGGCGTTGGGGCTACCGGCGGTACAGGGAGATGTTCAATGAGCGGCAGTTGCTTGGCCTGGGCGTCCTGCTTCGCCGGATCTGCGAAACTGGAGATGAGCAGGTTCGACATGCGCTACTGACGGTCTTCTCGGACTTCTTGCGTTATCAGAACATGGTATGTCGGTATGACACGTACGCCCTCAAGTGTCAGGACATATTCAGCGTGCACGGCTTCCCGGTGGGGCTAGTGCAGTGCGAGAACAACCTGTTGGGCATCCCGAGGGTCGGTTCTGGGTCATTCCGTCACTTTGTTGAGAAGTATCTACGAGCCAAGCGGTATTGCGAGGCACCGTTCGAGACGAGGCAGGACGGGTCTCGGAAACGAGTGGTGGCCATTGACGGGGAGCGTATCTGGGCCCGGTTCGTTAGAGGGTTTCCGGATGAAGCGGAACGCCAGGCGTTTCTTGTCGCTGCGCCGGCAACGGAGGTGCCGCTGCCGCCGGCGTCACTTGATGGTGTGTTCACTGACCCGCCGTACTACGACAATGTGCAGTATGCAGAGCTAATGGACTTCTGTTTCGCGTGGTTACGGCTTGGCCTGCGGGAGGAGTTTGCGGAGTTTCGGCAGGCGTCGACGCGTACGCCAGAGGAGTTGACTGGGAACGTCACACTCGGCCGTGGATTGGAGGATTTCACAGCGGGGTTGTCGGCGGTCTTTCGCTACTACGCTGTCGCACTGAAGCCCGGGGCCCCATTCGTGTTCACGTACCACCACAATGACCCCTCGGCATATTCGCCGTTGGTGGTTGCGATCCTCGACGCGGGGATGGGATGCACGGCTACTTTGCCCGCAGCAGCGGAAATGAAAGCGTCGCTCCACATAGCGCGGACGGGTTCGTCGGTGCTTGATTCCGTGTTCGTGTGTCGAGCGAGCGGTGCACGGGGTTACGGGGAGGACCTAGAGGGAGCACTTGTTGGCGATGTTGCTTCGCTAGGGGCGGCTGGCATGCGGCTGGGTGAGGGAGACATTCGGTGTCTTGCGGCCGGTCACATCGCTCGGATGGCGGTGAACCGACTCCTTCGCACCTGGGATGCTGACGCCTCTTTGGACGAGCGCATCGACCGTGCCAATGGGTGCATCGCGGAGCTCAGAAAGGAGCTCCGGGCGGGTGCTGTGATTTCGCGTGTGGCGGGGGTCGCCGCGGATACCGGTTGGCGGAGGGAGAGCTTTGCTGCATCCATTTGAGGTGAGTTCCGACTACCTTGGTGAGCATCTTGAAGAGCTGGTTGACGTGACGTTTTCAGACCTCGAATCTGAGTTCCTGGTGATGCCTAGGGGCTCCAGTTTCATCGAATACTCAGACTTCCAGAGGGCGTACGAAGTGCTAAAGCGTCACACGGCTGGGTTTAGGGTGTTGACGGAACGGGTCGTCTGGGATGCCTTGAGCCAAGACGGCCTATCGTTCGTTGTTTTGAGGACCATCTTGGGGATGACGCCTCCGGAGTGGTCTGTTCTCGCGCGCTCCGAACGTGGCATCGAGGTGCCGCAGGGGTATGCGCGGAACCTCGATACGGTGTGCCGGCGCAAGCGGGACTGGTTTGCGACACTGAAGCGACCACGTCACGCGAAGGCACTTGACCGTATCGAAGCGCTGGTGTCTGTCGCCGTGCAGTTCATCAGCCAAGGACCAGCGTCGGTGGGGAAGGACGTGCTCCACCGCCTCGACAAGATTGACACGTCTGGGGGTCTTGCCTCGGTCGAATATGTAGCCGCCCAGCACGTGCCATATGCTGTGGTGCTGTATGAGCGGTACTTGGGACGCCCGTTTGCAGGCCACCGGGACTCGGTGTCTGAGCTGGTAGGAGATACGCTGGAGAGCGGCATCGAAGATTGCCTGGCACGGGCGCGGATCAGTTTTCGCAAGACGAAGCGGGCGGAGCGTGTACCTGGGTACGAACAGGCACCTGACTTCTTTGTTCCAGATGAATACAACCCTGCCGTACTTATCGAAGCCAAGTTCGCCAGTGACGACGGCACGGCCCGCGACAAAGTGGCGCGAATCAAGGCCCTTGCTGAAATGCGCGAGAAGTCGATACGGGAAGGAGGCGCAAGCTTTCAGTTAGTCGTTTGTCTGGGTGGACGGGGGTTCGGTGTTCGTCGCGAAGACATGAAACAGTTGCTCCTTCGGACTGATGGGAAGGTGTTCACACTGGCGACGCTTGACCGTCTTGTTGAGCACACGAAGCTTCGCAGCTTCTTGCCGTCGAGCGGCACAAGTGGTTAGGAGGTCTAGAGCCTGTCGGCTGGACTGAGCCTCCGTTGGGCGGCGAGCGCTCGCTCAGTTGCGGTGGAAGCGGCGTAGCGCTCGACCATACGCCGGGTACGCCAGCCCGTAATCCGCATGAGGTTCGTCTCATTCCCACCTTGGGCTAGCCAGGCATGCGCGAAGGTGTGGCGCAGCACCCTCACAGGCCGCTTCCTCTCGCCGGGCCCCCTCTCGGGAGTGCCGAGCCATTGCCTTTCAAGGGGAGTAGGGTATACTGATAGGTAGTAGATGTAGGCGGCAGTGCTAGGGCTGGTGAGTAACAATGTGGTTCATGCATGATGGTTATGAGTGGGGCTGGGGCTGGATGGCCTTCGGCATGGTGTGGATGGTCATCTTCTGGGGCGGCATCATCGCTCTGGCGGTCTGGGCGGTGTCGCGCCTCACCGGCGACCGGGAGAAGGGCGGGGACCAGCGCAGGCTGGAAGGGCCGTCCCCGCTGGACATCGCCAAGGAGCGCTACGCCCGCGGCGAGATCACGCGGGAGCAGTTCGAGCAGCTCCGGCACGACCTGAGTTAGACCGTGTCAGAGAACGACGCCGTGGAGGCGACCCGCCGGGAGCAGAAGACCTACGACCGCCACTCGCGCTGGTACGACCTTACTCAGTGGCCCATGGAGGCTTTCGGCCTCGGCCGGCTGCGCCAGCGGCTGTGGGAGCAGGTGCAGGGCCAGCGCATTCTCGAGGTTGGCGTCGGCACGGGCCGCAACCTGCCGTACTACCCCGCCGGGTCGAGGGTGGTGGCCATCGACCTG
>Ga0315289_10009137_pt1 | contig 14291 bp, 14 predicted proteins | sample YL17G11_40_MG_FD_203452 | JGI IMG/M metagenome (GOLD analysis project Ga0315289, IMG submission 203452) | Sediment microbial communities from Yellowstone Lake, YNP, Wyoming, USA - YL17G11_40 | ecosystem: Environmental > Aquatic > Freshwater > Lake > Sediment | place: USA: Wyoming | collected...
TCACCACTGGATGCAGATTTGGGTCAACCCAATTGGTTCTATCTGGAAATATCAAAGTTCAGGTGCACCAGATCACATTTTCACTAAACCAATTGCTATTTGAGAAACAGCCCCTCCAATTCCCGAATCAACTTATGCTATCTTAACAAAAGTTTGACTGTAAAATAAATAGGCAAAAATGAAGCTAAAGGTGGACAAAGAAAATGATGCCCTTTATTTTCGATTGGACGAATCTTCTGTTGTGGAATCGGAAGAGGTACAGCCTGGGATAATTCTGGATTTTAATGCAGAAGGGAAAGTAGTGGGAATTGAGATCCTCAACTTGAGCGTTAGGGTGACTCCCGAACAACTAAGAGTCCTTCAATACGAGACGGTGTAGGCTGAGGAGGTCGGGCTGACAATATGTTTGAAAGGTTTTTGTAACATTCGTAAAGAAAAGGCAAGATAGAAGGTAAGAATTGTTGTGGTCGAAAGGGGAAGATGGTGTTATTTCATATTGGTTTTTTGAAATTCGGATGGCTGGACTTAATTGACGTGGCTATCGTAGCGTTTTTGTTCTATCGACTCCTTTTGTTAATGAAGGGAACCAGGTCGGTGCAGATTGTGATCGGTCTTTTCCTGCTTTTCTTGATCTCCTTTTTAGCCTTTTGGTTTCAATTGGAGGGGCTAAAGTGGCTAATAACCAACATTGCCACCGTGGGAATTTTAGTTCTAGTCATCGTATTTCAGCCGGAGCTACGAAGCGCCTTAGCTCAGATAGGACATAACAAGCTTTTTCGCCTGTTTTTTAAATACGAGAAGGAGAAAACCTTAGATGAGCTGGTCAAAACAGCTATACGGCTTTCTCAACTCCGATATGGCGGGCTTATGGTCATTGGAAGAGAGATCGGGCTCAAGAATTTCATAGAGACCGGAAAACCTATCAACGCAGAGGTCTCTGCTGATCTTTTGGTCACCATATTCACCCCTTACACTCCCCTTCACGATGGTGCGGCAATCATACAGGGAGATTACGTAGTGGCCGTGGCCTGCACCCTCCCTTTAACCCAGAATCCATTATATAGCCAATTGTTTGGGATGAGACATAAGGCAGCTATCGGGATAACTGAGGAATCCGATGCCATAGTCATAGTGGTCTCCGAAGAGACCGGAGAAATTTCGGTGGCTTTCAAGGGGGTGCTACACAAAGACATCGATAAGACAACCTTGAAGGAAACTTTAACCAAAATGGCGAAGTCGGGGTGAAAGAGACGTCCGCCGTCGGACGTCCGCCGCAAAAAGAAACCTTAATTAAGATGGGGAAGTGAAGCGAAAGAACCGTCCGCAGTCCTTCGACTTCGCTCCCTTCGACTCCGCTCAGGGACGGTGACCCTTCAATAAATTCAGGGTCACCCTGAACAAAGTTGAAGGGTGAGCAAAGTCGAACCGTCAGGACAAGTCCGCAGTCCGCCGCAAGAGGAAAATTTTGAGCAAGATGGAAAAACCAGCCTGAAGGGCGTGTTGAAAAACTTGAACTGCCGGAGTTGTCATTCTGGCCCCGCCTTTGGCGGGGGAAGAATCTCAATAAGCATCAAGCAGATTCTTCGGTCGCGGAGTTTACCCCGCCTCTGGCGGGGCTCCCTCAGAATGACATGGTGGGTTTTTCAACAGTCCCTGAAAAGAGAACTATATAACATGAATATGTTCGTTGATTATGTGGAGATCGGGGTGAAAGCTGGAAACGGAGGAAGGGGATGTATCAGTTTCCGAAGGGAAAAGTATGTCCCCAAAGGGGGACCAGATGGAGGAGATGGAGGGAATGGAGGAGATGTGATAATTAAAGTTGACCCTCACATGATTACTCTATTGGATTTTCGCTATGTTAAGCACTATAAAGCTGGAAACGGGGAGGAGGGGAAGGGAGCTAAAAAACATGGAAAAAGAGGAGAGGACGTCTGGATCAAAGTTCCTCCTGGAACCGTAGTAAAGGATCTGGAGACCAAAAAGATTTTAGCTGATCTTGTTGCGGAAGATCAGATTTATGTGGTGGCAAAAGGAGGAAAAGGAGGAAGGGGGAACGCCCGTTTTAAATCCCCGACCAACCAGGCTCCCAGAAGATCCCAGCCCGGAACTAAAGGGGAAGTAAAAAGACTCTCCCTGGAGTTGAAGCTTTTGGCAGATGTGGGGATAGTAGGACCGCCCAATGTGGGGAAATCGACCCTTTTGTCCAAATTATCTTCGGCCAGACCTAAAATAGCGGACTATCCTTTCACCACCCTTTCTCCCAATTTAGGGATAGTTAGATTAAATGAGAGTGAAAGTTTCGTCTTGGCTGATATTCCGGGATTGATCGAAGGGGCACATCAAGGGAAAGGTTTGGGGCTTCAATTTTTGAAACATCTTCAGAGAACCAAACTTCTGCTCTACCTTCTGGATGCCACCTCACCCGATCTAAAAGGAGACTTTCGCACATTACGAAACGAAATTAAGCTTTTTGATCCCAATCTCTATGAACGCCCTGGGGTGGTGGCTATCAACAAGATTGACTTACTGCCTGGGGTGAAAGTAAAAAAATTTGATAACGATCAGAACCATATCTGTTATATTTCTGCTTTAACCGGGCAGGGGTTGGAGGATCTTCTGGATATAATAAGGTCTGAACTAAAAAAGCAGGAAAAAGAATAGAAAAACAAAAGATGCATTTGACCCCTTCTGAGCTTAAAAGCTGGCTGGCTCTTTTTACTGTGCCTAATGTGGGACCGATTCGTTTCATCTCTTTGGTGAAACATTTCGGCTCTCCTGAGGCGGTATTATCTGCCAACGAGAAAGAGTTATCCGATCTCCCTGAGATCGGACGTGTCATCGCCTCCAACATAAAAAGGAAAGTGGACTGGGGGTTGGCGGAGAAACAATTGGAGTTGATGGAAAAGAATCAAGTCCAGCTTTTGACTTTCAAGGAAGAGGATTATCCTGAAAACTTGGAATCGATTTACGATCCTCCACCATTCCTATTTATCAAAGGGGACATTAAAAAGGAGGACAAAAATGCAATTGCCATGGTGGGATGTCGAATGGCTTCCCCTTATGGAAGACAGATTACTGAAAAGATTGGCAGAGAACTGGCTAAGAGAGGAATTACCATCGTAAGCGGACTGGCCCGGGGAATAGACTCGATCGGGCATCTTTCCGCTTTGGAAGAAAGCGGAAGGACCATCGCCGTTTTTGGTTCAGGGTTGGACGTAATCTATCCCCCTGAAAACAAAAAATTGGTGGAAAGAATAGTGGAGAATGGAGCGATAATTTCCGAATTCTTATTGGGGACTAAACCCGAAGCACCCAACTTCCCTCGACGAAACAGGTTGATAAGCGGGCTTTCCTTGGGGGTGGTCATCGTGGAGGCCGGGGCAAAAAGCGGAGCACTTTTGACCGCCCAGTTCGCGTTGGAACAAAATCGTGAAGTCTTTGCCATACCTGGAAACATCGGGGCAAAAAACAGCGAAGGGACCAACCAATTGATCAAACAGGGCGCCAAGCTGGTTACCTCGGTCGAGGATATTTTAGAGGAACTGAACTTAATAAAGTCGGTTCAGCAAGAAGAAAAGAATCAGATAGAAAGAGATTTATCTCAACTTTCCGAGATGGAGAAAAGCATATACAATTTGATAGCCCATGAACCTTATCATATCGATAAGATTGCTCAGGAAACACACGTGACCACATCTTGCGCTTTATCCACCCTTTTATCTTTGGAGTTGAAGGGCTTCATAAAACAGCTCTCCGGCAAGATGTTTGTGCGAACTTAAAACCTAATGACGGATGACGAATAAAAAATGATGGATAAAACCATTTTCACCTTCGTGCTTTGATCACCGATAAAAGGCTTACGCCTTAAATCCCCAAAGGAGTTAATCCGTGAGGATTTTAAGATGACAAAAAGACAGCAACCTTTTCACCTGTATTTAGGTGACCACGTCTATTTTCTCACAGCTCATACTTATCTGAATAAATTGTTTTTAAATACACCATCAAAAAAAGTGAAGTTGCTAAAGAAGATTAAAGTCTTTCTTAAACAGTTTGGTTTCAATCTATATGCATGGGTGATTTTGGACAACCATTATCATATTCTGTTTAAGGTATACAAAGGTACGACCTTCCAAAAGTTTTGAATAAAATTCACTGTGGGTATTCTTATGAGATGAACAAAATTGAAAATTGCAAGGGTAGAAAAATTTGGCAGAACTATTGGGACTATTGCGTTCGTTCGGAAAAAGATTTCTGGAGACATTTCAATTACATTCACCACCATCCGGTGAAACATGGATATGTTCAAAAGATGGAAGAATATGAATTTTCCAGTTTTGGTTATTGGATTAGGAAAAAAGGATATGATTGGATGATGTCTGTATTTCGTGAGCATCCAATTGTAGATTTCACAATTGCACGAGATGACTCTTAAAAGGCTTACGCCTTAAATCCGAAAGAAAATTTCGTGCTGTAACGTAGATTGTTGATAGGGAGACTCGAAATTCTAATAAAGGATAATCGGCGAAACCGCTTCGTAAGGCTATCTTGATAACTAATACAACAAAATTTTTTTTATATTCTATTTGATTTTCCCCTCACCCTTGCCCTCTCCCCATAGGGGAGAGGGTTAAGGGAGAGTAGGAGAATAAGAAGGAAATGTTTTGGTCGAAAGGCAGGTTGAAGTAATCAACAAATTGGGGCTCCATGCCCGCCCCGCGGCTATGCTGGTGCAAAAGGCATTCAAGTTCAAGTCCGAGATCAAACTTCAAAAGGACGACTTGGAGGTAAATGCCAAAAGCATTTTAAGCGTAATGGCATTAGCGGCGGAGATGGGAAGCTTTGTGATCATCAAAGCCGAGGGAGAAGACGAAGCTTTGGCAGTGGAGGAGTTAGCAAAGCTTTTTGAAGAAAAATTCGGAGAGGAATAAATTGAAAAATAAACAGATCTGTACCATTTATCGAGGCGTCCCCGCCTCTCCTGGGGTAGCTATCGGAAAGGCATTTCTTTTAAATCGAGAAACGGTGGAGGTGAAAGAGGAAAAAATTGAGGAAAAGGAGGTTCCAAAGGAGATCCTCAAGTTCAAGAAGGCTCTGGATGAAACCAAAAGGGAACTCTTTAAGATAAAAGAGAAGGTGGCAAAGAGGATCGATCCGGATCATGCCAAGATTTTTGAGGCGCAGGTTTTGATCTTGGAGGATGATCTGATCAATGATGCGGTGATAGAAAGAATAAAACAGACCAAAAATAATGCGGAGTTCGTTTACAAAAAGGTTATAGAACAGACCATCCAGACTTTGTCCTCCTCCACCGATGAATATCTCAAGGAGAGAACTTTGGACATAAATGCGGTGAGCAGTCGCTTGATCTATAATCTTCTGGGGATAAAACATCTGACCTTAGAAAGCATCGATTCGCCCGTGATATTAATTGCCCGGACGCTGTCTCCGGTGGATGTGGTGCATATGAAAAAGGAGAGCATCCTGGGCTTTGCCACCGATGTGGGGGGAGTAACTTCACATGTGGCTTTGTTGGCAAAATCCATGGAAATTCCAGCCGTGGTCGGATTGAAAAACCTCTTTGATCAGATCCAAAACGATCAAAATGTGATATTGGATGGAACTAAGGGGGAAGTGGTCATCTGTCCGGATGAGAAAACCTTAAAGGAATTTGAAAAGAGAATAAAATATATCCTCAAAAAAACTCAAGAGCTCTCGGAGCTAAAGCTTCTTCCCGCAGAAACTCAGGATAAAAGGAAAATTGAGCTCTCTGCCAATATCGAGCTTCCCCAGGATGCCGATTCCGCCTTGGAATATGGCGCGGAAGGAATTGGCTTGTTCCGAACCGAGTATCTCTATCTGGCTCAATCCGATCTACCGACCGAGGAAGAGCAGTTTCAGGCTTACCAAGAGGTGGCTTTTAAGGTTTTCCCCAAGCCGGTGATTTTAAGGACCTTCGATTTAGGTGGAGATAAATTTGGTCAAAACTTAGGGAGCCTTTATGAAGCCAACCCCTTTCTGGGCTGGAGAGCAATCAGAGCATGTTTAGACCTGCCTGAGCTTTTCAAAATTCAATTGAGGGCCATGCTTAAAGCCAGCGCCAAAAAGAATATAAAAATCATGTTTCCCATGATTTCCGAAACAGAGGAGCTCAAATCCGCCAAAGCTCTTTTGGAAGAGGTTAAAGACGAGTTAAGAAAGAAGAAAATTCCTTTTGACGAAGGAATCGAAGTGGGGATCATGGTGGAGATACCATCTGCCGCTTTATCTGGTGATTCTTTGGCAAAGGAGTCAAACTTCTTCAGCATAGGGACCAATGATCTTATCCAATATACCTTGGCGGTGGATCGAGGAAACGAAAGGATAGCTCATCTTTATCAAGGTTTCCATCCGGCAGTGTTGAAGTTAATCAAAGAAACCATCGACGCTGGACATAGAAATGGCATTTGGGTCGGGCTATGCGGAGAGATGGCTGGTGATCCTTTAGCCACCGTCATTTTGGTGGGAATGGGGGTGGATGAGCTCTCCACCAGTGCCATGGCTATCCCGGAGATAAAAAAGATCATCCGGTCCATAACCTTCGAAGAAGCACAAAAGGTGGCAGAGCAGGTTTTAAGCCTTTCTACTATCAGTGACATCAAAAGGTTTTTAATAGAGGATTACGCCAAAAGATTCGGAAAGGGATAATAAAACCAAACTGAGGTAACCATAAGATAGTGCCATATCATTAAATAACGATTGCATTTTTGGGTTTCGCTTTAAAGGGTTACGGTTTCGGTTAGGTATCGTCTAAAAAGTTATCGTCTGTAGTTTGTCGTCTAAAATACGAGAGACGAAACCGGCAGACAACATGCGATACGTTACCGAAACCAAGCAGATGCTTGCCCGTCTGGGCAAAACCCACAACAATAAACATAGAAGTCTTATTTTGTCTTGCTCCCTGTGGGATGTTATCATCCCAGGGGATGAGGATGGATGATAACATCCACCTCGGAGCTGAAGACGGAGAGATAAATAACCATGCATGTTTTAGACGACATAAACGAGATCAGAAAGATCGATCAAAAGGGGATGTATGATCTGGTCTATCAGTTTCCTTCCCAATTTGAAGATGCTTTGAATATAACTGAGGCGGCACAGCTTCCGGACTGGGACACAAATCAGATAAAAAACATAGTGGTGGCTGGTTTGGGAGGCTCAGCCATTGGGGGGGATTTAGTCCGTTCATATCTGGCTGAAAAATTGACCATCCCTTTTTTTGTATGTAGAAATTATACTTTGCCCAATTTCGTAGATGAATCTTCTTTGGTTTTCATCTCCAGTTATTCTGGAAATACCGAGGAAACATTGTCAGCTTATGACGATGCAAAAAAAAGGAAAGCTAGAATTCTCGCCATATCTTCTGGTGGAAAAGTAAAAGAAAAAGCGCTTCAAGACAAGATCACCTATGTGAATATACCTAAAGGCTTCCCGCCGCGAGCCGCCCTGGGATATTCCTTCGTTCCGATATTGGCGATATTAGAAAGGCTGGGATTTGTTCAGGGTGAAAAAGAGGAGATAAGAAAAGCTAAAGAATTCTTAAGCTCAAATAGATCAAAATATAGAATGGAGTTGGGGATTGAGGAGAATTTGGCTAAAAAGATTGCTCTGGAACTTCACAGAAAACTGCCCGTAATCTATGCAGGCAATGATCATTTCGATGCGGTCTCCACCAGATGGAAAGGACAGATTTGCGAAAATGCTAAGATGCTTGCCTATAGCAATGTTTTTCCCGAATTTAACCATAACGAATTGGTAGGGTGGAAAATCTTATCAGCATATCGAGACGATCTTATCGTGGTCATCCTGAAAGACCGAAAGGATCATCCTCGCATCAAAAGAAGGATAGAAATTGTAAAAGAGATCATTGAGAAAGAGGGGGTGAAAGTTTCGGAGATAGAGAGTTGCGGAGAGACTCTTTTGTCTCGCATGTTTTCCTTGATTCAATTGGGCGATTTCGTTAGCTTCTATTTAGCCATTTTGAATAATGAAGACCCCACTCCGGTCAAAGTGATAGACTTTCTGAAAAATGAGCTGGCAAAGGAGGAATAGAAAAGTACCCGACCTTATCACTTTCTTGATGCATCGGCATTAGGAGGAGCTGTTTCCCAAATTCCTTTCTTGATGGTTTTGTTGAAAAGGGTTTCGGTGGCGGTTACGTGTCGTTTATCGTAAAGTCGTTGTCGTTTATCGTGTTTCTGCCGAAGGCAGATCCGCCTATGGCGGAAAGACTAAAAGCGAAACCAATCTCAAGACACAGACTTCGTGCATCCGAAATCGATACATAACCGACTTGTAGTGAGCTTGCGGTTCGACTTCGCTCGGGACGGTGAGCCTGTCGAACCGTCGAAGGGTCGAACTAAACCCGAACCGATCCGCAGGATCCAAATTCGGATAAACGAGAACAGATTTAAGCAACAGCCCCAGGAAATGCTGATGCAAATTAGCTTCGGCAATTCTCATTGCCGAAGCATCAGAAGAAAATCTTCGCAGACTAAAGTCTGCGGCTACAAAGGATAGATGGTGATCGGCAAAACCATTTCGCATTATAAGATTCTGGAGAAGCTGGGTGAGGGTGGCATGGGTGTGGTCTACAAAGCCCAGGACATTCAGCTTCAACGTCTGGTGGCTTTGAAGTTTTTGCCTCCCCATATCTCTGATCATCCTGAAGAGAAAGCTCGCTTCATTCACGAGGCACAGTCTGCATCAGCATTAAATCATCCTAATGTCACCACCATTTACGGAATTGAGGAGAGTCCTCAAGGGTTATTCATAGCTATGGAGTATGTCGAGGGAAGGACATTGAAGCAGATAATTGAAAAAGAGACTCCCTCCGTAAAAAAGGTTTTGGATATGGGGATTCAGATATGTGAAGGTTTGGTCGTGGCTCATGAAAAGGGAATTGTGCATAGGGATATTAAATCGGACAACATCATGCTTACTCCCCGGGGTCAAGTGAAGATAATGGACTTTGGTCTGGCAAAGCTGAAGGGAGCCACCAGGCTGACTCAGACTCGCTCAACCTTGGGGACTGCCGCATACATGTCGCCGGAACAAGCTCAAGGTGAGGAGGTGGATCAGAGGAGCGATATTTTCTCCTTTGGAGTTGTGTTGTATGAACTTTTGACCAGTCAGTTGCCTTTCAGAGGAGAGCATCATGCGGCAATAATCTATTCGATAATAAATGAAGAGCCCCAGCCGATAGCTCGCTTTAACAACCAGGTGTCAGCCAAGTTAGAGGATATAGTTTTCAAGGCATTAGCAAAAGATAAAGAAGAAAGGTATCAGCACATAGATGAGTTACTGGCAGATTTGAGAAGAGAGAGAAAGAGCTTAGAGTATGTGAAAACAGCGGTAACAACTCAGCCAGCCCAGCCTTTAAAGGTAGTTAGAAAGAAGGCTATTCCGTTGTTGGTAGGAGTGTTAGCGGTTTTGATTCTGATAATAGTTTACTTCGCATTTCTGAAACAGAAAGAATCGGCTACTGTTACCGGCAAACCTTCTATAGCAGTGCTCTATTTACAAAACCTTTCTGAAAACAAAGAGGATGAATATTTTGCCGCTGGAATGACTGAAGATATTATCACTCAGCTTTCCAAAATCGGTGGGTTATTGGTGAGTTCCAGAAGTGATATTGAGCAGTTCAAGGACAAGCCGATCAACCTTAAAGAAGTGGCAGATAAGCTAAAAGTTAAGTATGTAATGGAAGGTTCAGTCCAGAAATATAGAGATAAAATCAGGATCACCTGCCAGTTGATCAAAGCCAGTGATGGTTTCCACGTCTGGGCAGATAGCTATGATCGACAGATGGAGGATTTGTTTGCCATTCAGGCGGATGTAGCCAAGGCAGTAGCTCAAGCATTGAAGGTTGCCCTTGCTCCAGCTGAATCGGAGAGAATTGAAAAGAAACCCACCCTGAATGTGCAGGCTTATAATTATTATTTGCAGGGACGGGAATATTATTTCGGAGGGGGATCCAACACTAAAGAAGGCTTGGAATTGTCAACTAAGATGTTTGAAAAGGCTCTGCAAGCTGATTCCAATTTTGCGTTGGCCTATGCCGGGTTATCGGACTGTTACTCCTGCTATGTGATGTTCAATGTCGACCCCAAAAAATCCTGGCTGGAGAAAGCTGAAGAAGCTGGACTAAAAGCATTAGCTCTTGACCCTAGCTTAGCCGAGGCTCATCGCTCTCTTTCCAGACTATACTGGACAGAGGGGAGAACCGAAAAAGCCATACAAGAGGCAGAAGAAGCGGTCAAAGCCAATCCCAACTATGGAGAAGCCTGGAGGCTTTTGGGAGGTTGGTATTATCTGACTGGTCAATATCCCAAAACTGAGAGCGCTTTAATGAGAACGTTAGAGGTGAAACCCACTGAGTTGGACTTATTTTATCACTTCATAGATTTATACTCACTATGGGGAGATAGGAAGAAGGCGGAGGAATATTTCAACAAAGCATTGGAGGTTCAGCTTCCCAATGTGAATACATACTGTGACATGAGTGGTTGGTACTTAGTCTGGGGTGAGCTGGAGGAAGCAAAAAGAATGGCCTATAAAGCGCTGAATACAAATCCGCACACTATTTGGGCACTGGGCAACTTGATGCGAATTTTTATGATGTCAGGAGAGGAGGACAGCTCCTCTTTTTACTTAAATGAAGCTCGTCGTGAAAACCCGGGACAGGATCTATTTCTGGAAATGGCTTACCTGGCACTTATGAGAGGAGATAAAAAGAAGGCGGAAATATATTTAGACTCCTGCATCCAGTTCAATCTACCCTTGATCAAGGAATTTGAAGGTCTTCCCAATGAATATTACAGTCGGTTAAGAATAGGCTTAGCCTATGCATTGAAAGGAGAATCCAGGAAAGCTATGGAACAGGCGGAGAGCGTGAGGAGTAGTCTGGGAGAATCCCTGTTGAGCGTGGAATGGGCATTCGGGCGGGAGATTGTCCTGCCCCTTAGTTTCGTTTATTCGCTTACGGAACAAAAAGAAGAAGCAGTGCGTATCCTGGATTTCTTGGTGAAGAGTAATATTATAACTCCCGCTTACATAAAACTGCACCCTTGGTTTAGGAATTTATCTGGTTATCCGGCGTTTGAAGAATTGATAAAATAACTCACCCTAAATCCCTCTCTTAAAAAGAGAGGGACTTTAGCACCTGTTCTCTTGGTAAGTCGAAGATCCCGCCACAGGCGGGGAGAAGGGGCCAGGGGATGAGTTTATAACGCAGACTAAAGTCTGCGGCTACAAAGGATAAATAGTGATTGGCAAGACCATAATCAATTAGAAGAGAGTGTAGATAACCGTTGGAAAAGGATGCGAAGCTCCGATCTTAATTTGCGGAGGACATTCTGGCAGATTTAAGAAGGTAAAAATAGAAGTTGATTTCAGAGGAATCTATGGTTTTAAGAAAGATCAGGCCCAGATACAAAAAGGCCCTAATCCCGGCTTTGATCATTTGTTTTATAATAGCGGTCATTCTGCTTCTGATTCTAAACAAATATTTATTCAAGCCGATTTTTGAGAAGAAGGGTTCAGCTCCCTCTGTTCATTCAATTGGAGTGATGTGTTTGGTTAAGGAAGAGGTTTCTAAGGATTGAAGCCAGACTTCACCCCCGCCTTTAGTGGTTCGACTTCGCTCACCACCCTGAGCCTGTCGAAGGGCGGGAGTTTTAACCTGACCCCCTCCTAAGAGGAGAGGATGGTTGATCCATTGGCATTTCTTAATGCTAGGGTATCAAAAGAGATGAGAGTAATGATACCTTACCAACAACTGACAAAAAGGAGAAGAAGATGGCACGGAAAAGTTTTTGGACCATCACTTTTGGGATATTGCTTGTTCTGATCGGATTTCTGGCGCTTTTGGACAGTCTCGAAGTCATTCGATTCTGGCCCGCGTTAGGAAGGCTCTGGCCCTTGATTTTGGTGGCGTTGGGAATATGGCTTTTGTTCAGAAGAAGACATTTTTCTTCAGACCAGGTATTATCCATTAAAGAGGGAAAGAGATATTCCCAAGCTTTTGGGGATTTACGAATAGATGCTAAAGATATGGATCCTCACGGACTGAATGCGGAGATGGGCTTCGGCGACATCGAGGTGAACCTCGCAAAGGCAAGTTTTTCGGATCGGGAAAATGTGATCAATCTGGGTTTAGGGTTTGGAGATATCAAAGTCTGGGTCCCCACTGAAGTGAAAGTATCCGCCAGCGGAAGCTCGGGCGCTGGTGACATCGACATTCTGGGAAAACGCACCGACGGGTTAGGCAAACGAGTCGAATATCAAGATGAGGGCTACGAAACGGCACAAAAGAAATTGAAGATAATCGCCAAACTCGGATTTGGAGACATTAGAATCTCCCGGGTGTGATGGGAAACTATTTTTCTGACGGGAAATGAGAACAGTGGGTGAAGAACACCCGCCTTTAGCCAGAGGGGAGGTCTTCGTTGTTCGTTGGGGAAGCTCGTATGGTTCGACTTTGCTCACCATAAATCGAAGCTCGATGTTTGGGTTTCGAGGCTCGGATTTTTATTATCGGGTAACTCGCCAAATGGCTCGTAATCAGACCCACAGTTTTCTACACTTCACCGTCTCCCAAAGGGGGAGAGAGGAGTGCTTGCATCTTCGAAGCGAGGTCAAAATCAAATTGAATGTAAAAAGTTTTGAGTGTTGGTATTAGAATAGTAAAGCTTTACACTCCAAAATATAGAAAGGAGGAGTTATGACTCAGCCGTCTGAGAAAATTCCGGACATAAAGGTTACAGTAAAAAGCATCAAGGGGAAATGTGCTCTAAAGCATAAGGTGGGAGAGGAATTTTTCTTTAAAGGTGGAATAGCTCCAGGTGGATTGTGCACCGAGGGAATGCTGACCGTGATCCCTGCGGCCAGAACTCTGATGTTCGGAGGAACGCACTTCTGGGAGGAGAATCCGGATGTCATCTCGGTCTGCTGTCCGGATGCAAAGAATTTGGTGGTCTTCGAGATTAGAAGAGTTAAGAGTTGAGAGTTGAAAGCTTAGAGTTTAGAGCTGGGAGCTTAGAGTATAAACTCGGAAGGGTTGCCCTATTTCTTGTTCGCACGGGCGCACTCGGGTGCGACGCTTTAGGGTAACGGATTCATCTTGATCCCCCGCCAAAGGCGGGGGAGAACGAACAAGGTGTCTTTCGACACTGAGCCTAGGACGAAGTGTCCGTTACCAACGAGAGGATTCAGATGGTGATGGCATCTATGAGACGGCTTGGACAAATGCCCCAACACCTCACCCGGAGTTGAGGTGGATGCTAATGGCTGCCCTCTTTGAAGCATGAGGGTCTTTTGTTTTCTAGAAAAAAGTAGCCTTGAAACCGAGCCCAAAGTTATTGTTGTTGCTGCGGGATGCCCTTGCTCAGAATATCTTCGGTTACCGGCAAGGGCACCCCACAACATCACGTAAGTCCCTTGAGCCAAGCGGGGTCATGGTGTGATCTTTCAATTAACCGATCACTTGTAGAGACACAGGATATGAAAGTTCACTTGAACTTTACCACTACCCTTTTGGGTGTGTTGAAAAAGTGGTTTTGGGTTCTAATATGAAGATTTAAACTCTAAGACCTCTCCCCCTTTAGTCCCCCTCTCCTTAAGTAAGGAGAGGGGGAAACAGGGGGTGAGGTTCAAGAAGGGGTTTTCAACAGTCCCTTAAGGTTGCGGATCCCCTGGCACCGGGTCAGATGGCACTGGGGGGTTAACACAGGGGATGCAGCCACCAAAGTCAACGCGGATATTTTCATAACCACCCGGATGATGGACTTGTCTATCACAGCGGCACTACAACTTTAGGACATAATCGCCCGGTTGTGATATGTGAAAACAATAAAATCCAAGCTGACTTGTTTGCGTAGTTGCAATACAGGTGCCTGAAAACCAAAGCTCCACTGTGACACCGGCAAGAGGAGGGACTACCACGGGCCCATCTGGAAGGATTTGATATCGCATTCCGTAGGCAAAACCCCAGAAACAAGGGCTTTGACACATAGGAATTTCATCCCTCGGTTTTTCCCCAAAGGCAGTTCCTACCAGCAGTAGCAAAAGAAAGACTAATGCAAAAAGAGGATACTTCTTCATCTTCTTCACCTCCTATGTTTGGTTAATGGTTTAAGTTGGTTCGGGAATTAGAGGGGCTGTTTCTCAAATAGCAATTGGTTTAGTGAAAATGTGATCTGGTGCACCTGAACTTTGATATTTCCAGATAGAACCAATTGGGTTGACCCAAA
>Ga0315289_10009140_pt1 | contig 14285 bp, 11 predicted proteins | sample YL17G11_40_MG_FD_203452 | JGI IMG/M metagenome (GOLD analysis project Ga0315289, IMG submission 203452) | Sediment microbial communities from Yellowstone Lake, YNP, Wyoming, USA - YL17G11_40 | ecosystem: Environmental > Aquatic > Freshwater > Lake > Sediment | place: USA: Wyoming | collected...
TCGTTCTCGAAGTAGTTCGTCCGGTCCTCGCTGGTCGTACCGTTGAGGTCGGTGGCCCCCACTTTCTCCAGGGGCAGGAAGTAATCGCCCTTGAAGTTTTCCGAGCCGTTGAACATGAGGTGCTCGAAGAGATGGGCGAACCCGGTCTTGCCGGGTTTCTCGTTCTTCGAGCCGACGTGGTACCAGATGTTGAAGGCGACGATGGGCGCTTTGTGGTCCTCATGGATGATGACCGTCAGCCCGTTGTCCAGGACGAATTTTTTGTAGGGGATGTCCACGGACTGGGCCAGGCCGGCCTGGCCGCGGGCCAGGGGGGCCAGGACGAAAAGGAAAATAATCGCCAGAGACAGGAAAGCTTTCGCTGTGCGCATTTGAACCTCCACTAAAAAAATAGGCTTTATTATACACGAAAAGGGCTTAAATATTGCACTCATTCCGCTGAGGCATGTGGCCAAGGCCAGATTGACAATGATTAAGCCCGTCGTTATATTGATACTCAGATTCCGGCTTTAGCAAAAGGAGTTTCTGATGAAAAAATATAGTGTCTTGGTTTTAGCTGTAGTCTTGATCCCGAGCTTCGCCCTTTCGGCGACTTCGAATTTTTCTCTTAAGGTCGGGGGCGGGCTGGGCTATTCCATCATCGGCGAAATCAATGATATTTTGAGGGATTACCCCGTTTTCATCAGGACTTACAGGCGAAACGTGAGCGATGACTTGGCCCCAGTCCATTTCGGCCCGAACTTCGTCCTGGAGGCCGTCTATAGCCTCAACCCATCCTTCAGCCTGGGCTTGGCGGTCGGCTACGGCTCGGCGCAAAATCAAGGATCAATTCACCTAGAGTACGGATATGAGTTTCAACCAATAATCGTTGACGAAACATATACACCGAAGGTTCGCTTCATTCCCTTTACGCTTTCGGGATATTACACGATGGCTTTGAATCAAAAGTGGTCCGTCATCCTAGGCGCAGGCCTCGGCTACAATTGGGCAACTTTCATTTTCGAAATAGATACCCGAAGCGAAGCGGCATGGGGGGTAAGTACAATGGACAGCGTTTTTCGCGCCGGCCGCGGAGCGCTGGGCGTCCAGGCCAGCGCTGCCATCGAAATGAATATCTCCCCGCTCCTATCCGTCTTCGTTTCGGGCTCGTTCCGGCTGGCCTTGGCCTCGGGGTTCATAGGAGAGCTTGAGTTTAACTGGAACGACTACGGCGTTACCGGTTCAATAACCCATGAAAACCGGACGTTTTGGGTCTATACCTTTAATCACAGCGGCACAGGATATACAGAGTACGCTTTTAGAGATACGACACCTTCTGGGGCGCAATTCTACTCCAACGTCCATAAAGGCAAGATCAACATCGGCGGGGCGATCTTGGGGATCGGCGCCCGCATCAGGCTTTAAAGCTGCTCATCGGGATTTTATCGCCAAGTTCTTGGCTGGCCTGCTCAGACCGCTTCATCAAAGAATAAGAGTCTGATAGCAGAGCTCGAAGGCGTTGTTCTATTCCTTTCGGAGATATTAAAGACGGCCGGGCTTTGGGCGATGTCCGGAAGCTGCTTCTAAGTGGCTTCTCGGGTCGAAAAACAGATAAACGAAAAGCACTCCGGGATGTGCGAGTCGTAAACGCCATGGCGGTTGAGGGCCCAGCCGGGATCGGGTGAAAGCCGGATGCCGTTGGCCTGGGCCGCCTCGAAGCGCATAAAGGCCATGCGCCAGACGTCGCCGTTGCGCGGCGGAAGCGGCCGGCCCTGAGCCAGGCTGGCCATGCCCTTCCAGGGAAAAGCCAGCTCGACGGTCCAGCCGCGGTCCAGGTCGCTGTTGTCGTTGAGCGTTCCGTCCACTTTAACCACCCAGCGCAGGCCGGGGAAGTCCCAGTCCAGGAAAGCCCACCGTTTGCCCCGCGGATGACGGCCGTGGCGTGATGCGTCCTGGAACCCGGCCAGAACATCCGCTTTATGCACAGCCAGGTCGAATTCCGGCTTGGCTGAAAAACCGCCGAGGCAATAAGCGTCCTGCCAGATGTAGAACACTTCGTAGATTGTACCCAGGGCATTGACCTGGAACTCGTAGTAGCAGTCCGGCCCGGCGATAAACACCTCGAGGTCATTCTCCGTCCAGATGAAGGAATCCCGGTCGGTTAGAACGGCCCGAAGGTCCGGCTCCTCGAGCCAGAAGGCCAGGTAGAGATTCTCCTCGTCCCACAGCCCGGCCATGCGCGTGTCGAGCCAGGCCGGCGCTCCGCTCACCAGGTCCACAAAACGGTCCGCGCGCGGCGCGGTAGTCCAGGGCTTCTTGTTGAGGTTTCCGTCAATCGAGATCGGACGGCTCGTCCGCAAGCAGGTGTAGCGGGACAGATCCTCCGCGGAGCAACCATAGCGACGGTTCATTCCGGCCGACTCCTCAACTCTCCCTTCTCCTCGTCTTTTTTGCATCACGGCGCCAGGCCCCGCCCACCCGCAGCGCATGGGCAGGAGACGCCTTCTTGATTTTTTTATTATCTATTAACCCTCCCGTCCCCCCTGGACAATCAGGGGGGAGCTTGAGGGCGTCTTCTGAGAGGTCGACGGGTCTTGCGCAAGGGCGGGTGGGGGCTGGCGCCCTAACAAGAACCCTCATCTTCTTTCACGCAAAGGAGATCTATATCTTTGATTATTTGACCGCGGCCTTCCGACCCTCGCTGCAGACGGCGTTCAAGATGCGCAGGAAATTTCCGCCCAGGATCCTGCGGACATCTTCTTCCTTGTAGCCGCGGGCCAGAAGCTCATGGGTGATGTTTTCCAGCTTGCCGGTGTTTTCCAAGCCCTCGGGCGCCTCGGAGATCCCGTCGAAGTCCGAGCCAAGGCCGACATGATTGGCGTTCCCCGTAACCTTGACCACGTGGTCGATGTGGTCCACCAGTGTTTTAACGTTTACGGGCGGCACTATTCCGGCCTTCTTCATTTCCTCCCAGCGGTCGTGGAACTCCTTGAGGGCCGGCTCTCTCTTCTCGGGCGCCAAGCGCATAATCTCGCGGTAGTCGGTGGGCAGGCCATGCTTGCGAGCCACCTCTTCCAGCAAGGCCATCTGCTTTTTGTCCCGCTCGGAATTGAGGAAGCCGGCCGAGTAGTTGATGCCGACCATGCCGCCGTTCTTGGCCAGGGCCTTGAGCATGTCGTCGGTCAGGTTGCGGTGGTGCTCGGCCAAAGCCCGGCAGCAGGAATGGGAGGCGACCACCGGCGCGTTGGTGATTTTGAGGACGTCCCAGAAAGTATCGTCCGAAGCGTGGGACAAGTCGATGATCATGCCCAGCCGGTTCATCTCCCTGACCACCTTCTCGCCGAACTCGGTGAGGCCGCCGAAAAAGGGCTTCGGGTCGCCCGAGGCGTCGGCCCAGTCGGTGTGCGTCCAGTGGGTCAGAGTCAGGAGCCTCACTCCGCAATCGTAATAGGCCCGCAGCAGGCTCAGGTCGTCGGTGAGCGTGTAGCCGCCCTCGATGCCGATGAGAAGGCCGATCTTGCCCGTGCCCCGCAAACTCTGATAGCCCTCGTAGGAACGGACCACGGCCAGGTCAGCGGGGTTCTCCTCAGCCAGCCGGCGTACGCCGTCGATCTGGCGGAAGGCCGACCGCACGCTCCAGGCTTTCTCCTGCTCGTTCACCGGCGCACCGGTGTAGCAGGCAAAAACCTGGAGGTCTACCCCTCCCCTTTTCAGCTTGGGGATGTCGATGTGGCCCTTGGGCAGGTCCTGGCGCAGGTCCTCGCCGTGAAGATACCGGTCGATCGTGTCGCAGTGGAGGTCGGCCAGGTCGGCATCCTTGTGGATGAATTCCTGGCGAAAACCCTTGTCCAGCAGGTTGCTCCGATCGTCGGCAATTTGCATGAGGGCCTCCACATGATATTCGGCCGCCAGTCGCAGCAGCTCAGGGTCGATGAGCTCCGGCCGGTCGCCCGGCCGGTGATATTCAGGATGTTCGTCGTCCAGGGCCTCGGTTTCAAGCCCGCCGGTGCGCAGGCTGACGGCGGTGACGCCTTTGTTCCAAAAGGAAGTGTGGTCCGAGCCGCGGTAGCTCTGCCGGCTATGCAGTTTCCCGCGCAGCTCTTGGCTCAACCCGCTCTTCAGGATGTCGAAGAACCGGCCGTATTCGTACATTCCGCCCACCCACAGGTCCGAGTCGCCGAGGCCCACCATGTCGATGTTCAGGTAGGCGGCGGTCCGGTCGAGGGGGATCAGGGGATGCTCCGTGTAATAACGCGAGCCGACCAGCCCCAGCTCCTCACCCGCCCAGGAGGCGAAGATAATCGTGCGGCGGGGCATGAAGCGCCGGGCCGCGAGCACGCGGGCCGCCTCCAGCAGCACCGCGGCCGAGGCAGCGTCATCGTCCGCGCCGTTATCAATGAAGCCGTCCAGGCCCACGCCCAGGTGGTCGAGGTGGCCGCCGATGATGATGGCCTCATTCTTCAACCGGCGGTCGGCGCCGGGCAGGATTCCCAAGACGTTGGGCGCCCTGCGCTCGCCCGCGACGAAATGCGCTTCGGCTTCGATGATGACTCCATCCAAAGTCAGGTGAAAAGGCTTGCCCAGCCGCAATGTTTTGCTGACGGCGTCCCGCCAGCTCCGGCGGCCGACATAAAAGAGATCGTCCAGGAAATTGCGGCCGGCCCGCAACACAAGGAAGCCGGCGGGGCAGGTACCGGGCGTCAATTGGGCGAATCTCCGGCGGAAATCGGTGCTGGGATGCTGCGGATCGCTGAAATCCATTTCGATAAGCCCGGCCGCGCCCTTCTCTGCCGCCAGTTTCAATTTCTTGAGCAAGGTCCAATCCTTGCGGGCCGGCTCTTCGAGGGCCTTTGGCCCGTCCGGCATGACCAGGACGAACTTGCCTTTGACGTTGAGGTCCTTGTAATCATCCCAGCTGATCTTGTCGGCCGTAACCCCATATCCGGCAAAAACGGGCTCGGCCCGGACGATGCCCGAGCCGGTGCCCGGGATCGGCTGGAAGTCGCGTTCACGGCCGGCGAAATAGACCCGGCGCTGGGGCGAGACGATCTCCAGGCGCGTCGGCGGCTCGAAGCCAGTCCAGTTCTTGAAGGGAACCTGCTGGAAAAAAGAGCCCTTGTCGCCTCCGGGCTGCAGGCCGTATTCCTTCATCTTGGCGGCGACATAGGCGGCCGCCTTCTCGTATTCGGGCGTGCCGGACCGGCGTCCCAGCATGGCGTCCGAAGCCAGGAAGAGCACGTGCGATAAGGCCTTCTGACCATCCGGCTCGGCTCGGGGGGCCTTGGCCGCACTGGCCAGAAACAGCGCCGTCAGAAGAATGATGAGGTTTATAAGCGTCTTTTTCATCGTTTGACTCCGGCCCTGGTGGCTACTAAACGAAGTTCCACTGTAATCAAAAAGCGCTGCTTTTTCAATCTTGCGGAAATTAACATGACAAGCGTTTTCTTTTCCGTGATATTGTATTCAAATCACACATTCGAAAATGCTTGGATGGACAGCAGATTCCGGGATTGGGGAATAGAAAAGGATTAGGGAAAGGCTGCTTGTAAGGAAGGATTCATGAAGAAAAAAATGCTTATCGGAGTATCGGCTGTCCTGGCCATAGCGCTCGCCGCTATGGGACGGACTACCCCGGCCGCCGCTCAGGCCGGCCAGCCGGCCGCCACGTCAAAGGCGCCGGTCCATGCCAAGATCTACAAACGTCTTCTCATCAAAAATGCCATGGTCATCTACGGAAACGGGGAGCCGGCCTTCGGGCCCACGAACATCTGCCTAGAGGACGGCCGGATCGCCCGCGTCGGCCCTGTGCCCAAAGATTGGGAGGCTGAGGCCGAGATCGACGCCACGGGCAAGTACGTCATGCCGGGCATCATCAACACCCACATCCATCTCCAGGACGAGCGCGGCGGCATTCCCCAGCCCCTTCAGTATGAGATGAACCTCTACCTGGCGGCCGGGGCGACAACAATCCGCGACGTGGGGGCCGATTGGCAGAAAGCCAAGGAGTGGCGCGCTCGGAGCGCGGACCACTCCATGGTCGCCCCTCGGATCCTGCTCTATGAGCGTGTCTGGGCGACCAAGGGCACTCACACCGCTGAGCTTGTGCGCCAGGGCGTCCGTTATGCCAAGGAGCTGGGAGTGGACGGCCTGAAGCTTTCGGGCATGGATAGAGACCTGGCCGAGGCCCTGATGGACGAAGCGAAGAAGCAGGGCCTCCGGTCGGCTGTCCATATCGCCGTGGACGAGACGACGGCCAAGGACTGGGCCGAGCTGGGAGTGACCTCCATCGAGCACTTCTACGGCATAGCCGACGCGGCCCTGGACGGCATCCAGAATTTCCCGGCCGAGCACAACTCGAACAACGAGATCCACCGTTTTGGCCGCGCCGGAGAGCTGTACATCCAGCCCAACCTCAACCGGCAGAAGCTATCGGCCGTCCTGGACCTCATGGTCAAGAACAACGTCACCTGGTGCCCGACGCTCTCCATCTATGTCGCCAGCCGCGACCTCATCCGAGCCCAGAACCTCCCCTGGTACAAGGACTACCTCCACCCCACGCTGGAAGAGTATTTTTGGCCTGATATGCAGCACCATGGCTCCTACTTCCTGGGCTGGACCAACACCCAGGAGGTCCGCTGGAAAAAAGATTATCAGGTTTGGATGGAGGCCCTCAAGGAGTTCGCTCTGAAGGGCGGCAACATCACCGTGGGCGACGACGCCGGGTTCATCTACTCGGTGTACGGGTTCGGTCAGGTCCACGAGATGGAGCTGCTCGAGGAGGCAGGGTTCCATCCCCTGGAAGTCATCAAGATGGCCACGGTGAACGGGGCCAAGCTCATCGGGATGGAGGACCGCCTGGGCCGCCTCCGGCAGGGGTTCATCGCCGATTTGCTGGTGGTCAACGGCAACCCGCTGGAGAATTTGCGGCTTCTCAACCCCTACGGGACAGACGTCCTGACCTACGATGGGAAGGTCGTAAACAACTACAGCCCCCTCCTGCCCGGCGACCCAAAAATCAAGGCCGAGCACCGCGGCGGCATCGAGTGGACGATCAAGGACGGCATCCCCTACCACGTTCCGACTCTCATGAAAGAGGTGAAGACTATGGTGGAGGAAGCCCGGGCGGAAAGGGCCAATAAACCTAATAATAAGTGATCAGAGAGTGAAATAACTTGCTAAGACGTTGGCGGCAACTCGCCTTAGTCATCATCGTATTAGTATTTTCATTCTGCGTGTTCCAGTGACTTTGGCAGCGGGCGCGGAGGCTAAAGCCGACGCGCTGTAAAATCATTCAGGGAGGTGAAGGCGGTCATGCAAATAAAAACGTACGGCAGCGTTACGGTCGTAATTAATCCTGAAGAACAAGAAACATCAGAACTGATCAAGGATGCCTGCCCTAGGGCTCTTCAAATTATTCAGGAGAAATGGGGATTGAATGTGCCGAAGAATTGTCGGATCTCGGTGATGACCTCTTGGTGGAAATTTATTTTTCAATCCGCTCCCTGGCCGTGGCGCCTATTGCTTCTGGACACCATGCCGTTCTGGTACTTTCGCGTTAAGAGGACATGGCCCTACAGCGCCGGCTGGACTCAACGGTTCGGAAAGCGGGTGGCCGTCGGGATAAAGCCCCCGCGTTTATTGGAACGAAGCGACAAAAGCATCGGCGCGCGCCTCTTCGAGGAAGAAAAGGATGTAAAGACCAAGATTCGCCACCTCACCTGCCATGAATTGACGCATGCCTGCTCAGCCCATTTGAAATTGCCCATGTGGCTGAATGAAGGAATCGCCATGATGACGGTCGATCGTTTCCTGGAGGAGCGGACAGTTCGCCCTGACACGCTGGATTTGGTCAAGAATTATCAGCCGAAAGGCGCGCCGCCGACGTATCGGGAATTATCGCGCGCGAGTAGAGAAGCCATGGCCTATCACACGGTGAGGGGTTACTGGCTAGTGCAATACCTGGAAGCAAAGCATCCCGGTTTGTTGAAGCGCCTATTGACATCACCCAGAGAATCATGGGCGACTGAGAATGAGATCGCCAAGAAATTGGGGCTGGAGCCGGCGCACTTGTGGAGCAAGATAGACGATATTATGGTTGCTCATCTGAAATAATGAGAATCACCAACACGATCGAAATCAACAGCACTCCGGAAGAGGTCTTCGATTGGCTAAAAGATCCGAACAAGGCCATGGAGTGGATCGAGCATCATCCTGGGACCGCTTTTTAAAAAAAAGATCATCAATCAATCGCAAAGCGAGCTGGCAAAATTGAAAGAGTTGTGTGAACGATAAAGCGATGAAGCCGGCATAGACAATAGCTATCAAATCAAGTATCTTATTCTCGGGAGGTGACGATGCGCAAGAAAACGGTGCGCTGTCCTCTCTGCGGGAGCGCTGACATCACGCCCCGCACCACAATCACGGTCTACGGAAATAGAGAAGCATCGGTCAGCTTCCTTTTGAAAGGTCAGAGGGAGATCTTCGACAAGGCGATCGGTATCAGCGTGGGCAGAGCGAGTCTCTGCCTGGATTGCGGTCACCTGATGTGGGCCTGCGCTGAAAAAGAGCTGGAAAAGCTGCGAGCCCAAAAAGCCAACCTCATAGCGTCCTAGATCGATAAAGGTCAATAATAAATAATTCGGCCCTCATGTTTTCGCATCAGGCTGTCCCGGAGGGTCAAGCGCAGCTCGTAGGGGGTGTCGGGCAGGGCGTTCTGCCAGGTTCCCAGGTGGCCGTTCTCCACGTTGCCCACTCCCCCGCCGATGAGGGAAAAGGCGTGGGTCCCGCGCTGGTAAAGCCTTAAGGACCAGGACAGGAGCGAGACTTTCGGGTCGAGCGAATAGACGGCCGCATAGCCGGTGAGAGGCACCGAGGTCCCGACCGGAGGCTCCGGAGGAGCGTTCAGAATATAAGTGAAAGCTATCGCCCCCCGTCCCGTCCACAATCGTTCCTTCCATTTCCACCCGCGTGGAGTCCCCGGCCAGCAGCTCGCCGATGAGACAGTTCCGGACCGCGACCTGGGCTTCCAGCACCGGATAAAGGTTCCAAGTGTCGATGGAAGCCTGGCTGAGACGCAAAGTGCGGTCCTCAATGGGCAGGATTTGATCTTCGTAGGTGAGCCGATTGGTCAGGCCGGTGATCGTCGTCGATTGGGGGAGATAGAGCCCGACCACCACCCAGCTTTCCTCGGGGATATCGGCCAGGGTGAGCGTCGTATTCTCCCGGACAAGAAGCGGCCACAGCCGGACCGCGCAGCGGTCGATCTGGAACGACTGTTCAATCCCGGATGAATTGGCGGGGGGAAAAAGGAAATGGTCCACATAGCCGAGAAGGGGCGGCGAGTACACGGCCGTTGTCCCCGGCATGAAGGTCGGCCAGACCCATATGGATCCGGCGCCGGGCTGGGAAGGAATATCGGCGAGCTCGAGGCGCGCCGAATCCGAGACTACGCACTCAAAATCTCCGGTCAGGCGGGAAGCCGTTATGCGGCTCCGGCCCAGAGGGACGAGCTGGAGGAAGAGGAGGAATGGCGTCCAGAACTCTCGACAGGCTGATTGCGTCACAAGGCGCTGAGCCAATATTGACTTCCTATCTGGGCCAGAATATTCTGGACGCCCAGGAAAGGACCGAAGGATATGAAACGGATCACGCTCCCCACCCGGATTCTGATCGGCTTGGTCGTGGGCATTCTTATCGGCCTTATTTTCGGCGAGAAGGCTACGGTCATCAAGCCCATCGGCACCATCTTCATCCGGCTCATCACCATGGTCGTCGTGCCCTTGGTCCTTGTCTCCCTGATGCTGGGCACGGCCGGCCTGGGCGACATCAAAAAGCTGGGCCGGATCGGAATCAAGACGTTCATCTACTTCATGCTGACGACAGTGGTGGCCATCGTCATCGGGTTGTTCCTGGCTAACCTCATCAAGCCGGGAATCGGGCTGAACGAAACAGCCCGAGCGGAGCTGACCAAAAATTACAAGGCCAGCACCGAGGCCGGGATCCAGAGGCTCAAGGACAAGCCCTCCACGCTGGAGGTCCTCATCGAAATCGTGCCCGCCAACCCCGTCAAATCTTTGGCCGAAGGGAACATGCTCCAGGTCATCTTCATCGCGGTCGTCTTCGGCGCCGCCCTGACCCTGGTTAAGAAGGAAAAGGCCGATCCCGTCCTGCGCCTCCTGGACAGCCTCAACGATGTCGTGATCCAGGTCGTTCACATCGCCATGAATATTGCGCCCTTCGGGGTGATGGCCCTCATCGCCTCGGTCATCGGCCAGTTCGGCGCCTCCGTCCTCATGACCCTGCTCAAGTACACCCTGACCGTGATCGCCGGCCTGGCCATCCACGCCTTTATTGTCAACGGCCTGGCCATTCGCTTCCTGGGTCGGATGAATCCGCTCCGTTTCTTCAAGGCCACCAAAGAGGCCATGCTGATCGCCTTTAGCACCTCGAGCTCCAACGCCACTCTGCCCGTGGCCATGGAAAATGTCGAGCAGATCGGCGTCAAGCGCACCTTCTCCAGTTTCGTCATCCCCCTGGGCGCCACGATCAACATGGACGGAACCGCCCTTTATCAGGGCGTCTCGGCCGTGTTCATCGCCCAGATCTACGGCATGCCGCTTACGGTCGGCGATCAACTGACCATCGTCCTCATGGCCACCCTGGCCTCCATCGGCGCGGCGGGCGTCCCGGGAGCGGGCATCATCATGCTGGTCATGGTTCTCAAGCAGATCGGCATTCCCCTGGAGGGGATATCGCTCATCATGGGTGTGGAGCGCATCCTGGACATGTGCCGGACGACAACCAACATGGTCGGGAATATGACCAGCGCTCTGGTTATCCAGAAGTCTGAGAAAGAGAACGCCTGAGCTTCTTCTAACGGTCTCAATCGTTCGTCATAAGCAGCGCGGCGAAAGTCTCGATGCCCTGCCAGAGATGGCCCAGGCGGATGTTCTCGTCCTGCTGGTGCTGGTTGTTGTCGTGGTTGACCACCGCGACGCCGATGATGGGCACGCCCAGGAGATCCTGGAAATGGACGATGGGCAGCGATCCGCCCAGGGTCGGCAGCAGCACGGGCGGACGGCGGCCGTGGCGCTCAAGCGAGTCGATGACCATTCGGCAGACCGGCAGGTCCATGGCCGTGCGGGAGGCGGCATAGCCGCCCTGCCCGCCGGTCACCTTGGCGATCAGCTTGTAACGGCTGCGTATCGCGGCGTCCGGATCCTTATCTACGACGTGATATCCCAGGCCGCGGATGTGCTCCACCACCTTGCCGGCCATATCGCGCGGGTCGTTGCCCTTGACCAGCCTGATGTCGAGGTGGGCCGTGGCTGCGGCCGGGATGGAGGTCGTGGCCTGCCGGCCGACCGTTCCGCTCAAAAGGCCGTTGACGTTGATCGCCGGATGTTGGATGGCCTCCATCAGGCTCGGCCAATAGTCTTCGTTCCCCGAAAACCTGTAGGTCCTCTTGATTTCGTCCTCATAGGAAGGAATGGCCCTGACCGCCCGGAGCTCTGTTTCGGTAAGGGGAATCTCTGTGTCGTAAAATCCTTTGACTTTAACCCTGCCGTTCAGGTCGCGCAGGGAGGCTAGGAGGTGACTGAGCCGCATGGCCGGGTTGGGCGCCCAGTTTCCATAGTGACCGCTGTGGAGGCTGGTGTCCGGGCCATAGACCGTAATTTCCAGGCTGGTGATGCCCCGCGCACCGAAGAACAGGGTCGGGTCGCCTGAGGTGTAGGCCGGTCCGTCGCACATGAACAGCACATCGCAGCGCAAAAGGTCTTTGTTCTTTTCAAGAAAAGGAAAGAGGTTCACCGAGCCGTTCTCTTCCTCGCCGTCCAGGATGATCTTGATGTTGTTCTTGAGCGCCAAGCCCGCGTCACGGAGCCCGTCAAGGGCGGCCAACAGACAGATGAGGGGCGCCTTGTCGTCGCTTGAGCTTCGGCCATAGATCCGCCAGTCGTCCTCAAACTTTTCGCCTGCCGCCGGAAAAGGAATGGGCGCCGGGTCCCTGGTTCCGGCCAGAAGCTTGCTTGGCCGCAGCGCAGGCTCAAAAGGCTTGGTTCCGGTCCATTGGGCCGGGTCCACCGGTTGGCCGTCGTAATGGATGTAGAAAAGAAGCGTCCGCGCGGCGCCGGGCGCAGACAGCTCGCCGAAAACAACCGGGTTGCCGGCTGTCTCCATCACCCGGCCGGCGAAGCCCCTCCGCTCCAGCATGGTTCTGAGGAATTCGGCGTTGCGCCGGATGTTCTCCCGGTCGGAAGCGATATTGGGGATAGAGAGCACCTCCATGAATTCGCAAATGATGTCCTGCTCGTGCTGCTGACGGTAGTCCCGCACCGTCTGCCACAGGGCGGTCTGGCATTGAAGATCTCTTCCAACCAGGACAAGCACAAAAAACAAAAATAGAAAGATGGAGCAGATTCGTTTCATGATGGCCTCTCCTCGCCGCATATCACTGTGTTCTAATGAATAAATCTTTTTTGCTATTTTTGCAATAAAGTTGGAAGCATCTCCGTTTGTGTGATTTATATCGGTGCCGGAATCACCCTCGGCCCCCTGGGGAACCAGTCCCGTCGGTTCCCCCCGTCGAAAAACCGACGGGGCCCCCTCCGCTAGGGGGGCCGAAGGGGCGATTCCGGCACCTCTTTGAAATCACATATTTAGGGGTGCTTCCGAAAACTGTGGGAGGCTTGCATTCGGGAACGTGGCTTCAGTATGATGGGGTCATGCCGCGCAGCCTGAGAAGCATTCTTCTATGGCTAGTACTGGGATTGCTCTTGGCCCCTGGCCTCCCCGGGGGCGCATCCGCCATCTCTACTTCTCTACCGGCTCGGACTGCGCCCTGGCCGACCATCGAGTGGGCCATCTCCTCGCCCCAGAGGCAGGACCTGGACCCTTCCGGGCTTGAGGAGGCTTTCAGCTACGGCGAAGCGCACAGGTCCAAAGCCATGGTTGTCGTCCGTCGCGGCTTTCTGGTCAAGGAGTGGTACGACTACGGCTGGGACAAGAACTCCACCAAGTCGGGATATTCCGTGGCCAAGAGCTTCACCTCCGCCCTCATCGGCATGCTGATTGATGAAGGCCGGATCCACGGCCTGGACCAACTTGTCTCGGACTTTGTCCCGCAGTGGCGCGACGCGGCGCACGGCGGGATCACCATCCGCCACCTGCTGAGCATGACTTCCGGCCTGTTCTGCAATACCACCAGTGATTATCTCCAGCTTCTCAGCGCTCCCAACCAAAGCCTCTTCGCTATCGGTCTGCCCATGGAAGCTCAACCAGGCCAGACCTGGGAATACAGCAACTCCGCCGTCCAAGTGCTGGCTGAAGTCATCCTCCAGGCCTCCGGCCGACAGGCCAAGGACTACGCCCGGGAACGGCTGTGGCCGATCATCGGCATGTGGAACGCGGACTGGACGGCCGACTCAGTGGGCAACACCCTGACCTACCAGGCGGTCGTCGCCTCGGCCCGGGAATTCGCCAAGTTCGGCTATCTTTTTCTGAGGCGCGGGCTTTGGGTCAGTCGCCGCGTTGTCAGCGCCTCTTGGGTGGACGAATCCGTCCGGCCGTCACAGAGCCTGAACCCTCACTACGGCCTCCTGTGGTGGTCGAACAGCGGAGGCGACTGGTGGCCGGCCGTGCCGGCCGACGCCTATGCGGCCATAGGGGCCTTCAACCAAAGGATTTATGTCGTGCCCAGCCTGGACCTGGTGGTTGTCCGGATAGGAGAGGAAGATCTGCAGTGGTCGGACAATGCTTTCCTGGGCCCCATCTGCCGGTCAGTTTTGCGCTAGCGGGATCGGACCGAAACGAGTCCCGCTAGTTGAAAAAAACGCAGTTTTCCTTTAAATATATATGGTCAATTAAGCCAGGAGGGACGCATGAGGATAATAAAGTTTTTGCCGACGTTTCTTTTCTTGTTGATCATCCTGAACATCGTGTTCATCTTCGGCGGCGGGACAGCGACCGGGCTGTACAGCACGTTTTTCAGCGTCAACTTGCCGTCCAAAGCCACCTGGGTATTCACCTGGGGCGATTTCTTTTTGGCCATCGGCCTGGTCTGCCTGTTCATCGAGATGATCAAAGCCACCCGCACCAGCGCCAAGGAAGTTTACGACCACATCCTGTCCACTCTGACCTTCATCATCTTTCTTTTAGAGTTCATCCTGGTCAAGCGGGCCGGAAGCTCGGTCTTCCTGCTGCTGACCCTGATGTCGCTGTTCGACGTCATCGCCGGCTTCTCCATCACCATCTCTACGGCGCGGAGGGACATCAGCCTGGACCGGGACTCTTCCTTCATCCAGCCG
>Ga0315289_10009141_pt1 | contig 14285 bp, 17 predicted proteins | sample YL17G11_40_MG_FD_203452 | JGI IMG/M metagenome (GOLD analysis project Ga0315289, IMG submission 203452) | Sediment microbial communities from Yellowstone Lake, YNP, Wyoming, USA - YL17G11_40 | ecosystem: Environmental > Aquatic > Freshwater > Lake > Sediment | place: USA: Wyoming | collected...
TTTATCAACTGCTTTATTGTTTTTTCAAGGCTTTCCTCACAAAACTCTGCCTTTAATTCTGGAATTGAGTAATTGGTTGTTTTTTCCATGCAGAATTGTGAAGGTTTGAAAGCTTCAAAATACTGCAGTTTCTTTTCAAGCAGGAATTGCTTTTCAGGCTCTAAAATTTGCAGACCTTGCTTAAGGCTCTGCTTTAGCAAGTTAGAGATTTTTTTCAAGTCAGTGAAAGTGCTTGCGTGAATTTCGCAAATTTTACTGTTGAGTTTTGAAAGCTTGAATCGCTTTCTATCATACAAGCTCAGGATTTCCTTGACAAGCTCAAAGCTTTTGCCTTCAAAATTGTAGAATGCTTTTGGGAAAAATTTGAATCTTTCAATTCTCTTTTCATGCAGGTTTGAGAATTCTGCAATTATTTCCCTCTGGGCTTCCAAGTAAGAAACCTTGGAAAGAAAGAAAGCTTCAGCTTTGGCATTGGGAGTTAAGAGAGCTAACATTCTGTAATACTGCATTCAGGCGTTTAAAAACACTCGGAGACGCTGGAATGCCGGTCGTGAAACTGCCCACCCAGTTTACAGCTGGGCACTGCTTTCAGCAGAGCTTTTTTAACAATCGTTGCATAATTCTCTCATGGCTGTTGCTAGTGCAAGGGTTAGGAGAAGAGGACTTCCAGCAGGCATGCGAAGAAACCCATTTACTGAAATTTCAAAGCTTGGAAGGGGAGTTTTCGCTTCAAGACAACGCGGAGTTGGGAATAAAGAGCTAACGCGAAGGCAGCGTTTTGCAGTATCAGAGGAAGAGTTTGAAGGCAGAAGGTTTAATCCTGCAGAATTGGATGATGTTATTGAATATTCTGAACTGGCATTGCAAAGGCAGAATTCAGAGATGATGCGGAAGTCAGTGCTTTTTGTTGCAGGCTGGAAGGATTCTGTCAAGGTTAGAAAGTTTTTCGAGAACTTTTTTGAAGAAGAAAACCCTGCGGTGAGAGATTACGGAATGCAGTTATACCTTGATTATTTGAAGATTGGCGGAAAGCCTTTAGGTGGGAATTTTGCAAGAATTGACTCGCGTTTTGCTGAACTTCATAGACGAAATAGAAGATGAAGAATTCAGGCAAAAAATCAAGCATGATTTTTTCGCAGAGCTAGAACCATTCATTCCTTTGATTCCTGAAGCTTACTTGGAAGCGTTGAAAAAAACCAAGTTTTCAGAAATTCGCAAGCTTTTGGAAACAAAATGCAAAAGCAAAGCCAGAATAATCAGCGAGGAAAAGCGCTGGGGATTCCTTGAAAAAGGGTTTGAAAGGTTTAAGAAAAAGCTTTGATGGTTTTGTTAAAACTGGTCTGCAATTTCTTTATAAGTTTTGTAATACTTTTGGATTTCTGAGATTTTGATATTTTCTTCTTTTCCGTGAATTGTCAAGCAGGGAATTCCAAGCATTACTGCTGGTGTTTTCAATTGAGTGAAAAACCTCCCGTCGCTCGCCCCATCTTCACTAACGAGTTTTGCGTTTCTGCCGGAATTTTTTGAGAAGGTTCTCAAGAGTTTTAGAATATAAGGGTTGTTTTTTTGATTTATCATTAATGGCTCTTTTTCCAAAACTTTAAAATCAATTCCCAAACTTTTCAGTTTTTTCAAAAATTCGCTAACATTAAACCTTTCAGTGTATCTAATGTCTATTGTTGCCTCTGCTTTATCTGGAACCTTGTTTGGAGTGTCGCCACCAGAAATCAATCCAATATTAACTGTTGGATTCCAGTGATTTTTTGCATTAACTTTCCTGAAAAACTTTTTTATCTTCTGCAAATCGCTGATTAATGAGTCTATCGCGTTTTTCCCAAGCCAAGGTCTTGAAGAATGGCATGACTTGCCAATTGCCATGATTTTCAACCATAAAATTCCCTTTTCTTTTACAACAATTCCATTGCCTGAAGGCTCTGTTCCAATCACTAACTTTGGCATTATTTTTGTTGAAAGCTTTTTCGCCCCGCTAAAGCCGCCCATTTCTTCATCTGTTGTGATTATCAACCCTACCGAGTGGTTCTTGTAAGTTTCTTTGAAGACTTGCAATGCTATTGCAGCATTTGTTTTCATGTCTCCCGCGCCCCTGCCGTAAAGCTTGCCATGTTTTACCACTGGTTTGAATTGGCTTTTTTCTGCTTCTACAACATCCAAGTGAATCAGAAAAAACAAGCTCGCATTGGTTTTTCCCTTCGGAGTGACAATAATGCTTGGCTTTTTCGCAAAATTGAATTCTCTAATGCTGGCTTTCTCAGTTTTCAGGAATTTCTTAACATAATCGATTGTTTCTTGCAGTTTTTCTGGCTTGGTTTTTACAGACTCTATCTTGATTAAGTCCTTAGCTAACTTTAAGACGTCTTCAGTTTTTGCCATTTTATCACTTTCTATTTTGCAAAGCTTCCAATCAAGGCAAGGATTAATGCAACAATAATGAACGCAATTACTGCGTGCAGTAAAACCTTGAACGCTATCTTGAATTTTTCTTTCTCTTCTTTTGTGAAAAAACTCATAAGAATTCCTCTGCTTCTTCAATTTCTTTCTCTTTCTTTTCCTCAAAATCCAACCCTGCCTTTTCTAAAGTAATCTCGTGCTTGCTTTCAGCACTCTTTCTCTCGCGCACTTTAAAAAAGACTGGAAAGTTGACTGCCTCTCCAACAACCAATGCTTCTCCAACTCTCAGGCTTGTTATCATTTTCTCGCTTGCAAAATCAATTCCTTCACTGCTTTCAGAAAGATGTTTCAAGTCGTAAGGGTTTGTAATGCGGAGTATTAGGTGAGTGTTGCATTGAGAGAGCGCAGTAGTGCTTAAGCGTTTTGGCCTCTGCGATATTAAGCAAACGCTTGCGCCAAACTTTCTTCCCTCGCGAGCGATTGTTTCAATAATTCCTTTCGCAAGAGCATGTTCTGATTTTACTCCTTCAGGGCAGTATTGATGGCTTTCTTCGATTATTGCAACGAATGGCGGAATCTTTTTTGACTTCCTTTCAAAAAAAAGCTTTCGCAAGAAATGGCTTACAATTATTTGCTTCCTGCGAGAGCTAGTTTCCAAGCTTAAGTCAATTATTGTCAAATGGCCTGGTTTTACAACATCGCTTAAAGAGAAAGAGTCTGTTTCATCGAATAATCTCATTTCGTCAAGCTCGTAAAGCCATGCAGAGAGAGAAGCTGCTGTTTTCTTGCCTTCCTCGCTTTTCAAAACTTCCTGCATTAAAGCCGTTAGAGAGTAAGGGCCTATTCCAGCTTTCATTTCATCACGCAGTTTGCTTATTGCCTTGTTCAAGTCTCTCTTTTGAGGCGCGGAAAGGTTTGGAAGCAAAGAGTTAAAGTCTAATGCTGAAAGCTTTGGAACTCCAACCTTAATTCCTTTAGAGTTAACCAGTATTGTTTTTGAACTGTAATCTTTTTTTGTCTTGTCTGTTTGGGATTCTGCAAAGCTTGTGTATTCTCCGTGAGAGTCAAAAAGAACTGCTGCAATTCTGCCTTGCTCTTTTTTCCTGTCCAAAAGCTCTTCCAAGAGAACGCTTGTGAAATACGATTTTCCGCTTCCGCTCATTGCCAGAATGCAAAGGTGCTTTTGCAAAAGCTTTGTCATGTTCAACCTTACAGGCAAGTCGTGGAATTCCAATTCTCCCAAGTGCAGGCCGTTAGCTTCATCAAAGTTTAGCACTTTTTTTAAAGTTTCATTGCTTGCAATCCTGACTTTGGTTCCAGGGCCTGGAGGCAGTGAAGGCCGTTTTATCCTGCCTTCTTTTGAAAGCACTCCTAAAGGCCTGGTTTTTGCAAGCAAGTACTCCCATTCCAAAACCGGAAACTGTTCAAACAATGCTCTTCCATTGCTTTCAAACTCTTTAACGCTTTCCGCACGCTCGAAGTAGCGATTGGTCTTTTGCAAGTCGTTAATCATGCAAACCATTGTGCCTTCGCTATAATCTAATTCTACAAATTGCCCCCTGTGCACTGCGCCTTCAGCATTGACTACAAAGTCTACACTGCTTGGCGAAGGGCCTTCTATTGTTGAAACAACAGTTCCAACTTCGTTCTCTTTCATTTGCCAATTCACTCCAACTCTATGAGCAGCAATCCTTTTTTCTTCAAGTCTTCTGCCTTGTAGTTTTCGAAGAGTTTTGAAAACTTTCCTACTCTCAAGACTTTCTTTTCAAGCTTTCTTCCAGTGAATTTTTTGCTTTTTGGATCGAACTCTTTCAAAACCAAAGTGTCTCCTGCATTGATTTGAAAGTCTGCAATCCTCAAGTCTGCATTTTTTTCACCGCTTAGGAATTTTTCAAAACTTTCAGGCCAGCTTTTCTTTTCAACAATCATTTCAAATTCCTCCTTTTTGATAATTTTCTTTGTAAACGAACTTTTCTAACTTCCTCGGCTCTTTCTACCTTGGTTACTAGTTTCAACCCCCATTCTTTAAATCTTTCTGGATCAAAGGTTACTGTCTCTTCCAGGATATCTTTTATTTGTGGATATTGTTCTGCAATTCCTTTAGAATCCTTTATTCTTTCACGCAATAACATTAGTCTGCGAAAACGTGTTCTGCCTTTTTCCGAAAAAATTTCAGTATTTACTCTTATTTTGATTCCACTGTTTTGCAATCCCTGCAAAACTGGCAAGACATGAAAACCCCCAATAATTATTGGCAATTTCCTAAACCTAAATCGCTTGAAAGCTGTCAAAACTCTATCAACCATCACTTTCTCTCTTCTTGCATCATTTTCCAACTTTAATAGGTGTTTTGCCTCTAGAGGAATTATTCTAATCCCTCTTCTTTTGCATTCAAAGAGTAGTTCATACAGGTGGGGCAATTTCAAAGCAGCAATTTCCACAGGCGGGGGTGGAATTTCTAAACCTAAACTAGAATTTTTCGGGAGTTCTTGAACATACCTAATCACTGAATCGTATTCTTTATCAAAGATGCTGTGAATCCAAGGCACTATTTCAACTTCTCTCTCAGCCATTTTTTTCACTTTAAAACTTTCTTCTCTAAAGGGTTTCCAATCCAACCGCATTTTTTGCACTTGTACTGGAATCCCATTATTCCGCCTTGGTAAAGTTCCAAGTCTGTAGAACCGCAATTCAAGCAAATTTTTTCAAACTCTTCTGCTTGTGTTTTTTGCACTTAGAAAGGCCTCCTGTCCCTGCGCCTTAAAATGAAAGCGTTTCTTCCAATCTTATCCACTATTTTATCCCTTACAAGATTTATTTCTTCCGGCTTTAACTTCGCCCGCAAGTCAGCCTCTATCAACACTGCTGGAAAAGCGTATTCTTTATGCATTGAGCTCTGCGCCAAAACCAAGGAAGCAATTTCTTGGACTTTTTCCAAAACTTCGTTTCCTTTATGCAAGAATTCCACTCTTAATGGAAAGTCAAACCTTGAAGGCTTTAAGTAAAAAGCATACAAGGAGTTCTGCCATTCGGCTTTGAAATCATTCAGTATTGGGTGCTCGCGGGCGTTTTTAGTGTAAGAGAAAACAAAGCTTCTTTCGCCATTAGAAAGCAAGTCATTAAGCAAGACAGCGTCATGGTACTCGTCAAGGCCTTCAATTGAGAACTCTTTACCTAAAATCCCAGTCCAGCGATTTCCTCGACTGTCCTCAACACAACCAATTAATTCGCAGTCTTTGCTTGTCGCGGTTTTGTAAAGTTCTTGCACCTTGTCCAGCATCGTGTCGAAGTTCTTTTTTATTTTTGAATTGGCTCGAGGCTTGTCAGCATGCTGTGGAAGCAAAGAGCCGTCCATAAAACAGTATTTTGGAGAGAATTTTTCAACAACATCAATGGCTGTCTGCACTTCTTTTATAATGCGTTGAATTGAAGTGTTGCAGGCGAACTCGTCTCTCTCCAAAGCATTAGTGCTGAAGAAAGGCTCTGGAAAAGCAAATCCTTGAGGATAATAAGTTGCTTTTTGCAGAATGTTCTTTTTATAATCAAAAACTACTGCAATTGCCCTAACCAAGAGCAAGTCTGTAGAAAACAATTCCTGGCCAATAAAGCCGGAATCAACGCCTGCAATTTTGCAGTTCAATTCTAAAGGCGAGACTTTTTGAATCAAGGCTTGCTCTAGGAATTCACTGCTTTTAGGAAGCTTTTCCTTGAATGTTTTTTTCAACCCTTCAACGACAACTGCTTTTTTGCGTTCAGAATTCTGAATGCTTAATGCAGCATTCTTCAAGGATTCCTGAAAGTTCATTTAATCGCCAATGAAAATAATGTCTTTTAATGTTCTAAAATGATTGTCGCTGGCGATTATTTTACACTTCATTTGTTTTTGCTTTGAAAGAAGAATTGCATCCAGTAAGCCGAAGTTCCCAATTATTTTTCTTTTTTCAAACCTTTCCCAAGCAGCGTCAAGCCAGTCTTGTGTGAAAACAGGGATTATTGTAGAATTGGACTTGATAATTGGGTAAAGATCGTCAAAATTTTCCCCATGCCTTAGACACCAATCCTTTATTTCTGCTAGAGAGCATTCAACAGTGTAGAATAGCCAGTCTTCCTTTAGAATGTTTCTTGTTTTTACTCCTTTTTTGCTTCCTTGGAAATATTCTGCCCACGCACTACTGTCTATTATCGCGCTTTCCATAATTGCACCAGTTATCTTTCTTCAAGAACGTCTTCTTTGACAAATTTTCCCGCATTTTTACAAAGCCCAAAACCATCAAGCTTTTCCTTTTTCAAAATCTCAACTTTCACTTTTTCGCCAACTTTTAAGCTGAGAGTTTTGACCTCGCTTTTAGGCACTACAATCCCTAAAGAATTGCCCCACTTCTTCACTTCAACCACAACCTGCATCACACCACCTTAGTTATACAATAAAGTATAACTAAAGCATTAATATTCTTTTTGCATATTTGATGTCTTTTCCCCCTTTAAACACTGTGAAGCCAGAATGCCAGTCGTTGTTAAAAGAGGTTTTTCCCTTACCTTTATTTGCCATGCGCCAGAACATTTTTTCAAAAAGCTCTAGACTGCATGAAATCTTCAAGAACGAGAGAGTCTTGTATCCAGAATTTGTTCCAGAACGCTTGCCTTTCAGGGATGCGCAAATTGATGAGTTAGTTTATGCCTTCAAGCCTTTAAGCGAGGGAAGGAAGACAAAGAATGTTTTTGTTTTCGGAAGCACTGGAACTGGAAAGACTGTTACAGTAAGGTTTGTTTTGAAAGAACTGCAGGAATACTCTGACAGAGTGCGGGCTTTGTATTTGAATTGTTTTGAAAAAAACTCAAGGCATGCAGTCCTTGTAGAGTTAGCAAACTTTCTTGGAGCAGCTGTTCCAGAAAGAGGACTTTCAACAGCTGAGATTCACTCGCAGTTTTTGGAAAGCTTGAAGAACTGCACTTTCTCGCCAATAATAGTTTTGGACGAGTTTGACCAATTGCTTGCAAACGACGGGCAAGAATTACTGTACGACTTGCTTAGAACCACAGAGCAGGGCTTGAGGGCAATTCCAATAGTGCTTGTTTCAAACAATGCTGAAATTCCAGCAATGCTAGAGCAGAGAGTCAAAAGCAGCCTCCAAGCAAGCAGTTTGAGCTTTGAGCCTTACACTCCAACGCAACTGAAGGAAATCCTAAGGCAGAGGGCAGATTATGCCTTCAATCAAGGAGTTTTGGAAAAGGAAGTGGTTAATGTTGCTGCTGCGCATGCTGCAAGGCTTGGCGGAGACGCTCGCATAGCAATTGAAAGCTTGCTGAATGCTGGAAGAATTGCTGAAAAAGAAAACTCTCAAAAAGTATGCTTGAAGCATTTGAAGCAGGCTTTTGAAACAGTCGAAACTTCAGTTGGAAGGAAAAAACTTCCATTGCTTTCAAAAGAAGAAAAATTGCTACTGCGCTTGATTGCTGAAAGCGAGAAAGGAATTGACTCCGGAGAGCTCTTCTCCAGCTTCAGGAAAGCTGGAGGCAAGGTTTCTGACAGAAGGTTTAGGGAAGTTCTTTCAACCTTGGAAAAGCAAAAAGTCGTAAGCGCAACCCAAAGCGTTAAAGGCAGGGGAAAGACCAGAATTTTCAAGCTGAACGTGAGAAAGGAAGCCATTGGCTTCTAATTCCTGCTTTGCAGAATTATTAAATACTAGTTTTTTGCTCTATTTTCTCAAGAGATTTCTTTTAGAGAGTTGAAAAAGTGTCTTTTTCACGGAAGGAATTGATTGAAGTAGTAGACATTGCAGGCAATGTCCTGCGCACTTGCAATTATCACGTTGCTTTTGAAAACCGCCTTTTGAAAAAATGCGTTCACGTGCTTATTTTCAATTCTGAAGGCGAAATCTTGCTCGAGTTCAGGAAGCCAGACAGGCGTTTTTTCCCAAGCCATTGGAATTCTTCAGCAGCAGGCTTTGTTGCTGTCGGGGAAAGCGAGCTTGAAGCAGCTAAGCGAGAGCTCAAGGAAGAGCTTGGCGTTGAAGCAGAACTGCATTTTGTGGAAAAATTCATCATAGACAAGGCAGGCGATTACTGCATTGATTATTTTTTTGTGGGATTGCATGACGGCCCATTCCAGTGCAATGAGGCTGAAAAAACCCAGTTCTTCAAGCCTTCAGACGCAAAGCACTTGAAAATCACCCCTCAATTGCAGTTAGAGCTTTGCCTTTTCGGAAAACACAATCTCTGCCCAATGGTCCAAAAAATTCCAGTCCTAAGCTGTGGCAAGGTCCTGAAGGTCTAAATTCTTAAACAACGCCGCCCAAAAAGAAAGCTTTAAATACTATTCACGTTAATGAGTTAATATCAAAGGACTCTGTCCTTTGATAGTTATCAAAAGACCTGTCTTTTGATATAATATTAGGGGTGTTGCTACTTATGCCAGTAACCAAGGTTCCAACAAAGAAAATGAAGAAAGAAATCAAGACTTTAAGGAAAGGCTTGAAGGAAGAGAAAAAGAGAGCAGTTAAAGTTGACAGGAAAGTGACTGCAAAAACAGCTTCCTTAAGCGCTGAAATGGACAAGCTAAAGGCAGACTTAGGAAAGCTTGCCGCAAAGAAAACTCCAAAAAAGCAGCTTTCAGAATACAATCTTTTCATGAGAAGGCAGTTGAATGATGGAAAAACATTCAACCAAGCAGTAAAAATGTGGAAATCCTACAAGAAAGGCAAGCCTTTAATCAAAACAAAAGTTGTCAGAAAAACAGTTGTAAGAAAGGTAAACGTGCCTTCAAAGCCTAAAATCAAGTACAGAACCAGAACTGTAGTAAGAACAGTAAAGGCAAAGCCTAAAATTATTACCAAAACAAGAACTATCGTCAAGAGAGCAAAGCCTAAAATAGTCACTAGGACAAGAACTATTGTAAGAAAAGTTCCAGTCACCAGGACTGTTGTAAGAACAGTCAGAGTGCCTGCAGCTGAAACAATTATTGAAAAGCCAGTTATTAGCAGGAAAGCAATCGGGGTTGAAACAATGCCATTATCTGACGAAGAGCTTGCAGTAAGGCTTACAAGCCTGTACTTTGAAGAGATTGCAAGAATGGGCTTTAAGAGACAGTTAGAGCTTGAAGACGTAATCAACGCCTACTATCATGCATTAGCAAAGCTGAAAGGCAGGAAGATTGAAGCAAGCAGAGAGCCAATTGTTGTAATCCAAAACCAGCCTTCAATTGCAGAAAGCAAGCAATAAAAGCCTTGCTTTCCTTAATTTTTTTAAGAGGTTTTTTCAAATGAGCGTAGAGCATGGAGAATTCAAAGGAAATAAAGTAATCACTCTCAAGAGAGACGAGAATGAAAGATACCCTTTCACTTTCGGGAAAGCTAAAGCAAAACTGATTGTTGAAAACTTTGCCGACATCAAAAAGTTCGCTGAAGAAGACTAATGGCTTAACTGGATTTTTACAACATCGTTATTTTTCAGCTCGTGTTCTTTCCCAATCTTTTGGCTTGTCTTGCAATCAATCGCTGCAATAAACCTTTCACCAAAGCTTGAATGCACTTTTAATGCAAGGTCTAAAGCATTAGAGCCTTTCTTTAAAAGAAAAGCGCTTGGCAAAACATTACCCTTGCTGTCAACCCATTTATGCGCGTCCTCCACAGGATACGCAACAATCAAATCCAAAAGTTCAAAAGCAGTTGCATTAATCGCTTGCTGTACGCCAGTGCTGCCCCAAACATTCAAAACTTTCTCTTGAATGAATTCTAAAGCCTTTTTTTGCTTTTCGGACAATTCTTTCAAAACCTTAAACTCCTTATTTCCCGGAATGTAATCAATAAGGCCTTGCCTTTCAGCCTTTCTTAAAGCAAGCTCTGCCTCTGCGCAAACCGGAATTATTTTCTTTTCAGGAAATTCTTTACGCAATTTTTCAATGTTTTCCTTGCTCTCAGGCAAGTCAACCTTGTTTGCAGCAATCAGTATTGGCTTGCTTTCTTTTTGAATTTCTTGAGAAAAGCGAAGCATTTCACCCTCGCTCCAAGCTTCAATGTTTTCAGAAAAGTCTTGCTTTTTCACAACCTCTTTAACATCATTTTCTGAAATTCCCAAACCAGTCAACTGGCTTGCCAATGCAGGAATTGATTTTTTTTCAACAATTGCTTTTTTCGCAATCGCGTGCCAATTCTTGCTTAAAATGCCTTTAATCCAGTAAGCAATTTCTCTCTCCAAAAACCTAACGTCCCCGCAAACGTCATGGTCAGTGCAAGGGTTTCCTTCAAAATCAGTCCTGCCTGAAGCATCCAAAACATGCACTAAAGCCTGAGCCTGCATTAAATCATTGAGGAATTGATTTCCTAAGCCTTTGCCTTCATGCGCGTTAGGCACTAAGCCTGCAACGTCAAGCAAGGTTATTGGAATCATTCTAACGCCGTTAGCGCATTTGGAATTTTGTGGATTACATTGCTTTCCAATTTCAGAATGAACGCATCTTGCAGTGACAAAACTAGTTCCCTGGTTTGGCTTTATTGTTACAAAAGGCCTGTTGGAAATTTCCACATCAACCAAAGTCGCAGCACTAAAAAAAGTGCTTTTTCCAGTGTTTGTTTTTCCAACAACGCCAATCTGCATTCAAAACCACAATAAATTAATGTTTGAATGAAAGAGTTTAAAACAAAGTCAGCGGGGCAAAAACCTTTTTCTTCCCTTTACTGAACGCTTGAACTTTACCCTCTCGTATTGAGGAAGACTGTCTCTAGGCCCGAACTCTGGCTTTAGCAAAACATACTTTCCAAGCACTCTCTCACGGTTTGGCAAATTATAGGACTTTCCAGCAAATTTTTGCAAGTATTCTTTGTCTCCAAAGATTGGCAAAGCCATTTCTCGCAAAGCATCTCCAGCAGGCCATCTTCTAACAAGCCAATCATTTCCAGGATCTTCAAAAGTTTTAGTGTCAACCCAGAAAAAGTGAATTTGATTCTTTTTATCAAGTCTTTGCCTGCTGTAAACCTTGCCTGCCTTTGGATAACGCGGATCTCTTCCTGCATTATCGCAAACAGCAACAATGTCAATGTCAGTGTCTGGCGTTGCCATGTTTGCTGCAACACTTCCAACAACAAAGACCGCCTTTAAGCCTTTTCCCAAATCAACAGCCAAAGCCCTTGCAAACTCTTTTGCAATCCTGAACTTTCTCCTTGAAGGAGTTGCTTGATGAGCCATTTGGAACAATTTGGGTTATTAAAGTTTTTTAACAGGAATAGTGCTTATGAGCCTTGGACAGAGTTTGCTTTGGACTGAAAAGTTTGCTCCGCAAAAGCTTGAAGAATTTATAGGAAACCCAACAGCAGTTATTGCAGTGAGAAAATGGTGCAACGAATGGCAAGGCGGTAAAAAGCCAAAACCATTGCTATTTCACGGCCACACTGGAAACGGAAAAACACTCTTGGCTGAAATAATCGCGAAAGAAATGAACTGGCAATTGTTCGAGCTTAACGCAAGTGATTTCAGAACTAAAGACATTATTGAAAGAATTGCAGGAGCAGCTGCCTTGAACGCAAGCTTTAGCGGAGGCTTAAGGCTTGTCTTGCTTGATGAGGTTGACGGCTTGCAGGGAACAGCAGACAAGGGTGGAGCAGCAGCAATTGGAGCATTACTGAAGGAAGCCTCACAGCCGGTTATTTTGACAGCTAATGAAATTTACGGAGATGCTGGAAAAAAACTCTCAAGCATTAAAACCCACTGCTTGCTTGTAAAGTTTGACAAGCCTCATTACGCTTCTATTGCAAAGTTTCTGGAAAACATTTGCGATAGGGAAGGCATTGATTACGACCAAAAAGTTTTGACAGAGTTGGCAAAGGCTTGCAATGGAGACTTTCGCTCAGCGCTTTTAGACTTGCAGACTGTTGCAGAGCACAGTAAGAAAGTAACTGTTCAGGATTTGCAAGAATTAGGCTTTCGCGAAAGGCAGCAGGATGTTTTCAAAGTTTTGCAGAAGATTTTTCACGCCAGAACAATTCAGGAAGCGCAAAACGCGAGGTTTAGTGCAGACATTGATGAGGAAATGCTCTTACGCTGGATTGAAGAAAACATTCCAAGGCATTTCAATCAGGCAGATGATTGCGCTGGAGCTTTTGATTACTTGAGCAAGGCAGACTTGTTCAATGGCAGGATAATGAAAAGACAGAATTATGGATTCCTGCGTTATTCAACAGAGCTGGCGACTTCAGGAGTTGCCTTGCAAAGAGAACACCATTATCCTGGATTTGTAAGCTATAGGTTTCCTGAAATGATTTCAACTTTAGGCGCTTCTAAAGGCTTGCGGGCGCAAAAGAAGGGAGTTGCTGAAAAAATGAAAGCCAAAATGCATGGTTCTGTAAAGCAGATAATGAATGAGGATTTGGCTTACCTGCAGCCATTGTTCAAGGACGAGAAGAAAGTTATAGAATGGGCTGCGTTGTTTGATTTTGATGAAGGAGATGTTGCATTCTTGATTGGAAAAAAAGCAGACAGCAAGTGGGTCAAAAACATTTTGAAAGACGCTGAAGAATTAAAGAAAAAGCTTTTTTTGGAAAAGAGAAAGCCACTGCAAGGCCTGCGCTCTGAAGAAGCACAGCTTCCAGAAGAAGAAAATGAAAGGCCAAAACTGGAAGTTGACAAAAGCCAGACAAGACTCTTCTAAACTTCAATTTCTAAAACAACAACTGGATTTTCTATTCCAAAGTTTTGCAAGACTTGCGGGTGTATTTCTCCAATAATTCCTGCTGGTTTTTTGTTGATTATGACTTCAGCGCTCCTGCCAGAAATCAAGAACTGTTTTTCAAACTCTTGCAGCGAGAATTGAAACCCAAGCATTTTGGACAGGGATTGGAGAACGCTTTTGATGCTGTTAAAGTTCAAGCTTGAAGAATTGCTTAATGCAATGCAGAGTTTTTGCTTTTCCAAAACCCCAGTCTCGCTTGCGGAGTGAAGTTCCAAGCATTTTCCAACTTCAAAAATCGCGTGAGGCAATTCAACAGTCTTGTTCTTTGCCAGAAAATCCAAAAGCTCTGGAATTAAGCTTTTGCGGAAGACTTGATAATTCAAGCTTGCAAAGTTTTCAATCTCTGCAAACTCTTCATTCTTCAAAAGCATTTTTGCTTCCTGCTTTTCCTTAGAAGTTAAAGTGAAAGTAAGCGCTTCCTGCAATCCAAGCCCAGTGCAAGCTTCTTCAACACTTCTTGTCTTTGCTGTTTCTTCAAGTTCTGAGCCTTGAGTGAAAACCTTGACAGTTTCAGGCTCTATCTTGTTGTAACCGTAAGCTATTAGAACATCTTCTACAATGTCAATCTCGTGCAGTAAATCGCTTCTGAATATTGGAGTTTCCAAAGCAAGTTTTTTTCCCGAAACCTTGCCTTTATAATGCATTTTTTCAAGCAATTCCAAAGCCTGCTTTGCTGTAAACTTCATTCCAGAAACCTTGTTCAAGTATTCAATGCTTAAGGAAACTTTCTCGCGCTTGAAATCCGGAGTAATGTAATGCTTTCCGTTGGAGTCAATCACTTTTACTGTTTCAAGCCTTCCGCCCCTGTCAGCGAATGCAAGCATTAAAACATTCAAGGCTGTTGAAATTGTCTCTAGGTTAAAGCCTGAAACTTCAACAAACAAGTTTCTCCCAGCGCCTGGCTCTACTTTTCCAGAATAATTGCTGTTGATTATTGGGGGCATTGAAAGCACATGGCCTTCACTATCCTCAAAAAGAGGATACAACTTTTTTCCCTTCAGCAAATGGCCAAACTCTTGGCCTTTAGGGTGAAGTTCTAAAATCTCGTCCAAGTCCATCTCGCTGTCAAATTCTAAAGGAATGAATTTTGTTTTGCGAGGCTCTGCTCCGTAATAGCGAATTTTGCCGTGCACTTTGTCAAAGTCGTAAATTCCAA
>Ga0315289_10009142_pt1 | contig 14282 bp, 10 predicted proteins | sample YL17G11_40_MG_FD_203452 | JGI IMG/M metagenome (GOLD analysis project Ga0315289, IMG submission 203452) | Sediment microbial communities from Yellowstone Lake, YNP, Wyoming, USA - YL17G11_40 | ecosystem: Environmental > Aquatic > Freshwater > Lake > Sediment | place: USA: Wyoming | collected...
AACTTGGAGAGGTATTTGGGCGAGAAGGCTGAAAATATACTGCGGACCTCGCTGCGGACGCACACCTGCGGCGAGCTGAATGAAAACCATGAGGGTCAGAAAGTGGCGCTCTGCGGCTGGGTCAACGGGCATCGTGACCTGGGAGGACTGCTTTTCATCGATGTCCGCGACCGTTGGGGCATCACCCAGGTGGTGTTCGATCCTCAGGCGGTTTCCTCGCAGACTCTGGAGGTGGCCCGCTCGCTTGGATATGAATATTCCATCAGGATCGAGGGTAAAGTCCGGCCTCGTCCCGACGGCTCCAAGAATCTTCAAAACCCTACAGGCTCAATCGAAGTGGCTGCCGATAGCATCCAGATTTTGAATCCGTCGCAGACGCCTCCCTTCATGGTCGAGAACGAGGTCAGCGCCTCGGAAGAGCTGAGGCTCAAACACCGTTACCTCGACCTGAGGAGGCCGTCACTGCAAAACAAGATTATTATTCGTCACAAGGCCGCCATGGAGGTGCGCAATTTCCTGAGCAGCCGGGGATTTCTCGAAATCGAAACCCCGCTTCTCATCAGATCTACTCCCGAAGGGGCCCGCGATTTCATCGTGCCGTCGAGAGAGCACAGGGGCAAATTCTACGCCCTTCCGCAGTCGCCCCAGTTGTTCAAGCAAATTCTGATGATCTCCGGGTTCGACAGATATTTCCAGCTGGCCAGGTGCTTGCGCGATGAGGACCTTCGCGCCGATCGTCAACCGGAGCATACTCAGATCGACATGGAGATGTCGTATGTGACCGTCGATGACGTCTTTAAAGTCGTTGAAGATATGATGCGGCATCTTTTCAAGGCGGTTCTCGATGCGGATATCAGTACTCCGTTCGAGCGGTTCGCGTATCAGGAAGTGATGGATAAATATGGGAGTGACAAGCCGGATCTGCGCTACGGTCTGGAAATAGTCGATTTCAGCGACATCTTCCGCGGCTCGGAATTCAAGGTCTTTTCGAACGCCCTGCAAGCCGGCGGCTGCGTCAGGGGCCTGAGTTTCGCGGGCGGGGCCTCGTTGTCGCGGAAGAAAATCGATGATCTTACTGGGGTCGTCCGCCAGGCCGGCGCCAGGGGGCTGGCTCATATTGCCTCGATGGCGGAAGGCCTCAAAAGCCCTCTGTCAAAGAATATCACTGCCGCGGTATTGCAGGCAACGTGCGAGCGAGCTAATCTAAAACAAGGAGACATTTTATTCATCGTGGCCGATTCCTGGCGCATCGTTTGCGATTCGCTGGGAGCATTGCGAAAGGAGCTGGGGAAAAGCCTCCTTGAGAATAAGAGCCGGGAATGGGTTTTCTCGTGGGTCTGCGATTTTCCGCTCTTTGAGTTCAACAAGGACTTGGGGCGTTTTGACGCCATGCACAATATCGTGACGTCCCCTATTAACGATGATATTGGAAAGCTCGACGAGGGTTTCGAATCATCGCTTCCCCTGAGCCATGCGGACCACCCCTGGGCAAGAATCAAAGCCAATCAGTACGACCTTGTCTTGAACGGGGTCGAAATCGCCTCCGGAGGTATCCGCATTCATACTCGAGATTTGCAGGAGAAGGTCCTGGCCGTGCTCGGCATAAATGCAGAGAGGGCGGAGAAGATGTTTGGATTCCTCTTGCGGGCGCTGGAATATGGCGCCCCGCCTCACGGCGGCATCGCCCCGGGATTCGACAGAATCGTGGCTCTCATGACCGGTTCAGAATCGATCCGCGACGTTATAGCTTTTCCCAAAACCACGGCCGCGCAGTCCTTGATGGATGCCTCTCCGGCGGAGGTCGAGCCGGGGCAGCTGGATGAGTTAGGTCTTTCCATTAAGGAGACAAGCATATAGTATCTATGGCCGATATTGTGCAGAAAACTATTAGTATTGAAGATGTCGACCCCAGGCTTCTCCTGGGAATGGATCATTCGCACCTGGATCTCATCGAGAAGGAACTGGATGTCGAGCTGGTAGCCAGAGGGGACTGGGTCAATATCAAGGGGGAACCCGATAATGTCGATAAAGCCCAGAGGATCATCAAAGATATAATCGACCATATCAGGGCCTCCGGAGAGCTTAATGAACGTTACATTCTTTACTCGATCGCCATTGTCAAAGAGAACGGCCTGCCGCCATCGAAAGAAGTAGATGTCGACAGCGGCTTGATCACGTCGGTGGCGACACAGAAGGTGATCAAGCCGAAGACGGTGGGGCAGAAGAACTATATCGAGCTGATTGAATCGAAGGATATCGTCTTTTCCATCGGGCCGGCCGGGACCGGCAAGACATATTTGGCGGTAGCTATGGCGGTCAGAGCCTTCAAGCGCAAGGAAGTGGCCCGGATCATTCTCACCAGGCCGGCTGTCGAAGCAGGCGAGAATTTGGGATTTCTGCCCGGCGACGTTCGGGCCAAGGTCGACCCTTATTTGAGGCCGCTATATGACGCGCTCCAGGATATGCTGGCGTTCGAGAAGGTCAAGAAACTGATGGAGCTGGGAGTCATAGAGATTGCGCCGCTGGCATTCATGCGCGGAAGGACTCTTAACAGCGCCTTCGTCATACTCGACGAGGCCCAGAACACGACCACGGCGCAGATGTTCATGTTTCTCACCAGGCTGGGCGAGGGTTCCAAAGCTGTCATCACGGGCGACGTGACGCAAATCGATCTCGTCAACAAGCGAGCCTCCGGGCTCCTGACCGCACGCAGGATTCTCGAGCATGTCGGGGGAATCGGCTTTATGAACCTCTCGGAAAAAGACGTCGTTCGCCACAAGCTGGTGCAGGACATCATCAAGGCTTATGGGAAACACACACAACGCGGGAAGCGTTTCGGTGATCGAAAATGAAAAACCCATTCAGACGTAAAATCTCGACCATCGTCAAAGGGTCAGACGACGCCGCCACCAATGGCGACGACCTGAAGGCGCTGAAGGGCCAGAAGCTGGCCTTCAGAATCGCCCTGGCGGCAGTCATGATTTTTGGGATAACGTTTCTCTACCCCGTGGATAAGATCTATGAGCCGGTCCAGGTGCCCTCGGTTGGAGAAATCGCCGGCCGCGATATCGTGGCTCCCTTCGATTTCCCGATTCTCAAATCCGATGAAGAAATTCGCAAGGAGCGCGAGCTTGTTCTCTCCAACCTCAAACCGGTGGTTATCTACGATGCCGCAGCCGCCGGGAATGCGCTCTCGAGGTTGCAGGACTTTCTCGCCGCCGTCGATTCCATGGACAAACTGAAGGCAGATACGGCGGCCCTTTATTCGGCCCTGAAAGCCGGCTATCCCGGCATTTCAGAAAAGACCCTACACCTGCTGGAAAATCGGGGCACCTCGAAAGCACTGAAGGATTTTTGCATCGCCGTCCTCGATACGCTCTTCGAATCGGGCATATATCCCAGCCTTGCCAACCTGCCGCTTGAAGAGTCGGGGCAGGTCATCATCGATAATCAGGGCGATATGCGCGCCATCCCCAGGGAGCAATTGTACGACCTCGAGAAGGCGCGCTGGTTCATCACCGCCCAATCCAATTCCGTTTTCGAGCGCCGGCAATCGTGGCGCCCGGCGGCCAGGGAAATGGCGTCACAGTTCCTGGAGCCAAATCTCGTGTTCGACCGTGGCATGACGGAACGCAACAAAGAGGCCGAGCTGGCGGCCATCAGATTGGAGAAAGGGTGGGTATATAAAGATCAAACGATCGTCAGGGCCAACGAGAGGATAACCAGGCTTCACCGCGACAAGCTTCTCTCTCTGGCTCGTTACAAGAGAACCAGGCTGTTTCAGAGCGATCTTATGCAGTTTCTCCTGCCTCCGCTGGGACGCCTCTTCTTCGTGGCTTTTCCAATCCTGTTTTTTGGCCTCTTCCTCTATTATTTCAGGCGAGCTATCTTTGCCTCGAACTCGGCTCTTATCCTATTCTCCATACTTCTGGCCGGAATAGTCATAATCCTGGATATTGTTCTTTCCCAATCGTATTTATCGGGGTATCTCGTGCCCATAACCATCGCCTCCATGCTGGTGACCATTAGCTACGATCTCGAAACCGGTCTTTTTCTGACGTTCGCAGGCGCTCTCCTGATTGGTATCCTCTCGGGTTTCAAGATGGACATCGCGTTCGTGAGCATAGTCGCCGGGACCATCGCCGCTTATTCGGTGCGCAAGGTCCGACACCGCCACGAATTCTACCGCTCGATATTTTACCTGGCGACGATTTATTTCGGCGTGGTTTATGTCATCGAATCGCTGAAGCTGACGCCGACCCCGGACCTCTGGCGGCACACCGGATTCGCAGTGCTCAACGGCTTTCTTTCGCCAATCCTGACCATCGGGCTGCTGCCGCTTTTTGAGACCACATTCCGCCTGACCACAGATATCACTCTCCTCGAGCTCTCCGACCTCAACCGCCCGCTCCTCAAGCGCCTGGCGCTGGAGGCGCCCGGCACTTATCACCATTCGATTATGATAGGCACGCTGGCCGAGGAGGCGGCCAAGGCGATCGGCGCCAACTCCCTTTTGGCCAGGGTAGGATCGTATTATCACGATATCGGCAAGATGCTCAAGCCGGAGTATTTCGTCGAAAACCAGATGGGCGCTCGCAACAAGCACGAGAAACTTGCTCCCTCTATGTCGGCTTTGATTCTCGAAGCCCACGTCAAGGAGGGCAAGGAATTGGCCGAGAAAAACGGCCTTCCCCAGTGCATTATCGAATTCATCACGGGGCATCACGGCACCACGGTCATGACCTACTTTTATGAAAAGGCCAAGAGCCAGGAAGGGGAATCGGTCGATATCGATGAATACCGCTACCCCGGGCCCAAACCGAAGAGCAGGGAGGTGGCGATCGTCATGCTGGCCGATTCTGTCGAAGCGGCCTCGCGCACACTCGAGGACCCCAAACCGGCCCGCATTAGAGCCCAGGTGCACCGCCTAATTACCTCTAAATTCGAAGCCGGTGAACTCGATGATTGCGATATAACAATGCGCGAATTGCGCCTCATCGAAGAGAGCTTCGTGAGGGTTCTTATAGGCATCTTCCACCGCAGGATAGACTATCCCCAAGCCGAGCATCAGGAAGTAGAAGTATGAAAGTCACGACCCAGGTGACTGACAGACGCTTTTCGCTGGACACAAGAATGCTGTCTCGTCTGGTCGGAAATGTTCTCAGGGGTGAATCGGCATCGCGCAAGATTGTGAATATCATCTATTGCCGCGACAAGCAGATCGAGAGGTTGAACAAGAGATTCAAAGGAAACGGTAGAAGCACCGACGTTCTTGCGTTCGGCATGCAAGACCAATTTGAGCCTGATTTCCTGGGTGAGGTTTATGTGAACCTTCAAATGGCCAGGCGGCAGGCGAAGCATTACAGTGCCCCGTATCTCGAGGAGGTGAAAAGGTTGACCGTCCACGGGGTGCTGCATCTTCTGGGTTATTGCGACGATACCAGGCTCGCCCGAAGCAGGATGTGGAAGCGACAGGAAGGGTATCTCCATAATGGCGAAGAAGGATAATCGCCCTGGGGATAAGGCCTCCGAGTCCGTTCCCGGGTCGCCAAAATGGTGGCAGAGATTATTCCCGGCCCGTGGCCCAAAGCCCCCGGAACAGCGCCAGGGTGAACTCCAGAAATCCATAAAGAAACTGGGGTTGGAATTTTCCACTCCCGAAAACGTTCTCGAAGAAGACGAGCGCCTGATGATTCACGGCGTGGTCGAGTTGGGCGAAACGGCTGTCGAGGAGGTCATGGTTCCCCGAGTCGAGATCGTCGGCATTCCCGCCGAATCCGCGCTTGCGGATGCAGTCACAATTATCGGGCAGACGGGGCACTCCAGGTTTCCGCTTTATAGGGAGTCGCTGGACAACATCGAGGGCATCCTCTACGCCAAGGACCTCCTGATTCACGCGTTTGAGAAGGACGGAGTCGACCTGCGCAAGATAGCCCGCAAGCCTTATTTCATCCCAGAAAATATCAAGCTTGACATCCTTCTGCGTGAATTGAAAAGGAAACGTCTGCATATAGCCATTGTAGTGGACGAGTATGGCGGCACGTCGGGGCTCGTGACCATGGAAGACATTTTAGAAGAAATCGTGGGCGAAATTGAAGACGAGTACGACGTCGAGTCGGCGGCCATAGTGAAGGAGACCGGCGATACCTTTCTGGTAACGGGCTCCGTTACGATCGCAGACCTCAACGACGAGGCCGGATTGAATCTCCCGGAGGAGGAATTCGAAACGGTCGGGGGCTTGATTTATGATCTGGTCGGCTCGCTGCCCGAAAAGGGAAGAGCCGTCAAGTATCACGGGATTACTTTCGTGGTCGACGAGGTCGAAGGGCAGAGGATCGTCAAGGTCAGGGTCACAGCGAGCAAGAAAAAATCATCAAATGGCGCTGCGCGATGATATGATGGCTGCTTGTCCCATGAAACAGGCCCTGCCGAACAAGGGGGCCTTTTCGTCGATAAAATCCTCTGTTTCGATATGAGCCCTAATCGAGGGGAATTTCATGTTGTAAATGCCGCAGGGGCGTCCTGCGGATCCGCATGGATATTGCAACACGCCCCTACAATCTACTCCCGTTTTCGCGTGTCAGAAACGGGTCTGCTTCGTCTGCGGCCTCGCCGTCTGCGACGAGACGCCCTTATTAACAAGAGCTAAATCATGACTTCAGATTTTTGTTCACCAGTTTGGTCATCTCGAACATGCTGACCTGTCTCTTGCCGCCAAAGACAGCCAATAGAGCATCGTCGGCGTTGATCATTCTTCTGTTGACCTTGTCCTGAAGACCTCTGGCCTTGATGTAATCCCATATCTTCTTGGTGATCATAGTTCTGGGTATCGGCTTATCGCCAACGACTGCCGCCAGAGCTGCACTCGGTGTCACCGGCGCCATGAATGCCGGATTCGGTTTACGTTTGGCCTTGGCCTTAGGGGCTTTCTTTGGCTTCTTTACCACTTTTTTCCAGACGGGCTTCTTGGCAGTTTTCTTCCTGGCTACCTTTTTGGCCTTCTTCTTTGCGGGCATTCACGCCTCCTTTTGAGATGTTTACCGCTTGTATTGTTCCATTCGCTTCAGATGAAATCCTGCTTAATGAAAGAGTCCGGCACCGTTGATATCGGAGACTTCATAAGGCCGCCTCATCGTAATCAAAATTGTATGGGGTGCAGAGAGGGAAATTCAACAAAAATCTGCATGTTTTTTTGAGGAAAATGCGATTTTTTTCGGATTTTGCCCGAAATTGCGGGTGTGGCGCTTCCTCACTTGCCGCTTCCTGTCTCCCCAAATGCCGCTAAAGGCCCGGAGTCCAAGCCACAAATCCCTTGAATAGGGCCCATCCAGAGGTTAAAATCTATGCTTACATGGGACTGGGTATCGCAATCATTGCCGTCGATTTCGACCTCTGCGGCCAGTGCGGGGGGTGCGTGCCGGTTTGCCCGGTTGACGCTATATATCTTTCGCCCACGGAGCTCGAAATCGATCGAGACATATGTACGCTTTGCGAGAACTGTGTCGCCATGTGCCCCACGGGAGCCTTGAGCATTGCCGATGGAGAATAGTTACGATGTCATAGTGGTCGGGGCCGGTCCAGCGGGGTCCATGGCGGCCCTGGAGGCGGCCAGGGGCGGGGCCAGAACGCTGCTTCTGGAAAAACATGAGCGGATAGGTCAACCAGTCTGCTGCGCCGAGGCAATAACCACGCAGGGCCTGGAGCGGGTCATTAAGCCCGATCCTGAATGGATTGCCGTGAGAATCGAAGGCGCCAGCATCGAGGGACCATATGGAACCAAGCTGGCCTTCTACCATGAAGACGCCGGATATGTGCTATATAGAGATGTTTTCGATGCCGCCTTGGCGCTTAAAGCTTCCGGGGTCGGGGTCGATGTCGTCACTCGCTCGCCTGTAATCGGAATCAGACGCGAGGGCGATATTATTCAAGGCGTCATCGTGGCTGACGACGGCGAGAAGCGTGAAATCAGGGCCAGAATCGTCATAGCGGCTGACGGCGTTGAATCGCGAGTGGCGCACCTTTCGGGAATGAATACTTACATCGACCTCAACAATGTCGATACCGCCTGCCAGTACCTCGTCGATGAGATCGAATTGGACGAGATGCTGATAGGCGTGGTCATCGGTAATGAGATCGCGCCTGGAGGATATGCCTGGGTTTTTCCCAAGTCGCGCAATTCGGCCAATATCGGCGTCGCCGTCTGTCCCGCCAGGACAAACGGAACACGGGCCAGGCATTATCTCGATAAGTTCATCTCGGCGCGCTACCCCGCTTGCAGGCGTCTGCGGACTACCATGGGAGCCGTGCCGGCATTCGACAAAACCCTCCCTCTCCTGCAAGGAAATCTCATGCTGGTGGGTGACGCCGGACGCCTGCTCGATTCCCTATCGGGAGCGGGAATATCAAACGCCCTTATCTCCGGCTCCATCGCGGGACGAGTGGCGGCATCGTATTTGCGGAACGAAGCCGGGCTGGAAGACTATCCTGCGGAATTTAAGAAGCTGAAATCCCGCGAGCTTTACGCCTACAAGCTTTTCAGATCGATATTCGTCAATGCCAGCGACGACGAATTCGAGCAGATTATCAGCGCCCTGGACGATTTTTTCCCGCAAAAGAATATCCGGAATGTCGACATTCCGGACATTATATTCAAGCTTATTTTCAAAAAACCAGGCCTCTTGAAACTGGCCAGGTACCTGCTGTCATGATGAAGTTAAGTGCTTTTCAGAAGCCTCGAAAGTCGCGACTTAACCCTGGCGGCCTTGTTCCTGTGGATGACCCCCTTGCGGGCGGCGCGGTCAAGAATGCTGACAACCTCCCTGAATTCGCCTTCCTTTTTGTCGGACCCCTTTTTGCCACTGAGAGCCTTGAGCGCCGAGCGCAACCCCGATTTTATGGCGCGATTCCTCCGTCGATCCCGCTCCGCGGTCTTCATCCTCTTGGCCGCCGATTTGTGAGTAGGCAATTAATTCTCCTTTTCCTTAATCGGTTTGGAAAGGGAATATAAACTCCTGAATACCATTGTCAAACGAAAAAACGACATTCCTTAAGCGAACCGGACGGTTTTCACTGGCCACCATTATTTCCCGCCTGACCGGGCTTCTGCGGGAAACAACCCTGGCCGCCCTCTTCGGAGCTTCGGGCAGCATGGATGCCTTCGTGGCCGCCTTCCGCATTCCCAATCTCCTGCGCGATCTCTTCGCCGAGGGCGCCCTGTCGGCCGCCTATGTGCCGACTTTCACCGAGAAGCTCGACAAAGAGGGGCGCGAACAGGCGTTCCAGGTGACATCGGCGGTCTTCTCGATTCTCCTGGTCGTTCTTGGAATCATAGTGGTCCTGGGGATAGTGTTGGCCCCCTATTACGTCCCTTTCTACGTCTCTGGTTTTCACGACGATCCCGCCAAGATGAGCCTGACGATACTTCTCAGCCGGATCATGTTTCCGTTCTTGCTCCTGGTGGCTCTGGCCGCGGCCAGCATGGGGACATTGAATTCGCTTGGCAGGTTCGGAATACCGGCTGTCGCTCCCGCGGCCTTTAACATCATTACTATCATAGCTGCCCTCTATTTTTCGCAGTTTTTTGACCCTCCTATTCTGGTCCTGGGGGTGGGCGTTGTCGCAGGAGGACTGGGTCAGTTCGCCATCCAGGTGCCTCAGCTTATCAGGGCCGGATACAAATTCCGCTTCAGGCTGGCATTTCGCGACAGTGCGGTTCAGCGGATACTGAAGCTGCTGCTACCCGCCGCTCTGGGGGTGGCGGCCTGGCAGGTCAACGTAGTCGTTGGCACTATTATAGCTTCCTACCTGGCGACCGGCAGCATTTCCAGCCTCTATTATGCCTTGCGTTTGATGCATTTTCCGCTGGGAGTTTTCGGGGTGGCGCTGGCTGCGGTTTCGCTCCCGGCAATATCCAGTCTCGTTTCAGCGGGTGATTATGCCGGCGCGGGGGCGGCACAGAGAGACTCGTCGCGAATGGTCATATTCCTGCTGCTGCCGTCGGCCGCCTATCTCATAGGAGCCGCCGAGGCAATCGTGGCTCTGGCTTACGAGCGCGGGCAATTTGGCTGGGCCGACACGCTCGATGTCTCTCTGGCCTTGCGCGCCTACGCCGTGGGGCTGGTATTTTTCGGGCTGGTACGAGTCACGGCACAAGTTTATTATGCCTTCAAAGATACTGCTACTCCCGTCAAGATCTCGCTGGCGGCGGTGGCGACGAATATCATCTTGAGCCTGATTCTCATGGGGCCACTGAAATTCGCCGGACTGGCCCTGGCGACGTCCGTTGCAGCCATTGTCAATTTCGGACTTCTCTACCGCTTCTCGCATGATAAAGCGCCCACACCCGATAGATTCGGGTTGGCGAAATATGCGGGGACTATCCTCTTGGCCACTATTCCCTCGGGAGCAGCCGCATATCTGGCTGTGAGAGTGGTCGCCGGTGCGGGGCCGTTTCAGGGACTCGCCGTGACATTGCCGGCCGTGGTGATCTCCGCCATGGTCTGCGGAATAGTCTTTCTGGTTTCATGCAGCATGCTAAGGGTCGACGAGTTGAAACTGATTACCAGCCTTGTCAAGCGTAAGAAATAGCTCATGCGAACCGGTCTCGATATGAAGGAAGGTCCCCGGGAAGCGAAAAGTTGGCTTGGCGCGGTGATAATCCTGCTTTTCGTGGTCCTGCACCTGCCCTATATCAACGCCGACCCGGTGGACCATCATTCCTGGCGCCAGGTGACGACCCTGGGTGTCGCCAGAAGTTTCTATTACGAGTCGGCCGATTTCTTTCACCCGCGGGTTTTCGAGCGCGGCGACAAGTCGGGGATCACCGGCATGGAGTGCCCCATTTACAACTTTATGATATTTATCTTCATGACGATTTTCGGCTATGCAAATTGGTATGGACGCGTTTTATCGCTGGTCTTTGGCGCATTTGGTCTCTACTGGCTCTGGAGGCTGGCCGCCCTGGAGAACGGTCGTGGGCCGGCGTTGATGTCGCTTCTCTTTTTGGCCGTATCTCCGCTCTACTTTTTCTTCTCGCGCAATACTCAGCCAGATATCCCTATGACGTCGCTTCTAATCGGCTCGTTCTACTTCATCGAAACGTGGGGGAAAAGCGGTCGAAGCGGCCATTTCTGGACGGCTTCTATTCTGATCACCGCCGCCGCCCTTATCAAGCTGCCTGCCATAATCTTCCTTCCGTTATTCGCGTTCACCATATATTTCAAATCCAGGGAGCGTTTGGTGGCTTGCTGGAGAGCTTATTTATTCATCGCAATACCCGTTCTGCTGGCTGGCGGTTGGTATCTTTACTCGAGATACCTTGTGGCCAAATACGAGCTGCAGTATTTCTATCTGGGAGCAGATATCCTCAAGAGCATCGCCTTTTTCCCGTCGATCAAGTTCCTCAGAACCGTTATCATAAGCAGGCTGCCTGAAATCGTCGCCAATTACGCCGCTTTCCCCTTTTTCGTGGCCGGGTTGGCCCTCTATAAGAAAATCGGCTATTCGCGAAACACCGCCATTCTCTTGCTGCTTATGATTCCATACTATATTGCAGGTGGCTTCAATCTCTATGTGCATAACTACTATTCTCTTCCGGCCGCGCCTTTGGTGGCTCTCGTGGCAGGGCCGGCCGCCTGGTATTTGATTCGAAATTCAAGGAAGGCTGTAAAGACACTGGCGGTTGTCCTGGTCGTTTTGGCTCCCGTGGTGGGAGTTCTGAGAACCACGGTCTGGTATCGACCGCTTTATTCCGAATTTCGCGCCGCCAGGGGGATGGTGGAACGCCATGTTCCGGATAAGGCGCTGATGGTGGCCGCCTGGCGAGTCGACCCCACTCTGCTGTTCTTCACATATCGCAACGGCTGGGCCATACCCCCCGAGGCAGCGGACGCGTCAGACCTTTACGCGCGAGGCGCCAGATTCTTGATGACCACCGCCAAAGCGGATTCCGCCATAGCCCAACATTCTCTGCTTGAGCAAGTCGAGCGGAACGATTCGCTCATCCTCTATGCGATTACACGGGGCGAGAAGCCTGGTGATTCGGAGCCAGAATCTCGATGAAGAAGATCGTTGTCATCCAAACAGCATTCCCGGGAGATGTTATCTTATCGACACCGATTTTCGAGGCGCTCAGAGACATTTATCCGGAATCGCGGGCGGCGGCGGTTGTCAGGCCGGAATCGGCTTGCCTCTTGAGAGGAAATCCAAATATAGATGACATTATTCCTTTTGACAAATATGGCGGCGACAGCGACATCGCCGGAATCTTGAAAATGTCGTCGCGGCTCAGGGGCTTTGACATGGCCATAATAATCCAACGTCACTTGCGCTCGGCGCTGACTGCGTTCCTGGCGGGAATTCCGGAGAGAATCGGATTCGACAACGCCTGGGGGAAATCTCTCTACACGCAAAGAATCGAATATCAAGCCGAAACTCATGAGGTGGAACGCTGCCTGGCTCTGATAGGGGTCAAGGGTTCCTCTTTGAAGTATAGGCCAAGAATCTATTTCGATCAGGAGACTCTGGAATGGGCTGAATCGGTCCTTTTGAAGAATGGAGTAAGAGGCGATTTCGCAATCGTGGCGCCGGGCTCTGTCTGGCCTACCAAGAGGTATCCTCATTACGCCAAAGTAATCGATCTCATTAATAACAAGCATGATATGCCGGTCGTCCTGGTGGGAAGTTCTGACGATGCGGCCGTATCGAAATCGATTGCAGACTCTGCCGCCCGCGCGACCGTGAACCTCACAGGTCAGACCGATCTTCTGCAGTCCGCGGCAATCATATCTAAGGCCAGGATCGTCATATCGAATGATTCGGCGGCGGCTCACATGGCGGCGGCGGTCAATACGCCGGTGGTGGCGATATTCGGCCCCACCGTTCCCGAGTTCGGATTCAGGCCATATACGGAAAAATCGGCGGTCGTCGATATCGGAAAGCTTTATTGCCGTCCCTGCAGCAAACATGGCTCCCGACATTGTCCCCAAAGGCATTTCAGGTGCATGCTGGAGCTTGGCCCGCAGAAAGTATTCGCTGCCGTGGAGCTACTTCTTGGCGGCAGAGTCGATAAGTGATTCGCTCAGCAAGAGCTTTTCCCGCGCTTCCTTGAAACCCGGCTTCAAATCGAGCGCCCGTCTGAAGGACGAAACTGCATCGGTAAACCTGCCGAGCTTTCCCAGTGTCAATCCGTAGTTGTAATATAGCAGCGGGTATTCAGGATTGAGACCTATGGCTTTCTTGAAAGCCTCGAGCGCCTCCCCGTACATCTTCTTATGATCGTATGCCAACGCCAGGTTAGCCCAGGCATCGGCGTAATCTGGAAGGCTCTCGACGGCCTTCCTGAAGTATGTCGTTGCGGAATCGATCTGCCCGGCTCTTACCTGCAGAAGCCCCAGTTCGTAGTTAGCCAGGCCCAATACCCGTTCCGGTCGATAACCATAGCCCGCCTGCCGGGAGTAGATTGTCGAGAGATCGTATTTCTCCACTGAACTTCGCGGGCTTTCGGAGATAATGGTGCGTAATTCCTTCTCGGCGTCTTGAGAGCTGCCCCGTTCCGCGAGTATCAGGCCTCTGAAATAATGCCCGGCCATATATTCTGGAAAAATACTTACGAGGGAGTCGGCCGTAGCGAACGCCTCATCGCGCCTCCCCAGCATTCGCAGCGCCAGTATCTCATTGGCATAGGCGTCGAAATACTGGGGCCTGGCCGCAACTGCCGCCTGAGCCTCAGACAAAGCCTCGTCGTATCTGCCCTCGAGGCGCTTCAGCACCGAAAGATTATTGTGGGCCTCCGGCGATACGCCGCATTTCTCGAGTTCCAGATTGAACTCGCGCTCGGCCGCGGCGTAATCGTTGCGGCCGAAGAATATTACTCCCCGGTTGAGATGCGCTTTCGGCACGCAGTCCGCCATCGAAAGGGCGGCGGCGTACTCTTCAAGCGCCTCATCGTTGAGCCCTTTCTTCAGATAAACATTGCCGAGCGAATAGTGCGACATGGCAAACGATTCGCGCGATATGCCGAAGAAATCGATATTAGTCAGCACCAGCAAAATCAGCGCCGCAATCACATACTTGATAGCCGCCCATCGGTGCCGATTTATAAAGAGGTCTGCGATTTTCCAGAACGTCACACTCGCCAGGATTATCAGGAAAGGAAGCACCGGCAGCCTGAAGCGGCTGTTCACGAAAAAGGCTATGACCGTCAGCATATAGACAAGCAGGAAATATACTATAATATGGTATTTCCGCTCCTGGCGGAATACCAGATAGATACCAATTAGCGA